>ERZ1066117.314-NODE-314-length-42791-cov-13.063296_pt1 | contig 42791 bp, 32 predicted proteins | sample MGYA00382764_ERZ1066117 | MGnify/ENA primary metagenome ERZ1066117 (study PRJEB33369, sample SAMEA5778347) | biofilm metagenome | biome: Industrial cooling water; feature: Water cooling tower basin; material: Biofilm | place: United Arab Emirates | collected...
GCTCCGAGCGCGCCGGCCCCGACCGCGCCGCCCGCCGCTGCGGCGGGCGACGGCAAGGGTGCCGATGGCGGCGGCTACCAGACGGGCAGCCGTTCGTCCGGCGGCAAGAACGTGCTCGGCGCGATCGCCAAGCTGAAGCAGATGAAGTCGTGAGTGGTCGTGCGGCCCGTCGCTGGCGACGGCCGCACCGATCGACGAAGCTGCCGCGATGACCACCGTCGACCCGGAGCGTTGTCCGCTGTGCGGAGAGCCGAACGCGTGTGCTTCGGCGGCCGCCAGCAGGTGCGGCGAGCGCTGCCGCGACTGCTGGTGCGTGCGCGCCACGATCGCCGAAGCGACGCTGGCGCGCATCCCGACGGCCGCGCGCGGCGTCGCCTGCGTCTGCGCCCGCTGCGCCAAGGCCACGCCGACCGCACCCGGCGGCGACGCCGGGCACGGTGGCGAGCAACGCGCGGATCAGAACGTCGGCCGCGGGCGCGCCTGACCGCTGCGGTTGCCGGCCAGGTCCTTGACCGAGAACGACAGCGTGAACAGCAGGTCGTTCGGCAGCGGATACGGCTGCACCAGCGAGAAGCCGGTGGCGTCGGCCGCCACCACGGTGAACGCGGTCAGCAGGCCGAACGAGTCGACCGGGATGCCGAACAAGGCGCCGCGCAGGCTGCTCGGATCGAGATCCTGCCAGCCGTCGGGATCCTCGAGCCGCATCGTCATCGTGCCGTCGATCGCGATCGCGAGGTCGATGCGCGGCGGACTGCCGACGATCGCACCCTGCTGGTGGATCGCGGTGACGCAGTCGATGTCGGCGCTGCCGCTGCCGGCGTCGAAGATCGTCGTGCCGGCGGCATCGAGCGAGCTGCCGTTCAGCACGTCGACGAGGCGCACGTAGGCGATCGCCTGCAGGTCGACGGTGCCGTTCGCCACCAGCGGTTCGCCGACGAGGTCGCCGAGGTCGAACGCGTCGCCGCCGGCTTCGACGACGTCCAGCGCGTCGATGCCCGGCGGCCCGGCCAGCACCGGCGTTTGGCCGGCGAGGTTCTGGTAGGCGCCGACCGGCACCGTGCCGAACGACCCGGGCGACGAGGCGGCGCCGAAGTAGCGCGCCGGGAAGCGCACGAAGTCGACGCCGTTGCTCGACACTTCGACGAACGCGACCTCGGCGAACGTCTGCCACCACGTGCCGGCGAGGCGGAACGGGTTCTCGCCGACGATCAGGTCGGCGCCGGGCCGGTCGACGATCGGCGGCACGAACTGCAGCGTCAGTTCGCCGCCGATGCCGAGCGAGTGCACGCTGGTGGCGCCGCCGGGGGCGCCGAGCGCGTTGCTCGGGTTGAAGATGCCACCGCCGGCACCGCCGTTCGTGTTCGACGACACGACCGACGACGCGAACGGGCTCTGCGCCGGCAGCAGCGTGGCGGCGGCGAAGCCGACGAGCAGCGGCACTGGGCCGAGGGCCAGGGACGCAGGGACGGAGACGGCCAGCAGCCCGGAACGGACTGCGGCCACGAGGCGGGCCGGGAACGGCGCGCCGTGCGAACGGATCGCTTGACGGAACGGTTTCATGACTCGCGCGGCGTCGTTCGCGCCGCGGACGAGGAGCAGTTGGACAGCGCCCTCTCGGCGCCGGTTCCACGCGGATGTTCTGGCTCCCGGATCGTCCTACTGGCGAACCCTTCCCAGTGCGGCCGTCGGGCCGCACCAGTGGCGTCGTTCGCGTTCGTCCTCGGTCACAGCTGCGGGACAGCGCCGGCTTCGCACCGGACTTCCCCGCGGGGAACGCGCGGTCTCGTAGCCGAGCCGGATGCGGAAAGCAATGCGCGCCCGCGCTCCAATGCGGCGATGAGCCAGAACTTCCCGACCGGCATCACCGCGACGAAGGACCCCGGCGGCCGCAGCGCCCTGCAGCTCGACGGCGCGGGCGGGCGCGTGCTCGTCGCCTTGTGCGGCGCGCAGGTGCTGTCGTGGCACCGCGGCGATCGGGATGTGCTGTGGACCGCCAGCAAGCCCGAGTATGCGGCGGGCAAACCGGTGCGTGGCGGCGTGCCGCTGGTGTTCCCGTGGTTCGGCGACCATCCGACCGACAAGAAGCTGCCGGCCCACGGCTTCGCGCGCACGCTCGAGTGGCGTGTCGCCGCGGCGGAGCCGGGCCCGCGCGTCGTGCTGGCGACGCAGGACGACGAGAAGACGCGGGCGCTGTGGCCGCACGCGTTCGCGCTGCGCTTCGCGATCGACCTGCGCGACGGCCTGCGGCTGGAGCTCACCATCGAGAACCGCGGCACCGCGCCGTTCCGCTGCGAAGAAGCGCTGCACACCTACTTCGCCGTCGGAGACGTGCACACGGCGAGTGTGCACGGCCTCGAAGGCGTGCGCTGCACCGAGACCGCGACGGCGCCGGAGACCGGCTGGGATCCACGCGCGCCGCTGCACTTCCGCGCCGAGACCGACCGCGTGTTCCACGGCACGCCCGATCGCCTCGAGCTGCGGGCACCGGCGCTGCAGCGCACGGTCGTGCTGCACAGCAAGAACGCGCGTTCGGCGATCGTCTGGAATCCCTGGCCGGCGAAGACGGCGAAGCTGTCGCAGATGGCCGCCGACGACTGGACGCAGTTCTGCTGCATCGAGACCGCGAACGTGAAGGGCGAATCGCTCGAGCTGGCACCGGGCCGGACACACACGATGACGCTGCGGCTGCACGTCAGCGGCAACTGAGGCGATCCGGCGGCAGGCAACTCACGGTTTGCTGGCGAGGCGCGCACGCGCCAGCGTGCGCAGCAGCTCCGCCGACCAGCGCGTCGATTCGTCGGCCGCCGCCGTCGTCGCCCGCTGCCACTGCTGCACGGCAGCCTCGACATTTCCCGCCTTGTGCAGCACGTCGCCGAAGAACAGGTGGTTCACCGGCAGCGACGCCACCTCGCACGCCTGCTGCAGCGCCGCCTTCGCCTTCGGCACGTCGGCGTACGGCCACGGCGCCTGGCCGCGGAACCGCCCCTGCAGCCGCAGCGGTGCGCCGCCGTCGTGCCGCGGATCGAGCAGCAGCGCCTGGTCGATCGCCTTCACCATCTTCGGCCCGTAGCCGGCCATCAGCGAACGCGCCGGGCCGTTGGCCCACGCCAGCAACGACAGGTGCAGCGCCTGGTGCAGGCGCACGGCGACGTCGTCGGGGCGCGCGGCGGCGGCCGCGTCGGCGAGTTCGAGCCCGCGCGTGCACAGCGACACCACGTCCTGGCGCACCGCCGCGTCGACCTGGTCGTCGGCGGCGAGCACGTCGGCGCGCGAGGCGTCGGCGTGCGCCGCGAGCCAGGCCGCGGTCGCCTGCTGCAGCGTGCGGTCGGCGAGCTGGAACAGCCGCCGGCTCGCCTGCAGCTGGGCTTCGGCGTCGGCTGGCGCCGCCTGCACGGCGGCGAGGGCGGTCTGCACCAGGCCCTGCAGTTCGTCGGCCGCGTTCGTGCCGAGCGTCTCGTCGACCGGGCGCGCACTCAGCGCGCACGCCGGCAGCAGCAGCAACGACAGCAAGGCCGTGCTCCGGAACGCACGCGACGACGTGGCCGCGTGCACCGCCTCACTCCATCTCGAGCAGCAGGGCGCCGGCGGCGACCGCTTCGCCCTTCTTGCAGACGATGCGCGTGATCTTGCCGGCGGCTTCGGCGCCGAGCGGGTTCTGCATCTTCATCGCCTCGAGCACGACCAGCGTCTTGCCCTCCTCGACGACGTCGCCGACCTGCACCTTGACGTCGTTGACGATGCCCGGCATCGACGCGCGCAGCTCGCGCTTGCCGCCGACCTTCGGGCCGGAGACCGCGTGCGCGGCGCGTTCGCGTTCGTCCTCGACGTGCACGACGAAGCGCTGGCCGACCACCTGGATCGCGACCTCCTCGCGGTCGATGTCGGCGACCACGTCGTAGCTCCTGCCGTCGACCAGCAGCGAGAACGTGGTGCCGTCGCCGACCAGCTGCAGGTCGAGCGCGTAGGTGGTGTCGCCGCAGCGCGCGGTCAGCGCGTCGCCGTGGCGCTCGATGACGAACTCGCGCTCTTCGCCGCCCAATCGCGTCAGGTACTTCATGGCATCGTCCTCCGCAGCCGCTCGGTGCGGCCCAGCATCGCCCAGCGCGGCACCGTCTCGCGCGGCCCGGCGGCGCTGTCGGCCGCGGCCCCGGCGCGCTCGGCGCCGAGGAAGCGCGCCGCCGCCGCGGCCAGCATCGCCAGTTCGCGGTGCTGCGGCGTCGGCTTCTTGTCGACCTGCTCGAGGATGCTGGTGTCGTAGTCGCCGGCGACGAACGCCGGGTTGCGCAGCGTCGCCAGCGCCACCGGCAGCGACGTCACCACGCCGACGATGCGCAGCTCGCGCAGGGCGCGGATGCAGCGCGCGATCGCCTGCTCGCGGTCCTCGCCGTGCACGATCAGCTTGGCCAGCATGCTGTCGTAGAACGGCGTCACCTCCATGCCGCGGTACATCGCGCTGTCGAGGCGCACGCCGGGCCCGCCCGGCAGGTTGATGCGCGTCAGCTTGCCGAGCGACGGGAAGTACTTGTCCGGGTCCTCGGCGTTGACGCGCACCTCGATCGCGTGGCCGCGCGGCTCCTGCACCGGCGACACCGGCAGACCGGCACCGACGCGGATCTGTTCGCGCACCAGGTCGACTCCGTACCGCATCTCGGTGACCGGGTGCTCGACCTGCAGGCGCGTGTTCATCTCCATGAAGTAGAAGCGGCCCTCGGAGTAGAGGAACTCGACGGTGCCAGCCCCGACGTAGCCGACCGACTTCGCCAGGTCGCACGCTGCCTTGCCCATGTCGGCGCGCATCTTCGGCGTGAGCGCCATGCACGGCGACTCCTCGACCAGCTTCTGGTGGCGGCGCTGCACCGAGCACTCGCGTTCGCCGTAGCTGACGCAGTTGCCGAGCTTGTCGGCCATCACCTGGATCTCGACGTGGCGCGGCCGGGTGACGAACTTCTCGAGGTAGATGCGGTCGTCGCCGAACGAGCTCTTCGCCTCGGCGCGCGCCAGTTCGAACGCCTCGACCAGCTGCTTCTCCTCGCGCACGATGCGGATGCCCTTGCCACCGCCGCCGGCCGCGGCCTTCAGCATCACCGGGTACCCGACCTCCTTGGCGGCCGCGACCAGGCGGTTGGCGTCGACGTCCTCCTGCAGGCCCGGCACCAGCGGCACCCCGGCCTTGTGCGCCGCCTTGCGCGCCTCGACCTTGTCGCCCATCACGGTGATCGCGTGCGGCGGCGGGCCGAGGAACTCGACGCCGGCCTGCTTGCAGGCTTCGGCCAGGTCCTCGTTCTCGCTGAGGAAGCCGTAGCCGGGGTGCAGCGCGTCGCAGCCGGTCGCCTTGGCAGCCGCCACGATCTTGCCGACGTCGAGGTAGCTCTCGCTCGGCTTGCTGCCGCCGAGGTGCACGGCGTGGGTCGCGCGGCGAACGTGCAACGCGGCGCGATCGGCGTCGGAGTAGACGGCGACCGTCTCGATGCCCATCTCTTGGGCAGTGCGGATCACGCGCAGCGCGATCTCGCCGCGGTTGGCCACCAGGATGCGTCGGAACAACGGCATGGGGCGCGGAGGCTAGCTGCCGGTGGACCCGGAAGCCAACCAGCCGGCGCCGGTAACAGGTTGGGGCGAACTACCGCGTTCGCACGGCGGCGGGGTGGCCGCCGCATCCGCCGCCGGAGCCGAGCCGAAATTCGGCGCGTCCCCTGCGGCCGGTCCGGCAATCCCGCGGATCGCGCCCGACTTCTCCAATCCACCACCACCACCGAACCGTCCCATGGCACCCCTCCGTACCCTGAGCCTGTTCGCCGCAATGGCGGCGCTCGGCCTCGCCAGCTGCTCCGACAACGACCGCAATCCCAGCACCGCTGGGGCCACGCCGACCATCACCGGTTCGCTGCAGGGCCTCGGCCTGAACACGCTGGCCGCAGCGCTGCAGGCCGCCGGCCTCGACGACGACCTCGCCGGCAGCACCCAGCTGACCTTGTTCGCGCCGAGCGACGCGGCGTTCGCTGCGCTGCCGCCCGGCACCGTCGACAGCCTGTTGCAGCCGGCGAACCGCCAGCAGCTGATCGACATCCTGCGCTACCACGTCGTCGCCGGCGCGGTGCCGAGCAGCACGGCGCGCACGTTGACCAGCGCCGACACGCTCGGCGGCGCCGCGGTCGCGATCGACGCGATCGGCACCGATCTGTTCGTCAACGACAGCAAGGTGCTGACCGCCGACGTCGCCGCCTCGAACGGCGTCGTGCACGTCGTCGACACGGTGCTGCTGCCGCCGCAGTCGGTGGTGGCGACGCTGCAGGCGCGCGGCTTCTCGACGCTGGTCGCCGCGGTGCAGGCGGCCGGCCTCGCGGCGACGCTGTCGGGCCCGGGACCGTTCACCGTGCTGGCGCCGACCGATGCCGCGTTCGCGGCACTGCCGCCCGGCACGCTCGACACGCTGCTGCTGCCGGCCAACCAGGCCGACCTCGCGCGCATCCTGACCTACCACGTGCTGCCGTCGCGCACCAACGCCGGCGCCGCGCTCGCCGGCGAACTGGCGGAGACCGTGCAGGGCGCGTCGGTGCTGTTCCGCCTCCAGGACGACCGCGCGCAGGTGAACGGCACGCGCTTGCGCAGCATCAACATCCCCTGCACCAACGGCGTCGTGCACGTGATCGACGCGGTGCTGACGGTCCCGGCGCCGATCGCCGCGACCGCGCAGAATCTCGGCTTCTCGACGCTGGTCGCCGCGCTGAACGCCACCAACCTGACGGCGACCTTCGCCGACGCGATGGCCGGCCCGTTCACCGTGCTGGCGCCGACCGACGCCGCGTTCGCCGCCCTGCCCGCCGGCCTGCTGCAGCAGCTGCTGCAGCCGGCGAACCTGCCGGTGCTGACGCAGATCCTGCAGTTCCACGTGCTGCCGACGCCGCAGACCGCGCGGTGGATCACCGCGCGCGCCGGCCAGGGGCTGCCGACGCTGCTCGGCCCGAGCGTGCCGGTGACCCTCGGTGGCAACGTGCTGCTGCTCGACGGCCAGCAGGTGCTGACGACCGACGTGCTGGCCGGCAACGGCCTCGTGCACGCGATCGGCGGCGTGCTGGTGCCGCCCGGCGTGCTGTCGCAGCTGCAGTGAGCGGCGGCGCCCTGGCTCTGGGCGAACGCAGCCGGCACCGCTAGAACGCTCGCCCATGACTCCCTTGCGCGTGCTCGTCGTCGGCTGCGGCAACATGGGCGCTTCGCACGCCCGCGCCTACCACAAGCTGTCCTCCGACTTCCGCCTGTGCGGCCTCGTCGCCCGCACGCCCGCGACCCGCGACAAGCTGTCGGCCGAACTCGGCGGCGTGCCGACGTTCGCCGACTTCGCACAGGCCTACGCGGCGACGAAGCCCGACGTGGTGTCGATCAACACCTACCCGGACACGCACGCGGCGATCGCCAAGGTGGCGCTGCAGGGCGGCTCGCACGTGTTCTGCGAGAAGCCGCTGGCGGAGACGGTCGAGGAGGCGCAGCAGATCGCCGACCTCGCGCACCAGCACCGCCGCAAGGTCGTCGTCGGCTACATCCTGCGCGTGCATCCGGCGTGGCAGAAGTTCATCGCCGTGGCGCAGACGCTCGGCAAGCCGCTGGTCATGCGCATGAACCTGAACCAGCAGAGTCGCGGCAAGGACTGGCAGACGCACAAGGCGCTGATGGACTCGATGTCGCCGATCGTCGACTGCGGCGTGCACTACGTCGACGTCATGTGCCAGATGACGCGCAGCAAGCCGGTGCGCGTGTCGGCGATCCAGGCCCGCCTGTCGAACGAGCTGAAGCCCGGCATGTACAACTACGGCATGCTGCAGGTGACGTTCGCCGACGGTTCGGTCGGCTGGTACGAAGCCGGCTGGGGCCCGATGATGAGCGAGGTCGCCTACTTCGTGAAGGACGTCGTCGGCCCGAAGGGCTGCGTGTCGATCGTCGACAAACAGGGCGAACGCAAGGCCGGCAGCGCCGACGTCGACTCGCACACGAAGACCAACTCGCTGCGCGTGCACTGGCAAGACCGCGACGCGAACGACCAGTTCGTCAGGGCGGACGAGTGGCTCGACACCAACGACGAACCCGACCACGACGGCCTGTGCCTGCGCGAGCAGCAGTACCTGCTGAAGGCGATCCGCGAGGACATCGACCTGCGCGACCACCTCGCCGACGCGGTGAACAGCCTGCGCATCGTGCTGGCCGCCGATCGCGCGGCGCGCGAGGGGCGCACGATCGACCTGTGAGTGGATGCAGCGGGCCCTCGGCGAGCTAGCCTGCCCGCGTGTTCCCCTCGGTAGCTGACATCCTGCAGGCTGACCCGCGCGTTCCCTACGCCATCGTGTTCGGCTCGTGGGCTCGTGGCACGCAGCGCGGCGGGAGCGATCTCGACGTGGCTATCGGCGGTGATCCGAGTGGATGGAACGCACTCGAACTCGGCCAACTGATCGGTCGGCTCGAGGCCGCTGCAGGGCGCCCCGTCGACCTAGTGCTGCTCGACGAAGCACCTCCCGGACTCACGTTCCGGATCTTCCGCGACGGCAAGGTAGTGATGCAGCGCGACGCCGCCGCACTCGCGGCGCGCAAGGCGCGCGCGGCTCTCGACTACTTCGACTGGCAACCGATCGAGGCGCTGTTCGACAGCAGGCGCTGACCGATCAGTTCGAGATCACTCGCTGCGTGAAGTCGCGAATCGCGCGGTCCATCACGAACTCCGGAAACTGCCGGATCGCGTAGGTCGTCGGCGAATCCGTAGGCTCGTAGATGACGGCTCCGACGCCGTTGCAGTAGCTCTTCAGGCTCGCGAGGATGCTGCGAACGGAACTGAGATCCGCGGCGCCGTCGACCCGCAAGGCCCAGAAGGACAGGTAGGCGGGCTCGGCGGTATCCACCCAGGCCTGGAAACTGCTGATGGTCCTGGGCTTCGCGTGCGCCGCCTTGATGTCCATCGCCGTGAAGGCGACCTCGCGAACACGCTTGTGCATGTCGCTCCTGGCGCGTCGTGCTTGGTCGTCGTTGCCTGGGTGAGGCGGAGTCCCGAGAGCCTTTACTTCCGCTGCGACGATCGGATCACCAACCTCTGGGTAGCAGATGTCGATATCGATGTCGCTGAAGAGCACGCTGCGCTTCTTGGCCCTCGTGGCGATCTTGCGTCCCGAACAGTTCTCGACGATTCGAACCACCAAGTCGTTGAAGAACTTCGCCTTGAGCTGGTACCAGCCGGAGGGTCGCTGGCCGAGCGAGTACTCGCGATCGAAAGCTGAGACCGCTGCGATGAAGTCGGCCTCGACCTCGGCCCAACTCTGGCAGGGTTGAGACCAAGCTCTTCGAAGCAGCTCCTCGAAGGGGGCGAAGGTGTGGGCGGGGTTGGGAGGCATCGGCTAGGCACCCGCCATGCGCTGTATGTGGCTTCGGAGCGCGGCACGGAAGGCATCGGGAGCCCGCAAGGTGCTGGAAGTGAGTCGGCGCTCGAACCCGGATGTGGCCTTGTGGGAGAGTTCCTTCGGCTCGTAGAGCAAGAACTCGTCGATCGGAGTCTGCTTGTACGCGACGGGCCAAGTCGTCGCGTCGACCGAGAAGCGACCTCGCCTTCCATCGCCGAAGGCGGCGCGCGGCCAGGCCTTCGTGATCGGAGCGCCAGGGGCGATGGCGGCTTCTGGGGCACGGCGAGCAGCGAGTTGCTCACCCACCCACTTCGCGACGCGAACGGTCACGGCATTCCCCACCAGCTTCCAGCGGAAGCTCGCGCGCCCCGCTTTCTCGGCAGGCTTCGTCCAGTCCACGGCGAAACCCTGCAGCCTCTCCGCATCACGAACGTCGGGAGTCACAATGCGGCCATCGGGCATCCAGATCGCCGGCGGAGAGGGGATGCCGACAGTGGACCCGCCCTTCAGCGTCGGAACTGCAGCGACCGCCCAACCCAAGCCACGCACGCCTTCCGTCCAGTAGAACCCACATGCCTGCCCGCGATAGTCGATCTCGTTCACGGGCTGGTGGTTGTCGAGCAACAGGCGTGGTGCGGGATCCTCCTCCAGTGATGCGAGGAAGAACACTCGCTCGCGACGCTGCGGCAGGCCGAAGGCACGCGTGTCGATCACGCGATAGGCCCACCGATAGCCGAGTCGCTCGAACTGCGTGACGATGTAGTCCATGGCCGCTCCCCGGGCGAGCTGCAGCATGAACGGCACGTTCTCGAGAAGCACCCAAGGCACCCGCTGCCCCTCCAGCAGCCGAAAGACCTCACCGACGAGACCAGATCGCGAGCCTTGGATCCCGCGGGTCTCTCCTGCCTGCGAAAGATCTTGGCAGGGAAACCCAGCAGCCAACAACTCCGTCTCGGGAGGCAGGGTCTCGAGCGAGCGCACGTCCGAGACCTTCGGAATCGACGGGAACCGCGACTCCAGTACTGCGGAGGCGCCGATGTCGTTCTCGCAGAGCAGCAAGGACTGATGACCGGCCCGGCTCAAGCCGAGCTCGATGCCACCGATGCCTGCGAACAGGCCGACCACGCGCATCGACCTAGCCGAACGTCCGTTGGTGCCGCCCACGGCGCGGATTCTCGTCCGCTACCGCCCAACGTCAAGGAACCGGGCCAGTGCGAGCAAGACTTTCGGGCGGTCCTGCAGCGAGCACTCCCAGACGGTCAGGACTCGCAACCCGAGCCGCCTCAACTGTTCCGCCTTGCGCACATCCCTCGCTCGGTTGGCGGCGATCTTGTCGATCCACCAGTCCTGGTTGGTTCGTGGGACGAGCCGTGAACGCCGTCGACATCGGCGGTGACCATGCCAGAAGCAGCCGTGGACGAAGATCGCCCACCCCCGCGAACGATTCGCGAAGTCAGGGCGCCCCGGCAGATTCGCGCAGTTGAGTCGGTAGGCGACCCCAAGCTGCCTGAGCACCGAGCGGACGGCCAACTCTGGCTCCGTGGCCCGCTGGCGCACGCGCCGCATCGCATCCGCCCGCGAAGCGGGAGCCGACATGCCTACCGATCGCCTCCGCTCAGCATCACAGCGGGATGTTGCCGTGCTTCTTCGGCGGGTTGCTGTCGCGCTTGCTGCGCAGCAGTTCGAGCGCCTGGATCAGCATCGGGCGCGTGCGGCGCGGCTCGATGACGTCGTCGACGTAGCCCCGCGCGGCGGCCTGGTAGGGGTTCGCGAACTTCGCCTTGTACTCGGCGACCAGCCGCTTCTCCTCGGCCTTCGGGTCCTTGGCCGCCAGGATCTCGCGGCGGAACACGATCTTCGCCGCACCTTCGGCACCCATGACCGCGATCTCGGCCGACGGCCACGCGAGGTTGAGGTCGGCGCGGATGTGCTTGCTGTTCATCACGTCGTAGGCGCCGCCGTAGGCCTTGCGCGTGATGACGGTGATCTTCGGCACCGTCGCTTCGCAGTACGCGTACAGCAGTTTGGCGCCGTGCGTGATGATGCCGCCCCACTCCTGGTCCTTGCCCGGCAGGAAGCCCGGCACGTCCTCGAAGGTGACCAGCGGGATGTTGAACGCGTCGCAGAAGCGGATGAAGCGCGCCGCCTTCAGGCTCGCCTTGATGTCGAGCACGCCGGCGAGGTGGTTCGGCTGGTTGCCGACGATGCCGACCGAGCGGCCGCCGAGGCGGGCGAAGCCGATGACGATGTTCTTCGCGTAGCGCGACTGGACCTCGAAGAACTTGCCATGGTCGACGACCTTCTTGACCACCTGGCGCATGTCGTACGGCTGGTCGCTGGACGGCGGCACGATCGTGTCGAGCGCCTCGTCCATGCGGTTGTTGTCGTCGTCGCACGGCTTCGCCGGCGGATCGTCGCCGTTGTTCAGCGGCAGGTAGCTCAGCAGCTCGCGCAGCTGCACGAGGCAGGTGGCGTCGTCGGGCGCCGTCAGGTGGGCGACGCCGCTGACCTCGCTGTGCACGCGCGCACCACCGAGTTCTTCGCTCGTGGTGTCCTCGTGCGTCACCGTCTTCACCACGTCCGGGCCCGTGATGTGCATGAAGCTGGTGCCCTCGACCATCAGGATGAAGTCGGTGATCGCCGGGCTGTAGACGGCACCGCCGGCGCACGGCCCCATGATCGCGCTCAGCTGCGGCACGACGCCGCTGGCGAGCGTGTTGCGCAGGAAGATGTCGGCGTAGCCGCCGAGCGAGACGACGCCTTCCTGGATGCGCGCGCCGCCGGAGTCGGACAGGCCGATCATCGGCACGCCCATCTTCAGCGACAGGTCCATGACCTTGCAGATCTTCGCCGCGTGCGTCTCGGAGAGGCTGCCGCCGAAGACCGTGAAGTCCTGCGAGTAGAGGTAGACGGGCCGGCCGTCGATGCGCGCGCTGCCGGTGACGACGCCGTCGCCGAGGATCTGGTTCTTCTCGCTGTCCATGCCGAAGTCGCGGCAACGGTGCGTGACGAAGCGATCGATCTCGACGAACGTGCCCGGGTCGACCAGCAGGTCGATGCGTTCGCGCGCGGTCAGCTTGCCCTTCTGGTGCTGGGCCTCGATGCGGTCCTTGCCGCCGCCGAGCAGCGAGCGTTCGCGCAGTTCCTGCAGCTTGTGGATGGGATCGGTCGGGTCAGTCATGGTGTGGGTCCTCGACGAACTCGGCCAGCACGCCGCCGAGGTACTTGGGGTGGACGAAGGCGACCTTGCAGCCGTGCGCGCCCGGGTTCGGCTTCTGGTTGAGCATCTGCGCGCCGAGCGCCGACATCGCGTCGATCTTCAGCTGGCAGTCGCCGACCTGGAACGCGAGGTGGTGGATGCCCGGCCCCCGCTTGTCGAGGAACTGGGCGATCGGCGAGTCGGGCGACGTCGGCTCGAGCAGCTCGATGCGGGTGTCGCCGGCCATCAGCACGGCGACGCGCACGCGTTCGGTCGGCACCTCGTCGGTCGACTGCAGGCGCAGGCCTAGCCCGTCGGTCCAGCGCGGCAGCGCTTCGGCCAACGAACGCACGGCGATGCCGATGTGGTGCAGCGCCTGCACGGGCGCCTTCGGAGACGGGTCGGAGGCCATGTTCGCGGTTGTGGGGACGAGTTGCGGGGCGGCATGCTAGCGACGCCCCCGGGCCGCCGCAGCAATCGTGCGGCGCATCCTCCCCACCCCGGAGCCACCCGTACCGTGCCCGAACTGCCCGAAGTCGAAACCGTGCGCCGCGGCGCCGAGCCGCACCTGGCCGGCCGCCGGCTGCTCGGCGTGGAACTGCTGCGACCGGACCTGCGCTGGCCGATGCCGGCGGCGGCGCTGCAGGACCTGGTCGGTCGCCGCTGCACGGCGGTGGCGCGCCGTTCGAAGTACCTGCTGATCGCCTTCGACGGCCCCGGTGGACCGAACGCGCTGGTGCACCTCGGCATGACCGGACGCCTGCTGGTCGACGTGGTGCGGCAAGGCGGTCCGCACCCCGAGCCGCGCAAGCACGAACACTGGCGCATGGACTTCGGCGACCGGCTGGTGCGCTTCGTCGACCCGCGGCGCTTCGGCGCCCTCGACGTCGCGCGCCGCGACGAGCTGACGACGCACAAGCTGCTGGCGGAGCTCGGCCAGGAACCGCTCGAGCCCGGCTTCGACGGCGCCTTCCTGCACCGCGTGAGCCGCGGCCGCACCGCCGCGATCAAGGCGCTGCTGATGGACGGCAAGGTGCTGGTCGGCGTCGGCAACATCTACGCGAGCGAAGCGTGCTGGCGCGCGATGGTGCGACCGCGGCGCGCCGCGAGGTCGCTGTCGCGCCGCGAATGCGACGCGCTGGCCGCGGCCGTGCGCGAGGTGCTGCAGGCCGCGATCACCGCCGGCGGCACGTCGTTCCGCGACTACGTCGGCGTCGACGAGGACGCCGGCTTCTTCGCGCGCGAGCTCGCCGTCTACGAACGCGCGGGCGAAACCTGCCGGCGCTGCGGCGGTGCGATCCGCCGCGCGGTCGACAGCGGCCGCAGCACCTACTGGTGCAGCGGCTGCCAGCGCTGAACCCCGTTCACTTCGCTCCGCGCGCTGCGCGCAGCTTGGCCAGCGCGTCGTCGTAGGCGGGAAGGCCGACCAGCCGTGCGTACGACTTCGCGAACGGCCCCTTCTCGAAGTGCGCGAGGTCGCGGAAGCCCTTCGCCACCGCGTCGGCGACGTGCGCAGCCGCCACCTGCAGCGCCGCGGCCGACGCCGCAGCATCGGTGTCCTCGAGGTAGAGCGACAAGAACGCGTGCACCCGCGCCGAGTTCAGCCGTCCCTCGTTCGACACGACGCCGCGCTGCAGTTCGGCTGCCGCCGGTGCCAGTTCGCCGAAGCGGCGCAGCGCGAGCAGCAGCGAGCACCGACCGACGAGCATGTACTCGAGGAACTGATCCGCCTCGCGGTTGCCCGGCGACGCACGCATCACCCGCCGCTGCGCCGCCAGCGCCTCCTCCTCCCAGACCAACGCCTCCGCCGCGCGCCCGGCGTCCTGCAGCGTGCGCGAGATGTTGTGCATGCTGGCGGCGAGACGCAGCAGGTGTTCGGTGGTCGACGGGAACTCGAGCGCCAGTTCCTGGCGCAACGCGAACGCGACGCCGTGGTCGGTGAGCGCTTCGTCGAAGCGCTCCTGCGCCTGGCGCGCGGTCGCGCGCTGGCCGTAGAGAGTCGCCAGCTTGTCGCGATGCACGACCGACAGCACGCGCGGCGGCCGCACCGCGACCATGCTCTCGATGCCGCGGTCGAGCAGCGCCACCGCGTCGGCGGGGCGCCGCTCGTGCACGGCCAACTGCGCCGTGTTGACGCAACCGATCGCGAACGCGACCACCGTCGCCGGTTCGTTCGGCGCCTCGGCCAGCAGCCGCTCCTTTGCTTGCATGGCTGCCGCCAGGCCGGCCCGCCAACCGGCACCGTCGCCGAGATCGCGCCGCACCAAGGCCAGGCTGTTGTGGCATTCGGCGAGCTGGCGGCGCAGTTCGCGTTCCACGGGCCGGTTCGCCGTGGCATCCTCCATCGCACACAGCCCCTGCTGTAGCGACCACGACGCCGAACGCAGGTCGCCCATCGTCTGCTGCGCCTGGCCGAGCAACTTCCACAGGTAGCCGCGCACGGCCACGTCGTCGTGGGCCATGCTGTCGCCGAGCACGGCGAGGCCTTCGCGCAGCCGCGCCACGGCCTCGTCGAGATCGCCGATCTGCATCAGCAGCGCACCGAGCCGGTTCAGCGCACTGGCGCGATCGTGGCGCAGGTTCGAACCGTCCGGGCGGACCCGATCGAGCCGCTTGTACAACGACACCGCGCGCTCGAGCATGGCGATGCGCAGCGCTTCGCTGCCCGGCGTCGCCAGCAGGTCCTCGCTGCCGGTGCGCACCAGCATCTGGTGGATCGTCGTCAACGCCTCCTGGTACGACGACTCGGCGACGGTGCGTTCGTCGCGGAGCTGGCCGGCCAACCGCTCGAGGTCGGTGGCGTGCGCGACCTGCACGCGCCACAGGACCGCCGGGAACACCATCGTCGCCAGCAGGCTCGCCGCGGCCACCGCGGTCCACGTCGGATGGCGCTGCGCCCAGCGCACGAGCCGCAAGCCCACGCCGAGCGGACGCGCGTGGATCGGCTGCCGTTGCACGACGCGTTCGAGATCGGCCGCGAACGCCGCCATCGAGCCGTAGCGACGCTGGCGATCGCGGTCGAGCGCGACGGCGACCAGGACCTCGAGGTCGCGCGGCACGGCGCGATTCCACGCGCGCAGCGGCCGGGCGCCGCCGGCGAGGATCATCGCCCGCAGCTGTTCGCCGTTCGACGCCTCGAACGGCAGCTTCGCCGTCAGCAGCTGGTAGAGCGTGACGCCGAGCCCATAGACGTCGACGCGCTCGTCGACCGCTTCGCCGCGCACCTGCTCGGGCGCCATGTAGGCGGGCGAACCGACCGGCGCCTCGGTGCGCGTCACGCGCTGCAGGTCCTGCACGTGCGCGAGGCCGAAGTCGAGCACCATCGCCTGGCCGTGCGGCGTGACGACGACGTTCGACGGCTTCAGGTCGCGATGCACGATGCCGCGCTCGTGCACGTGCACCATCGTCTGCGCGACCTGCAGCACGAGGCGCACGCACGTCTCCCAGTAGCTCGCCACGAACGCCCCCGTGGCGCCGCTGCCGGGCCGCAGTTCGGCGCCGAACGCACTGCGCAGCGCGTTGCCGCTGGTGCGCGCCGGATCCTGGCCTTCGACGACGGCGAGCAGCTGCTCGAGCGTGCGGCCCTCGATGTACTCCATCGCGAACCACGGCTGCCCGTGTTCGTCACCGACCGCGAGGATCGGCACGATGCCGGGGTGCTGCAGGCGCGCGATCGCCTCGACTTCGCGTTGGAAGCGCTCGCGCGCGGTCGGCGACAGCAGCAGTTCGGGGCGCACGACCTTCAGCGCGACCTTGCGCTGCAGGCTCGTCTGCTCGGCGACGTAGACGACGCCCATGCCGCCGGCCCCCAGCTTGCGCAGCACACGGAACTCGCCGAAGCGCTGCGGCTCGACCGGCGCCGCCGGCGGCGGTGCCAGCACGCCCATGCGGCGCAGCCGTTCGAGCCCGGCGCGAATGCCCTCGGCGTCGCTCGGGTGCGCGCCGAGGAACTCCTGCAGGCCGGCTTCGCCGCGCTGCTCGAGCGCCAGCACCGCGTCGGCGAGCAGGCGCTCGCTCGAGTTGGTGAAGTCGTCGGGTTCGTGCGGATCCACGGCGCAGCAGGATAGCAGAGGGACGCGGCGACCTCGGGAACTCCGCCCGTCCCACCGCGACTTCGGCGCAGCCTCACATCGGGACGCGCGGCAGCGGCCGGTGCCATGGGCGCGGACGCCGACCTCGCAGAGCACCCAGCCAGCCGACCGTGCGACCGCGCGATCGCGGTCCATCCTTTCCCGCCGACATCGCACCTTCCGTGCGGGCGGCAAAGGAACGTCGATGCTCCGGAATCTCGCCGCCCGTTTGTTCGTATCGTTGTTCGTCGCCGGCCTCGCCGCCGCTCAGGAGATCAAGGTCCCCGATGGTCCGCTGCAGGTCGGACAGAACATCACGATCAGCGTCAGCGATCCGTCGCGGGCGAACGGCTCGACCATCGTGACGATCGACAATGGGGATCCCACGAATCCGGAGAAAGTCGAGGTTGAAGTGAAACTTGATGCGGCGGGTAACGGAAGTGCGAACTGGACCGTCCAGGACTGGTGGGGCGCAAACTTCAACGCCCCCGGAGCGAAGCAAGTGACGAGGATGGTCGAAGAGTCAAGTGTCCGAACCAGTTGATGACGCAGCCGACTTCGCGTGTGGCCATCAGTTCGTCAGCAACCGCGAGAGCCGCTTCAAGGCAACGTCTCGGCTGCGTAGCAAGCTCTCGCTGGCCACTGGCATGGCTCGCAGTTGCCGAATTCCGGCACGCACAGACTCAACACAAGCCAACAGGGCCAGCCGACGGAGCTCGGGATCTCGGTCGCCCCTTTGCAGGTCAACCAGAGTTCCCGCAAACGGGTCCAGATAGTCCTGAATCGGTTCTTGCGGCGGTCCCAGCAGATCCTCCGCAAGCATCGTGAGGGATTGCCCAGCGAGTGCCTGAAGCGGGCCACCGACGGATGCATCACGAGACATGCTATGCAGCGCTTCGATGACCCGGCGCATGCGAATGCTTGCTGTGAGTATGGCGGCAGTACGGTCGTCATCCGTTGCACCCGCGGAGGCAAGAAGCGCCAGCGCTTCCCCATAGTCGAGGGTGTCGATGCTGTTTGCTCGCTCCGGCCATAGCACCACCGCCGTCACCGTCGCCGCCGTCACGACCGTCACCGTCGCCGCGGTCGCGAAGCCGTGCAGAGCGAAGAACGCCACCGCCGCCGCCGCCGCGCGGCGCAGCCGTCCACCGCGAGCCACCGGGGTCGCCACAGCGACCTTGGCGACCGTCGCCTCGATCCACTCGGGCCGCACCGGGACCAGGTCCTCGGCGTCGAGCGCGGCGAGGCGCGCTTCGGCCTCGGCCAGTTCCGGATCCGGCAGCGGCCGGATCCGCGCCCCGTGCACCTGCGGGAAGTTCACGCGCCGCCTCCGTCGCCGTCGACCGCCGGCGGCAGTTCGTGCCCGCGCCGCTTCAGCGCCGAACGCAGCGCCAGACGGCCTTCGCGCCGCGCCTGGTAGACGGCGTTGCGGCTGATGTTCATCTGGCTGGCGAGATCGCCGGTCGACGCCTGGCCGTCGTTGGCGAGATCGGCGAGCAGCACGTCGCGCTGGCGCGGCGCCAGCTGTTCGAGGCACACCTGCATCGCCGCCAGCGTCTCCTTCGCCATCGTCGACGCTTCGCCCGCCGCTGCATCCGTCGCGGCCTGGTCGATGTCGGCGACGAACTCGACCTCGTCGCGGGAGAGCCGCGCGACCAGCTTGCGTGCGCGGTTGCGCGCGATCGCGAACAGCCAGGCGCGAACGGTGCCGCGCTCGGGGTGGTAGCGCTCGCCACCGCGCCAGGCCAGGAACAGGGCCTCGCCGATCGCCTCCTCGAGCCGGTTCTGGTCGAGCAGCCCGGCGAAGTCCTGCGCCAACAGCGTCAGCACGCGCCCGGCGTGGTCGCGCAACAGACGGCGCAGCCCCTCGACCTGCTGCGTCATCAGCAGGCGACCGGTTTCTGCATCACGATCCGGATCGGTGGAGCGCACGGCGAGGGCGGGCGGACGAGGGCCCGGACTGTAGCGGTGCCAGCACCGCCGTCGAGGGCGCGGCCGCCGCGAAAAATTCCGATTTTCGAACACAGACACCCCCCCGTCCTGGGGAAGGGACCTGTGGCACGCCGGTGCTCGCTGCCTCGTCGCGCCACCGCGGTCCCGTCCGATCGCGGCCTCGCTCGCCACCCCGCGTCCTCGCCGTCGCGGCCCACACCATGACCGAAGAGTCCGAACCCGCTCCCCCGTCCACCGCCGACGGGTCGCGTCCTGTCGGCGGCACCCAACCCTCGGAACTCGCCAGGCTGCGCCAGCTCGCCGGCAGCGTGGCGCACGACGTCAACAACATGCTGCTGGTCGTGCTCGGCTGCCTCGACCAGGTCGAGAATGCGCCGCTGGACGCAGGCACGCGCGACAGCCTCGAGCAGGCGCGCTTCGCCACGCGGCAAGCGAGCACCCAGCTGCAGCACTTGTTGCGCGACGCACCGTCGACGACGCCCGCAGCCATCGACCTGAACGCGGTGGCGACCGCGACGCGCCCGGCGCTGCAGCGCCTGGCCGGCGACCGCGTCACCATCCAGCTCGACCTCGGCCGCGACCTCGGCTTCGTGCGCGCGGACTTCGCCGAACTCGGCATCGCCTTGTTCAACCTCGGCCACAACGCGATCGAGGCCTCACCCGACGGCTCGTCCGTGCGGGTGCGAACGCGCAACTGCACGCTGACCGCGACGTGCGCCACGACGACGCGGGCGCTGCCGGCCGGCGAATACGTCGTGCTCGAGGTCCGCGACGCCGGCCGCGGCATGGCGCCCGACGTGCAGGCGCGCATGTTCGACCCGTTCTTCAGCACCAAGCGGCACGGCGGCCACGGCCTCGGCCTCGCCACCGTCGCGCGCGTCGTCAACGAATGCCGCGGCGGCATCCGCGTGCACAGCACGCTGGGCGAAGGCACGACGATCGAAGTGCTGCTGCCGCGCCTCGCCGAGTGACGACCCGGCGGCGCGAGCTCGCCGCGGACCGCCCCGTCAGTCGGCCGGCGCCGAGCGGATCGTCTCGCTGCGCACGACCTTGACCGGCACCTGCGCCACCGGCAAGTCCATCGGCTGCCCCGGCGTGCCGCAGGCCAGCGCCTGCAGCGACGGCCCGCAGATGCGCGCCTGGCACGGCCCCATGCCGGCGCGGCAGCCGACCTTGATCGCGCGCAGCGAACCACCGTGCAGCGCCGCCGCTTGCTGCGCGCGCGCCAGCGGCACGTCCTCGCAGCGGCAGACGATCGTGTCGGGCTTCGCCAGCGCGGCGAGCCCGGGCAGCGGCGCGAACGCGCGCAGCATCGCGTCGGCAGCGCGCCGTTCGCGGCGAGCCTTGGCGCGCAGCGCCGACGGGATCGCCGCACCACGCAGTTCGTGCAGCACCGCCGCGGCCGCCAGTTCGCCCTCGGCGGTCGCGACCTCGGCGCCGCCGATGCCGGCGATCTCACCGGCGGCGAACACGCCGGCGACCGACGTGCGCTGCGCGTCGTCGACGGTCAGCACGTGGCCGCCGCGCGCGGCGTCGTGGCGAGCCGCACAACCGAGCACGAGGCCGAGTTCGATCGACGGCACGAGGCCGAAGCCAGCACCGACGACGTCGACGTCGAAGTGCTGTTCGGTGCCCGGCCGCGGCCGGCCCTCGCCGTCGACCTTGGCGATCGTCGCGCGCTGCACGCGGCCGTCGCCGTCGCAGCCGACGATCGTCCAGCCCCAGCGCAGCCGTAAGCCGGCGCGCAGCAGCTGCTTGCCGTACCACAGCGCCTCGCGGAAGCGGGCGCCGTTGCCGAACACGCCGGGCAGCGCACGCAGGGCGCGCCAGCGGCTGCTGGCTTCGCAGGCGGCGACGACCTGCACACCGGCCGACAGCAGCGCGGTCACCGTCGGCAGCAGCAGCGGTCCGGAGCCGGCGACCACGGCGCGCTTGCCGGGCACGATGCCGAAGCCGCGCACCATGACCTGCAGCGCGCCGGCGGTGACGACGCCGGGCAGCGTCCAGCCGGGGAACGGCACGCAGCGGTCGTAGGCGCCGGGGGCGAGCACGATGCGCTGGCAACGCAGCAGCTTCGACTGGCCGTCGTGTTCGAACCACAGCCGGCCCGGCCGCGCGTCCCAGACGACCGCGCCCCGCAGGTGCTGCACGTTGCTGCCGGCGAACTGCTGCAGCAGCGCGTGGCCGTGGTGATGGCTCGGTGGCTCGGCGATCGCCGCCGCCGACGCACCGTTCGGCAGCTGGCGGAAGATCTGGCCACCGGCGGCCGGGCCTTCGTCGAGCACGGCGACCGAGAGGCCGCCGCGCGCCAGCGCCGCGGCGGCTGCCATGCCGGCCGGTCCGGCGCCGACGACGCCGACGTCGGCGGTGACGATGCGTGGATCGCTCACGGCTTGCCTCCGCGCTCGACGCGCATGCCGTCCTGCACGACCACCATGCACGAGCGCAGCGTGACGCCGTCGACGACCACGAGGCAGTCGTAGCAGATGCCCATGTTGCACAGCACGCCGCGCGGCGAGCCGTCGCGGCTGCTGCGGCGCACGTCGGCGATGCCGGCGGCCCACAGCGCCATCGCGAGCGAATCGCCTTGCCGCGCTTCCACGCGCTGGCCGGCGAACGTGAACGCCACCGGCGGCCGTTCGGCCGTGCCGGGCAGGCGGCGGGAGCCGTCGTTCATCGCAGGAACCTCGCCGGCAGGTAGGGAGTCGCGTCGATCGTGGTCGGTACGCCGGCCAGTTGTTGCGCGATCAACCGACCGGTGATCGGCGCCAGCGAGATGCCGAGGCCTTCGTGGCCGGTCGCATACCACAGGCCGCGCAACCGCGGCCACGGCCCGATCAGCGGGTGCTTGTCGAGGGAGTACGGGCGCAGGCCCACCCACGTGCGCACGATCGGCGCGTCGGCGAGGCCCGGGGCGTAGCGCTGCGCGCGCAGCAGCGAACGGCGCAGCAGTTCCTTGTTCAGCGTGCGGTCCATGCCGCGGAACTGCCGCGTGCTGCCGATCAGGCAGCCGCCGTGGGTCTGCGGCTGCATGTTGACCGCGTGGCCGCCGGCGTCGTCGGTGCGCGTCGGGTCGACCTTGACCGTGCCGTGCGCGAAGCGGATGTAGCTGATCTCGAGCAGCTGCGTGCGGATCGGCGTCGCGTGGTGGCCGGTGATCGCCAGGTTGCCGGCGCGCGGGTAGATCGGCACCCGCTGCTGCCCGGCGAGCTCGGACAGCTCGGGCGACCAGACGCCGCTGGCGACGACGACGTTCGCCGCGTGCAGCTCGCCGTCCTTGGTGCGCACACCGTAGAGCGTGTCGCCGCGGCGCAGCATGCCGGTGACCTCGGTGAACGGCCGCACCTGCACGTTCTTGTTGTGGCGCTGCGCCACGCGCAGCATGGCACCGCACGCCAGCATCGGCAGCACGACGCCGTCGCCGGGGTAGAACAAGGCGCCGGGCAGGTCGTGCGCGAGCCCCGGTTCGAGCGCGCGCAGCTGCTGCTGGTCGAGGATGTCGGCGGTGTCGCCGTTCTGCACGAACTGCTGCCGCAGCACGGCGAACAGCTCGATGTCGGCCGGGTCGTCGGCCAGGTAGAGCGCGCCGGTCGGGTTGTAGTCGAAGCCACCTTCGAGGTCCTGCAGCTCGCGCCACAGCTTCAAGCTCTCGTGCGTGAACGCGTATTCCTGCGCGTCGTCGGGCGTCACCATCAGGTGGCCCATGCACGAACCGGACGTGGCGCCGGCGATCGGGCCGCGGTCCAGCAGCACGATGCGGGTCGACGGTGGCAACCGCTGCGCGCACTGCCAGGCGACGGCGCAGCCGATGATGCCACCTCCGACGACGAGCAAGTCCGCAGTTTCGACCATCGGGGGGAAGGATGATGCCGTTCGCCGCGCCCGGCGCAACGGTTGCGTTCCGCTCGCGACCGCCGCCGGTCCGCGAGCGACCGCGCGGGCCCCGCTGCCGCCCCGCTACTATGGTCGCGCCATGACGATCCGCGCCCTCGTCCCGCTGCTCGCCGTCGCCACCTTCGCGTCGCTGCTGCCGGCCCGCCCGCAGGCGCCCGCGAGCGCCCCGACCACCGAGCCGGTCCCGGTGGCGGTGCCGGCGGAAGCGACCAGCGAGCAGCGCGTGGCCCTGGCCGCCGCGGTGCGCCCGAGCGAACGGCAGCTGCGCTGGCAGCGCCTGGGCTTCACCGCGTTCGTGCACTTCGGCATCAACACCTTCCACGACCGCGAATGGGGCGATGGCCAGGAGGATCCGCGCACGTTCGCGCCGAGCGACTTCGACGCCGGGCAGTGGGCGACGACGTTCGCCGCCGCCGGCATGCGCGGCGTCGTGCTGACCTGCAAGCACCACGACGGCTTCTGCCTGTGGCCGAGTGCGACCACCGAACGCGACGTCGCCGCGTCGCCGTTCCGCGCCGGGCGCGGCGACGTCGTCGCCGAGGTCGCCGCCGCCTGCCGCGCCCGAGGACTCGGTTTCGGCGTCTACCTGTCGCCGTGGGATCGCAGCCAGCCGAGCTTCGGCACGCCCGCCTACCACGCGGTGTTCCTGCAGCAACTGCGCGAGCTGTGCACGAACTACGGGCCGCTGTTCGAGGTCTGGTTCGACGGCGCGCACTGCCCGCCGGACGATCCGGCGTTGTTCGACTGGCAGGCGGTGTTCCGGCTGGTGCGCGAACTGCAGCCCGAGGCGGTGATCGCCATCACCGGCCCCGACGTGCGCTGGGTCGGCAACGAGTCCGGCGACCCGCGGGCCGACGAATGGAGCGTGCTGCCGCTCGCCGACGACGCGCCGGGCGCGTTCGTCACCGACCGCCAGAGCTGGCGCGCCTTGTGGGCGCTGCGCGAACGCAACCAACAGCGCGAACTCGGCAGCCGCGCCCAGCTCGCCACCGCCAAGGCATTGTGCTGGTGGCCGGCGGAGGTCGACGTGTCGATCCGCCCCGGCTGGTTCCACCATGCCGCCGAGGATGCGCAGGTGAAGTCGTTGGCCCAGCTGGTCGACCTGTGGTTCCGCGCCGTCGGCGGCAACAGCAACCTGCTGCTGAACGTGCCGCCCGATCGCAGCGGCCGTCTCGCTGCGCCCGACACCGCGGTGCTGCGCGACCTCGGCGCCTACCTGCAGGCGACGTTCGGCAGCGAGCTCTCGGCGGCGGCCGTGCAGCGCAAGGCCTACGCGAAGGTCGGCGAGGTCTACTTCGCGACCCCGACCACGGCGGACGTGTTCGATCTCGGCGAGGACGTGGCGGCGAGCGGCCAGCGCGTCGAAGCGTTCCGCCTCGAGGTCCGGCAGAACGGCGGCTGGCGCGAGTTCGCGCGCGGTGGCGCCATCGGCTTCCGCCGGCTCGTGCGCACCCAGCCGACCACCGGCGACGCGTTCCGCTACTGGATCGAGCAGAGCCGCGGCCCGATGCAGATGGCGCACTTCCGCCTGCATCGACGGCCGACGCTGCTGGCGCCGCCGCAGATCGTGCGCGCGGCCGACGGCACGGTGACGCTGCGCGCGCCGGCGGGTGCCATCCACTACACGCTCGACGGCGCACCGGTGACGCGCGACAGCCAACGCTACCGCGGCCCATTCGCCTTGCCGGACGGCGGCACGGTGCGCGCCGCGGTGTTCGCGGCGGACGATGGCCAGGGCCTGGCGCTGGCGAGCGGCAACGAAGCGACTGCGGTGTTCGGCCTGCCGCCCGCCGTGCTGCGCATCGTCGACTGCTCGAGCGAGCAGGGCGGCAGCGAAGCGGCGGCGAAGGCCATCGACGGCGACCCGCGCACGCACTGGCACAGCCGCTGGTCGCCGGACAGCCCGCGGCCACCGCACCAGCTGACGCTCGACCTCGGCGGCGAACGCCAACTGCGCGGCTTCGTCTACCAGCCGCGCCACGACGGCAGCAACGGCACCGTCGCCGACTACGAGTTCCTGGTCAGCCAGGACGGAACGACGTGGACGCGCGCAGCCCACGGCACGTTCGGCAACGTCGAGGCCAACCCGGTGGCGCAGACGGTGCCGCTGGCCACCCCGGTCGCCGCGCGCTACGTGCGCTTCGTGGCGACGAAGGAAGTGCGCGGGCGCGCCTGGGCTTCGTGCGCCGAACTCTCGGTGCTGGTGCGCTGACGGAGCCTGTGCTCCGGCCGCACCCGCATCAGCCGGGACGCCGGCACAGCATGACGATCGAGTGCGCGAAGTCGACGCTGAGGAAGCGGTGCAGCGGCGCGAACAGCTTCGCGTGCAGCAGCCAGCCGCGCGGGCTCGCGTAGTAGACGCGGGCGCCGTCGACGACCTCGAAACCGGCCCAGGCCAGCAGGCCGGCGAGGTCCATGTAGGGGAACTGCGCGATGTGCGTCCACTCCTGCTGCACGCCGGGGCGGTAGACGTTCGGCACGCTGACCAGCAGGTGGCCGCCGGGCCGCGTCAGCTGGAAGCACTGGCGCACGATGTCGACGGCGATCGACGGCGGCACGTGCTCGAGCACTTCGAGCAAGGTCAGCAGGTCGAACTGGCGATCGACGTCGGCGAAGTCGTGGTAGTCGTGCGGGTGCGTGCGGTCGACGTCGAAGCTGCGGTAGTCGACGCCGGGCCACGCCTTGCGCACACCGGCTTCGTGCAGGCGTTCGGTCGCGCCGACGTCGAGCACCGACCTGGCGCCGGGCACCAGTTCGCGCGCGATCTGGTGGTGATCGCGGACGAGGCGCAGCCGGAAGACCGTCGGCCAGCGTTCGACGAACGGCTTGCGCGCACGGGCGAACTCTCCCCACGACAAGCCAGCGGCGGTGGTCTCGCGCGAACGATCCTCTCTCAACGGCTCGCCAGCGCGGCCTGCGGTCCTGCTCATCGGTGCGAGGACGATAGCGCACGCCGAGCGATTTGCGCGTGCGTCGAGGACGACGAGACCTCGAGACCCCATGAGGCATGGAAGCCTGCCTTGCCATCGCGGCATGCCGACCAGCCCCGGTCGCTCACTCGGCTTGTTCGTCGACGATCGGAGGCGCCCCGGTCTGCACCACCGGCTCGACCGGCCACGTCTCGCGCACGCTGCCGTTCACGTCGACCCACAGCTCCTCGATGCGCACGCACTCCCCCGCCGACCACTGCGTGTGCAGGAAGTGCGACAGTTCGGCGCCGTCCTGGTCCTGGCGCACGCGCGGCACGTAGGCCGCGTTCAGGAACAGCGTGCCGCCGCGCTGCACGAAGCGCGTGCGCAAGGCCCCGCGCGGATGCACCAGCTTGTGGTGCATGTGGCCGGCGACGACCGCGCGCACGCGCAGTCCCATGCCTTCGATGCGCTGGATCGCCAGCGCCAGGTCGCGATCGCCCCAGTCGCCGCCGGGCTTGCCGAAGTCCTTGCCGAAGATGTCGCCGGGCTGGGCGCCGAGCCCGAGCGGCCCGTTGTGCGCGAGGATCACGAGGTCGCGGTGCTGGGCGTTGCGCGCCGCGTCGACGATCGCCGCCGCCGACTGCCGCATCGTGTGCACGCCATAGATCTCGTCGTACAGCTCCGGGCTGCGCAGGCTCTCGCCGCCCCACGAGAACGGCCGCGCGCCGATCACCGAGATGCCAGCGGCGGGCACTTCGCGCACCGCGTAGGCGAGATGGTCGTCGCCGAGCAGTTCGAGCATCTGCCGCAGCTTCTCGGTGGCGACGCGGCGGCCGAAGCTCTGCCACGCGTCGTGGTTGCCGAGCATCACCACCTTCGGCACCGACACGCCGAGGATCGTGCGCACCATCTCGACGTCTTCGTCGCCGAGGTCGCCGACGAACAGCGTCAGCGCCGGACGCGAACGCTCGAGGAACGCGGCGTCGCCGCTGCGCCACCAACGGTGCACGTCGCCGACCACGACGAGCGAGGTGCCGGGCTGTGGGTCACGGGCTGGCAAGGGGCGAAGAAGCTAGCGAAGGCGCGCGCTCGTGTATCGCGCGAACAGCAGAAGTCCGGGCAGGCAGGAACGCGCGGCCGGCGGGACGGCGGGCCCTCACCCTTCGAGCAGACCGTGCCGCACCAGCTTCTCGCGGTAGGTCGTGCGCGGCACGCCGAACAGCTCCGCCGCCCGGGTCAGATTGCCGTTGGCCTCGGCGAACGTGCGCTGCAGCGCCTCCTTCTCCTGCGCCTCGAGGCGGTCCTTCCAGGTCTGCGGTGCCGTCGCGGCCGGCGCCGCGTCGGCCGGTGCGGCCGCCACCGCCACGTTCGCGGGGACCGGCCCGGCCCCGGCGTCGCGGCGGCGGTCGAGTTCGAGGTGGCCTTCCTGCACCAGGCCCCCGGCGGCGCGCAACACGGCGCCCTTCACCACGTGCCGCAGTTCGCGGATGTTGCCGCGCCACGGTTCCGCGCGCAGCCGCGCCTCGGCGCCCGGCGACAGCGACGGCACCTCGGCGAGGCCGAGTTCTTCGGCGGCCTCCTGGCAGAAGCGCGCCACCAGCAGCGGCAGGTCCTCGCGGCGATCGCGCAGCGCCGGCAACACGATCTCGAGTTCGCGCAGTCGGTAGTACAGGTCCTCGCGGAAGCGGCCTTCGCGGCCCATGCGTTCGAGGTCCTGGTGGGTCGCGGCGACGATGCGCACGTCGACGCGCACCTGCCGGCGGCTGCCGATCGGCACGACCACGCGGTCCTGCAGCACGCGCAGGATCTTCGCCTGCAGGTCGAGCGCCATGTCGCCGATCTCGTCGAGGAAGATGGTGCCGCCGTGCGCTTCCTCGAAGTGGCCGCGACGCGGCTGCAGGGCGCCGGTGAACGCACCCTTCTCGTGGCCGAACAGCACGCTCTCCATCAGCTGCTCGGGGATCGCCGCGCAGTTGACCGGCACGAACGGTCCCTTGCTGCGCCGCGACAGTTCGTGCAGCGTGCGCGCGATCACTTCCTTGCCGGTGCCGGTCTCGCCGCGCAGCAGCACCGTGTAGTCGGCCGGCGCGTAGAGCTTGACGCGCTCCACCACTTCGGCGAACGCCGGGCTGTGCGTCGCCAGCGCCCAGTGCGACGCCGCGGCCGCCGGCCGGTCGAGCAGGCTGCGCACCAGCACGCGGTTGCCGAGCGCCGTCGCCAGGATGCGCGCGCAGAACGCGACGCGCTGCAGGTCCTCGGCCGACAGCACGGCGCCATCGCGCGTGCAGTCGGCGTAGATGACGCCGAGGTTCTTGCCGAGCGCCTGCACCGGCAGCGCCACCGCCGCCGAGATGCCTTCGCTGCGCACGCTGTGGAACGTGCGCGCCACCGGGTCGCTCGACGCCACCGGCACGTGCACGACGCGGTTGCTGGCGCGCACCTGCTCGAGCAGCGTGCGGCTCGGCCGGAACGGCCGGCGATCGTCGGGCCGACTGAGGAAGAAGCCCTGCGCGGTGTCGTCGTCGAGTTCGACGTGCACACGGTCGGCGCCGGTCGCGCGCAGGATCGCCGCCATCGCCGCCGGCACCATCTGCTCCGGACTCTTCAGCCCTTCGAGATGGTCGGCCATGTCCATGAACGTGCGGTACCACGACCCGACCGGCGAGCCCGGCGCCTGCGCCAGCGCCGCCGGATCGAGCGCTTCGACGCTGCCTTGCGCGGGCTCGGCGCGGTAGCGCACCTTGACCAGCGCTGGCCCGACGTTCAGCACGTCGCCGTCGAGGAACGACTCGAAGCGCGCGCCGACGCTGCCGGTCGCGCAGCGGATCGGGAACGGCAGGCCGGCCTCGGCCCGCACCCGCAGCCGGCCGCGGTCGTCGCGCGCGACCTCGAGCACACGCCCGAACACGCCGGGCAGGTCGACTTCCACTTCGCAGCCGGAGCGCGGCCCGCCGAGCCAGAACGACTCGGCCTCGAGTTCGAGGTCGCGGGAACCGGCGCGGTCGGTGATATCGAGGCAGAAGGGCATCGTCGGAAGTCCGTCGGCGAGGGCGAAAGCGCGGCGCCGCTTCGTCGGGATCCCGGCGGCGAACGCGGTGGCGAGTTTCTGGTACCATGCCGCGCTGGTCCAGGCCACCACCACACCGGCCCCCGTCGGGTCGGCGCCGTTCGTGGACCTCCGCGCAGCGCGCGGCCGCAGTCAATTCCCATGCCAGCCTCTGCCGTGCCGTCGCCGGGCGAACGCCTGCTGCACGCCAGCGCCGATCGCACGGTGCTGGTGCGCGGCTTCGCGTCCGGTCCGGCGAGCAGCACCGATGGCGCGGCGAGCGGCGCCTTGGTGGTCAAGGTCTACGTCACCGGCGCCCTGGTCGACGCCGAGCGCGAGTTCGCGATGGCGACGCTCGCGGCCGGCCCCGGCGTCGTCGGCTGCCGGTCGGTCGGCGTCGACGCAGCGACGAACCGGCCGGCGATCACCATGGAACGCCTCGCCGGCGACGACCTGCGGCACCTCGTCGCGCGCCGCGGCGCGCTGCCGGCGGCCGCGGCCTGCGCGCTGCTGGCGCCGGTCGCGTCGACGTTGGCGCGTCTGCATGCGCTGCGCACCGCCCCGGCGAGCCAGGGGCTGTGCCACGGCGACGTCAAGCCGGCGAACCTGATGGCGACGAACGACGGCGTCGTGCTGCTCGACTTCGAGCACGCGCGGCCGATCGGGGCCACGGTGCGCGGCGGCGGCACACCGGGCTTCGCCGCCCCCGAGCTCGCGGCCGGCCAGGCGACGACGGCGAGTGCCGGGCACGACGTGTTCGCACTGGCGGCGACCCTGCGCTGGCTGGTCGACGGCGGCGGCGCGCGGCAGCCGATCCCCGCGGCGTTGGCGCAACTGCTGGATGCGTGCCACGCCGTGCCGCCCGAGCAGCGCCCCAGCGCCGCGGTCGTGGCGCAGCGACTGCGCGAGCTCGCCACCGCCCTCGCCGACGACCCCGACGAACGGCGGCGCGACGACTGGATGACGGCGACCTTCGCGTCGGCCGACGGGGCGCACGATCCCATCTGGCGCCGACGTCGCCGCGTCGCCAGCAAGCTGCCGCACTGGCTCGCGCCGACGCCACTGCCGAACGAGCCGGCGGCGCTGCACGCCGCACTGCAGCGCTGCGAACGCCTGCTCGCGCGCTTCCCGCGCCACCAGCCGACGCTGCAGCAGCGGACGCGCCTGCGCACCGCGGTCGGCGAACTGCTGGCCACCGCCGGTGCTGCCGTGCAGGCGCGCCTGCGCCGCGACGAGGCCGCCTCGGCGAGCGCGTTCCTCGCCGACCTGCAGTCGTGCGTCGCGAGCGCCCGCCGGCTGCCGGACGGCCTGCCGCCGACCACCGACGATCCGACGGCGGTCGGCCTGCTGCAGCGCGATCCGGCGGCGTTCCTGCAGCGCCTGCAGCTGCAGCTCGACGACGACCTCGCCGAACTGCACGACCAGGAAGCGGCGATCGCCGCGGCGACGCAGCGCCTCGACCTCGCCGCCGCCGACGCCGCGATCGACCTGCTGGCCGCGCGCCACGGCGGCAGCGCCCCGGTCGTCGCGCGCCTGCGCGATCGCCTGCATCGGCTCGGCTTCCACCTCGATCGCATCGCCCGCGGCGCCGACGTGATCGCGCGCCTGCAGCCGCTGTGGCCCACCGTCGAACTGGCGGCGCTGCAGGAGTTCGTCGCCCTGGTCGTGCGCGCGTCGCCGACCGCGCACGCAGCAAACCGCGCCGGCGACGTCGGCCTGCGCAGCCTGCAGCGCACGCTGGCGAGCCTGTGCGCCGACTTCCCCGAGCTGTCGGCGGCGGCCCCGGCGCAAGCGGCGTTGACGCAGGCGCTGCACGACCTGTCCGACCAGGCGGCGTCGTTGCTGCGCGAAGCCCAGCAGCGCCTCACTGCGATCCCGGTGCCGGTGCGGCCGCTGCAGCTGACGCTCGGCCGCCTCGACACGCTGCGGCTGCTGGAGGCGTTGGTCGATCGGCCGCAGCACAGCCGCAGCGACCTGCTCGACGGCATCGAGGCGCTGCGCCTCGCCCTCGACCAGGCGCGCGCGACGCGCGACCGCCTCGCCGAGAGCGCCGAACACGCGCTGGCGCGCGGCCACTGGACGACGGGCCTGTTCGACATGGAACGCGCGGTCGCCGGCCTGCAACCGACCGACGAGCGCGAGGTCGCGCACGCCGAACGCCTGCAGGAACGGCTCGCCGCGGCGCGCCAGAGGAAGCAGGAGGTCGACGTCACCGCCCGCCGCAACGTCGACCTCGCGTCGACCTACGCGCTGCTGCAGGACGATCCGGCGAGCACGTTCGACAAGCGTGTGCAGGCGCTGGTCGAGCGCCGCGACGCGCTGCTGTTCTTGTGCATGCACGCGCCGAGCGAACGCGCGAACATGTACCGCCGCGACCTGCGCGACGTCGAGACGATGATCGCGCTCGAACGCGCCGCCGCCGCCGAGCAGCAGCTGCACACGACCACCGATCCCGACGCGCGCCTCGCCCTCGCCGACGCCACGCTGCGGCAGCTCGGCGACTCGGCGACGAACCGCGACGACGGCGCCCCGCTGCCCGGCCGCCTGCAGCGCCTGCTCGACCACTGGCGCGCGCTCGCCACCGAGTGCCGCAGCGCCGTCGAGCAGTTGCGCGCGACCGCGGCGCAGAAGGCGCGCCACCGCCGCCGCGTGCTCGCCATCGCCCTGCTGGCGGTGTTCGCGACCGGCACCGCGCTGGCGCTGGCGCTGCGGCCGTGGTTCGCCCCCGCCCCGAGCTACGCCGGCGAACGCGGCAAGTGAGCGCCGCCGGCCTCGCCGCCGGCCGCCGCGTTCACGGCGCGAGCAGCGCGTGGTCGTCGCCGCGCACCGGCCCGCGCGGCAGCTTCGCGATGGTGAACCCGCGCAGCAGTTCGCGCGGCGTGCAGTCGCTGCGCTCTTGCCGCAGGCCACACAGGAACGCCAGGTAGCCGACCAGCCGCGCCGCCGGCACGCCGCGTTCGCGGAACCAGCGCAGCGACGTGTCGCCGTGGCGCTTCGCCAGGCGCAGGCCATCGCCGCCGACGACCAGCGGCACGTGCACGAACTGCGGCGCACGCAAGCCGAGCGCCCGGTACAGCAGCAACTGCCGCGGCGTGCTCGGCAGCAGGTCGTCGGCGCGCACGACTTCGGTGACACCCTGCGCCGCGTCGTCGACGACGACCGCGAGCTGGTAGGCCGGGCCGCCGTCGCGCTTCATGACGACGAAGTCGCCGCGCACCGTGCCCGCCTGCGGGCCGGCTAAGCCGTCGGCGAACGGCACCGCGTCGACGTCGACGCGAACGCGCAGCGCCGCGTCGCGCCCGGTCCGCGCCTTCGCATCGGCGAGGTCACGGAACCTGCCGCGACAGGTGCCTGGATAGACCGGCCCGTCGGGCCCGGCTTCGTGCGGCGCCGACGCCGCCTCTTCGATCTCGCCGCGCGTGCACACGCACGGATACGCGAGGCCCTGCGCCAGCAGGCGCTCGGCCGCGGCCCGGTAGCGAGGCAGGTGCTCGCTCTGCACCAGCGGTTCGCCGTCCCAGTCGAGGCCGAGCCAGCGCAGGTCCTCGATCGTCGCCGCCGCCGCCCCCGCCTTGATGCGCGGGCCATCGATGTCCTCGAGGCGCAGCAGTAGAGTTCCGCTGCGCGCGCGCACCGACAGCCAGGCCAGCAAGAACGTGCGGGCGTTGCCGAGGTGCAGGGCCCCGGTCGGGCTCGGCGCCAGCCGGCCCACCACGTTCGCCTCGCCACCACCCGTCTCACTGGATGCAACCATCATCGCCGCAGGGCCTCGTTCTACGCATCGACGCCAAGGTCTGCCATGTCGAGGTCGACGGCGAACGGCGGCAGCTGCCGCTCGCCGGCAAGTTGTTCGAGAGCCGCTCGCACGAAAAGCGCCCGCTGGCCGTCGGCGACCGCGTCGTGCTCGACCCGACCGGCAAGGCGATCGACGCGGTGCTGCCGCGCAGTTCGCAGCTGCACCGCCGCGCCGCCAGCGAAGGCGAAGCCGAGGCGCAGGTGCTGGCCGCGAACATCACGCACGTGCTGGCGGTCGCGTCGGTCGCCGAGCCGCCGTTCCAGCCCGAACTGGTCGACGGCATCCTCGCCGCCGCCGCGCGCGAACGCATCCCGACGACGCTGGTGCTCAGCAAGATCGACCTCGACCACGCGCTCGCCGCGCAGTGGTCGCAGGTCTACGCGCACGCCAACGTGCGTGTGCTGGCGACCTGCACGGTGCCCGGCCACAGCACGACCACGACGCTGCAGGAACTGGCGCAGCTGCTGCACCAGAACCGTTCCGTCGTCGTCGGCCTGTCCGGTGCCGGCAAGTCGTCGCTGCTGAACGCGGTCGTGCCCGGCGTGCAACTGCGCACCGGCGACCTGAACCACATCCGCCAGGGCCGCCACACCACGACGCACACCGAACTGCTGCCGCTGCCCGGCGGCGGCCACGTGCTCGACACACCCGGCATCCGCAACTTCCATCTGTTCTGTGTCGGCTCGCAGGAGCTGCAGTTCCTGTTCCCCGAGATCGCGGCGAAGCTGCCGGAGTGCGAGTACCGCAGCTGCCTGCACGACGGCGAAGCGAACTGCGCGGTCAAGCAGGCGCTGGCGCGCGGTGAGATCGGGGCGACGCGGTATCGCTCGTACTGCACGATGCTGGCTGGCGCGCTGGCGGCGGAGCGGCCGGGGCCGAAGTCCGGCAAGGCACCGCAGCGCGGCGGCGGCAGACGGCGGCCGCGCGGCTGAGCGACGGCCGCGCCATGCCGCGGCTGGACGGCGTTCGCAGGGCGTGGAACGATGCGCTTCGGTTGCGCACGAAGGACTGCCAACGCATCGCCATGCCGAGCCATCCACTTCGCCATCGAAGCAACGATCCGTTTCGCATGCTCGGCGCCGCGGCGACCACGCTGCTGCTGGCGACGACGGCGCTGGCGCAGACAGCACCGAACGCACTCCGCCTCACGCAGACCGGGCGCGTCTTCGCCTGCGGCGAAGGCGTCGTGCAACGCTGCCTGATCTCGCGCGACAGCTCGCGTGCATTGTCGATCGGCGCCGACCGCGACATGGTGTGGTGGCACGTCCCCGAGCGGCGCGCCCTACGCCACTTCGATCCACCGGGCGAGCGCTACCAGGAGCCGTGGCTCCATCCCGAACTGCCGTTGGTCGTGTGGGTCGCAGCCGACGGCAGCGGCCAGCGCATCGACCTCGACAGCGACCGCCGCGCAGAACTCAGCAAGGAACAGGTCGAGGCTCTGCAACCGCGCGCGGGGCTCGACTGGCGCCGCGGCGGCCAACCGCTGTCCACGAAGACGGACGCCGTCACTCCGGATGGCAAGCACCGCCTCGTCTTCCGTGGCAACCAGTGGTCCAGACAGCCGAGCACCTTCCAATCCGCCTATGGCGAAGCACACTGGCTCGCCGACGACGGAACCGTCCTGACCGCGCGCGGCAACAAGTTCGAGCTGCACGGCCTGCAGCTCGGCGAACGTTCCAGCGCTGCGCTCCACAGCGCTCCGCCGCAGCAGCTCGCGTTCACTCCCGACGGCAGCCACGTGGCAGTCGTCAGCCTCACCTCGGTCCAGATCGTCGAGACGAACGGCAACGAGATCGCCAGGCTGCCGGGCTCTCTCCTCGTGCAGCCAGGCCCGAAGCCCGACGAGTTCTGGCTGCTGACTGCGAAGAGCCTGCAGTGTTGGAGCACCCGCACGCGGCGAGATGTCGGCGAAAGCCTGCCGTGGTCGGCGAACCTCATCGAGCCCGACGACGGCAACCTGCTCGGCAAGAAGCTGCGCAAGGTGATCGTGCATGACGGCAGGACGTGGACACGCGAGGGGCTGCTCGCGGTAGAGCGTGTGCGTTCGCTGCACCCGAACTTCGAAGCGCCGCTCTTCGTCGACGGAATGGCCCTCCTCGCCGCCGGCGCGCTTCTCAGCAAACGCTTGGTCGAACCGGTCGACTTCGCACCCATTCGAGGCACGAATGCGTTGCTACTGCTGACTTCGAGTCGGCGCGTCGCCCTGCCCGATGGCACAGAACTGTGTCCTGAGCAAGCCAATCTCGTGCGCGTCGCCGCGGGCAATGCAGACCGACAGGAAGCCTCCTTCAAGCAACTGGCGCGCTTCCTCGTCGCCACCCCGAATGGCTCACATGCTGGTGTCGGGCTCAGCGACGGGACGCTGGAGTGGTTCGAGAGCGGCAAGCTGCAGCGCCTCGCGACCAACAGGATCGCTACACCGCTCGTCGCTGCCGTCGCGCGCAACGAGCACCAGCTGATCGCCACTGACGGCCAACAACTGCTGCAGCTGGAGACCAAGACCCTGACCGTCGTCGCCAAGCTGCCGATGCCACCCTGGTTCCCGCGCGTGGACCAGATGGTGCTGAGTGCCGACGGCAACCGCCTCGCGATCGCGTGCGGCAGCGACGTGCGCATCCTGACGATCGAGTAGGGCCTGGGCTGCGCACCTGCCATCTGCGCGAGCGGCAACGCCCAGCCTCAGCGCACGAACTCGTACCATCCGGCGATCGCAACGATCGCGAACGAGACGGTGACGGCGATCCACGCCAGGTCGCCGCGGCGCAGACGGCGCACGTGCCTCGGCAGGATCCAAAGCAGCAGCACGAGGCAACCGAGCAGGCTGACGTAGGAGACCGGAACCAGGCCCACGCTGCCCACACTCAGCAGCAGCAATGCTGGAGCAGTGATCCACGCGATCCACGGACTCGAATCCACTCCCAGCACGCCCTGGTACAACACGAGCCAGCCGAACACGAAGCCCTGCGCGACCACCGACCAGCCGATCAGCGAGACGGTGCCGAAGAAGCGCACGACGGTGCGTTCGAACGCCAGCCCGTCGCGCGACTCCGGCATCAACGCCCCGAGCGCTCGCTCCTGCGAGCGGCAGGCTGCATGGGCACGGGCAGCGAGGCCGCCAGATCCATCGCCTGCAGCGCCGCCACCAGCACCGAGGCGACCTTGCGTTCGCCCGCGGCCTTGGCGACGAGCCGCTGGTTGCACTCGATCTCGATGCCGAGGTAGCGGCGCACCGGCAGCCGCCCGCGCAGGTGCGTGGTGAAGCCGTCGGTGTTGCCGAAGTATGGGAAGTTGCGCCGCACGGACAGCCCGCGCGCGACCAACTCCTTCTTCAGCGCTCCACAGAACGCGACCTCGAGCGGCCGCTGCGGGTCGCACAGCAACCCGATGTCGTTGCGTCGTTCGACGCCACCGAGCTTCGGCGTGAACGAGTGCACGCTGAGGTGCAGCACCCCCGTGCTTCGCGCCGCCGCGGTGATCGCCGTCTCCGCCCGCTGCCGGTAGGGCCGCCAGTAGGTCGAAAGCCGCTGCGCCAGCGCCGCCGCGTCGAGCTGGTTGCCCGGCACCGGCCGGCCATCGACGCGCTCTGCGACCACGCGCGCATGGTCCTCGCTGCGATTCAGGTCGGCGACGAGCCGCGACCACTGCCCGCGATGCAGCGGCACCGCGAACGTGCGCGCGATCGCCTCGGCGATGCCGAGAGCGCCCGGATCCCAGCCGCGGTGCGAACGCAGCACGGCGCGCGGCAGGCCGAGGTCGGCGAGTTCCTTCGGCACCGCCGGCGACGCGTGTTCGCAGGTGACGAGCAGCTGCAGGCCGTGCTTCGGCGCGCTGCGCGTCACAGCGGCAGCGCCGCCAGGGCACTGGCCGCGAACGTCTTCGGGTCGACGCGCTGCCACACCTGCACCACCTTGCCCGCGCCGTCGAGCAGCACCGCGATGCGCCGGTGCGCGCGCGCGTCGGCGCTGTCGCAAGCGCCGTAGGCCATGCCCATCGTGCGGGCCGTGTCGCACAGCAGCGGGAACGGCAGGTCGTGCTTGTGCTGGAACGCTGCGTTCGCCGCTGCGTCGTCGACCGAGACGCCGAGCACGACGACCCCGCGGCGCTCGAACTCGGCGAACTCGTCGCGCAGGCCGCAGCCTTGCGCCGTGCAGCCGGGCGTGTCGGCCTTCGGATAGAACCAGAACAGCACGTGCTTGCCGCGGTAACCCGCGAGCGTGTGCTGCACGCCGGCCTGGTCGGCGAGCGCGAAGTCCGGTGCCGGCTTGCCGCGCTGCAGCTTCGGTGCGGCTTCGCTGGCGGCACCGCGCGCGCGGCCGCCGCGGCGATTGCCGGCGAGACGTTCGCCGTCGGCGCTGCGCGCCTTCGTGGTGTCACTGCCAGGCTTCGTCGCCGGCACTGTCGCCGCTTCGCTCGCCGCCGCCGGCGCCGCGGGTTGGCTCGCCGCTTCGACCGCGGCCGCAGCCTCGTTCTTCGCTGGCTTCGCCGTCGCTTCCGAAGCCGGCTCCGGGGCTGGCTTCACGTGCGCGTCGATGTAGCTCTTCGCGAACGGCAGCTTCTCGTCCTCGCGTTCGTGGAACGGCACGCCGTCGGTCATCCACTTCGGCGCCGGCGCACCCTTGCAGTGGTGGTCGAAGTACTCGGCCATGCGCCGCGACCAGTCCTTCATGTTGGCGCGGTTGCGCAGGCCGTGGCCTTCGCCGTTGTAGTTGAACAGGTAGCACTCCTTGCCCAGGCGCCGCAGCGCCGTGAAGTACTCGATGCCCTGCGTCCACGGCACCGCACCGTCCTGGTCGTTGTGCAGGATCAGCACCGGCGTCTGCACCTTGTCGGCGAACCAGATCGGCGAGTTCTCCTGGTAGCGCAGCGGGTACTGCCACGGTGTGCCGCCGATGCGCGACTGCGTCATCTCGTACTGGAACTGCCGCGACACGCCCGACTCGTAGCGGATGCCGCCGTAGGCCGACAGCATGTTGCTGACCGGCGCCCCGCTCTCGACGCAGGCGAAGATGTTCGTGCGCGTCACCAGGAACGCGGTCTGGTAGCCGCCCCAGCTGTGGCCTGCGGCGGCGATGCCCTTGCTATCGACGAAGCCTTGTGCTGTCAGGTGCTGCACGCCGCTGACGACGCACTTCACGCACGAGTTGCCGGGGTAGCCGACTTCGTAGACGACGTCGGGCATGAACCACAGGTAGCCGTTGCTGACGTAGTAGCTGGCGTTCGGCGACGTGCCCGGGGCCGGCGCCACGTAGTTGTGCAGCCCCTGCGTCATGCGCTCGTAGAAGTAGACCATCATCGGGTAGCGCTTCTGCGGGTCGAAGCCGTCGGGCTTGACCAGCACGCCCTGCCGCGGATTGCCGTCGCCGTCGACCCAGCGCACCAGCTCGGCGTTGCCCCAGCGGAAGTCCTTCTGCTGCGGGTTCGCGTCGGTGAGTCGCTTCATGCCGCCGAAGTCGGCGTTCGCGGTCCACAGGTCGGGGAACGTGGCGAACGTGCTGCGGGTGAAGAACAGCCGCGTCGACTGCTTGGGCCGCGTCAGGCCGTCGAAGCTGCAGTTGTCGTAGACGAGGCGCTGCGGCGGCTGGTTGCGCACCAGGCTGTCGGCGAAGAAGCCTTCCGCCATGGTGTCGATGTTGGTCGCCGCCAGCAGCAGCTCGTCGTCGACCCATTCGCGGTCGTCCTGGCGCGGCAGCTGCTGCACACGCAACCGCAGGCGGTTCTTGCGGCCGTGGCCGTCGGTGACGCAGACGGCGTCGCCGGTCGCCGGCGACACCTTCCACACGTCGAACTCGTCGTGGATCAGCACCGCACCGTCGTTCTCGGTCCAGCCGGCGAGGCCGTACGAACCGTCCGGCTCCGGATGGTCGTCGTCGTGCTGGTGGAACGGCACACCCAGAGCGCCGGTCAGGTCGCGCTTCTGGCCCGTGGTGACGTCGAGGCTCCACCAGCGGTAGTCGGGGCTGAACCACAGCAGGTAGCGCCCGCCCGGCGAGGTGCTGACGTTGCCGCGCAGCTTCTCGAGCACGCGCGTGCGCGCCCCGGTCTTGCCGTCGACGAGCCAGACGTCGACGTAGCGGCCGTCCCACGTCGTCTCCTTCTCGTAGGGCCGGCCGTCGCTGGCGAGCAGCCGTTCGCCCGACGGGCCGAGCGGCCGCAGCGAACGCAGGCCGTCGTCGCCGAGCACGGCGAGCTTCTGCTCGGCGCGCCGCCAGGTTGCCGTCCACGACGGATTGCGTTCGCCGGCGCCGCGCTTCTGCTGCTGCGTCTGCAGCTGGCCGTCGCGCCAGTTCCACAGGTCGAGCGTGACCTTGTCCTCGGGCAGGATCGGCAGCGGCTCGGCAGCGGGCGCGTCCTGCACGTCGAACGTCAGCAGCGAGCCGTCGCGCGAGAACGACGCCGAACCGGCGATGCGCTTCTTGGCCGGCATGCCGGGCGCGCCGGCGTAGGCGATGCGGCGCGCGGGCCCGTCGCCACCTTCCCACAGGTAGAGGTCGTTCGCCGGCTTGTCGGCGGCGAAGTCCTCCTTGTCGCTGGTGAACGCCAGCGCCGTCTCGCCGCGATCGAACGTCACGCCGCCGATGTGCGCGATGCCGTCGAGCACTTGCACGGCTTTGCCACCGGCCAGCGGCTCGACGAACAGGCCGTAGCTCGTGCCTTCCTTCGGTTGCTTGTGCGACGTGTGGTACCAGAGCCACTTGCCCTTGCCCGACAGGCCGTAGGCGACGACGTCGGTCAGCGTGCGTTCGGCGCCGGTGCGCAGGTCGCGGATCACCAGCTCGGTGCCTTCGGGGCGCTTTTGCTCGAGCGGGTCCTTCGGCTTGTCGGCGCGCGCGGCGGGCGGCTTCGCGGCACCCTCGGCGGCGACTTCGCCCTTGGCTTCGCCGGGCTCGCCCTTCGCGACTTCGGCCTTCGGCGCTTCGCCGGCCTTGGCTTCGCCCTTCGCTTCGCCGCCCTTCGCTTCGCCTTCGGCCGCTTCGTTGCCCTTGGCGTCGTCCTTCTTCGCCGGCTTCGCTTCCGGCTTCTCCTTGTGGATCAGCAGGAACGGCACGTCGTCGCTGACGGTCGAGCCTTTGACCTTGCCGACGACCTCGAGCTTGCCGGTCGCGAGTTCGAGCACGCACAGCTCGCCGCGTTCGCGCGCGGCCGCTTCGTCACCGCCGGGCGCAGCGCCGGCACCAGCCGCGGCCCCCGGACCACCGAGCCCACCACCACCGGGCCGCCGACCGCCGCCACCGCGGCGTGGACCTTCGCCCGCCGCCGGCGCCGCGGCGGACGCTTCGCCCGCCTTCGCTTCCGCCTCCTTCTCCGCCGCCTTCTCGGCGGCGCTCTTGTTCGCTTCCTTCGCCTTCTTGCGCAGCTCGGCGATCTTCTTGTCGCGCTCGGCGACCTTCGACTGGCCGCGCGTGAACACGACGAAGCGCCCGTCGGCGGAGAAGCGCGGGTTGCTGCCGAGGTCGATGCGGTGCAGGCCGCTGCCGGCGACCTCGCGCACTTCCAGCACGCCGTCGCCCCACTGCGGCTCGATGGCGTAGGCGACCCAGCGCCCGTCCTGGGCGTAGGCGGTGCCGCGCAGCGACTTCCAGCCGTCGTAGTCGTCGTGGGTCAGGGCGCGCGGGCTCTGCGCTGGCAGCAGCGACGCGGCGACCAGCAGGGCAGCGAGGGACGTCAGGATGCGGTTCGTGGTGCGCATGGGAACGAGCGGGAACGGGAGGTCGCGGATGCTACGGAGCCGGTGCGCGGCCTGCTGCCCCGACGGCGGTGGCGGTGGTGTCGCGTCCTTGTCGCGGCGGGGCGCGGAGGGGCGCAGCGGTGCGCAGCGGGGAGGCCGCGCTCCGCGGCGGGTTCCTTGTCACGCTCGCACGCCTCCGGTCGCATGGCGGCTGTGGACGACCTCGACCGCGACTTCTCGGCGTTCCGTCGCACCGGGAACGCGACCGCCCTGGCGCGCGTGTTCGATGCCGCCGCCCCGCGGCTCCTGCTGGTGGCGAGCCACTGGACCCAGGATCCGGCCGAGGCCGAGGACCTGGTGCAGGTCGCGTTCGTGCAGGCCGTGCGCGATGCCGCGCAATGGGACGAAACGCGTCCGGTGCTGCGGTGGCTCGCCGGCATCGTCGCCCACCGCGCCCTCGACCGTCGGCGGCAGCGACGCAACGAGCGGCCGACCGAAGCAGCGACCCTCGATGCGTTCGCCGCGCCGACCCCCTCGCCGCTCGCCGCCGCGATCGACGGCGAACAGCTCGACCGCATCACCCAGGCGCTGGCGCGACTCGAGCCGCCCTACCAGGAAGTCCTGGTGCTGCGCGTCCTGCACGGCCTGCAGCCGACCGCGATCGCGCACGCCCTCGGCCGCGCTCCCGCGACCGTCCGCAAGCAACTCGAACGGGGTCTGCAGCAGCTGCGCGGACTCCTGCCGACAGCGCTCGCGAGCGCCTTCGTGCTGCTGCTGCCCGAACGGGGACTCGCCGCCATGCGCGCGCACGTGCTGGCGCACGTCCCCGGACCGACCGTGCCCGTGCCCATCGGTACCTTGCTGATGAAGAAGACCCTCGCGGCGGTGCTGCTGTTGCTCCTCCTGGCCGCCATGGTCGTATGGCAGGCGCTGCCCGCGACGACGTCCGGGCCGATGCCGACACCGACCCACGCCACCCCGGTGGCGACCGCCGCGGCAGCGTCCACCACGACCACGACCACCCGCGAACTCGCGCCGACGCCCGCCGTCGGCGCGATGGCGGGGATGGCCGGCGAGAGCAGGCTGGTGGTCCGCGTGCTGCGCACCGCGGACGCCATGCCGATCCCCGGTGTGCCAGTGCAACTGCTGCCGCACGACGGCACCGACGAACGACTGGGCCGGCGCTTCGCGACCACCGACGGTACGGGCGCGGCTACGTTCGCACACCTCGCCGCCGGCACGGTGGTCGCGACGCTGCCGACGATGGCGGCAGGCGAGCCGGTGCGCATCCCCCTCTCGGCCGGCGAATCGCGCGAACACACGTTCTCCCTCGCCGAGGCCTGCAGCCTCGCGGGCCTCGTCGTCGCCCCCGACGGTCGCCCGGTGGCGGGAGCGCGCGTGCGCATGCGTCCACTCGGCGGCAGCGCCGCGAGCGACCAGGATCATGTCGCCGCCGAGAGCCGCGACGACGGCACGTTCGTGCTCGCGGTCGGCGCCCACGTCGTCGAGATCACCGCGAGCCATGCCGACTACGCACGATCCGAGGCCGTCGCCGTCCATGCGGAGATGCCCGCGGAGAGTCGGCGGCTCGTGCTGCGGCATGCTCCGGTGGCCCTGCGCGGCTACGTACACTGCGACGGCCGCCCGGTCGGCGATGCCCACATCACGGTCGCCCCGCCTGCCGACCAGCGGCGGGACGGCGCGGTGTGGCGCAGCGACGGCGGCCACACGTTCGCGCGCAGCAACGCCGACGGCCGCTTCGTCGTCGACGGCTTGCCAGCCGGCGGCGAGGCGATCCTGACGGTGCTGGCGCGAGGCATGGCGCCGTCGACGACCACGGTGTCGCTGGTGCCCGGCGAACGCGAGGTCGTGGTGGCGCTGCAACGGGGCCCGCTGGTGAAGGGCCAGGTTCGGAGCGACGACGGCCGACCGCTCGTCGGAGCCTCCGTGCGCGGTGGCGACGCCGTCGCCCATTGCGACGACCACGGCCGCTTCGTGCTCGACAGCCTCGCCGCCGGTCCGACGACGCTGGTGGCCAGCGGGGCGCGCGCGTTCGCAGGTTCGCAGCGGCAACTGCTGCTGGTCGCCGGCGACGTGACGGAGGTCGAGTTCACGCTGGCGCCGCTGTCCCAGCTCGCGGGCCGCGCCGTCGACGAAGCCGGACGGCCCCTCGCCAGCCTCGTGGTGACGGCGTTCCGGCAGCAGCACGGACCGGACTTCTTCCGCGTCGAAGTCGATGCCGACGGCCGCGTCGACGACGTTCCCGGGCGCAGCGACCGCAGCGGCGACGACGGCACGTTCACCATCCCGGTGCTGGCCGGCGTCGACTACGTGCTGACCGTGCAGCAGAAGGGCCAGTGGTTCACGACCGGCGGCAAGGACCTCGGCCCGTTCCAGGCGCCGCGGCGGGACCTCGTGCTGACGGTGCCGACCGCTGGGCTCGCCAGCGGATTCGTGCGCGGTCGCCTGCTGGCTGCGAACGGTCGCCCGTTGGCCGGGGCCACGCTGCAGCTCGACGACGGCCAGCGTCTCGCCACCGTCGGCCAGAACGTCGGCGGCCCGCGGCGCACGCCGGACGACGGCACCTTCACGATCGGTCCGGTGCCGGCACGGCGATACACACTGCGCGTTTCGGCGAGTGGCGGCGAGACGACGAGCTTCACCACGGCTCCGTTCACCGTCCCGGTCGAGGCCACGCTCGAACTCGGCGACGTGCGGGCACCGGCGACGGCGACGCTGCAGCTGCTGGTTCGAGCGGATGCCGAACTGCCATCGCGCCCCCTGCTGCAGTGCGAACTCCGCGGCGGCGGCTGCGAGATCCACACGTTCGACGAACGCACGGCGACCACCGTGCGATTGGTGCCGGGGGACTACACGGTGA
>ERZ1066117.317-NODE-317-length-42532-cov-14.575394_pt1 | contig 42532 bp, 32 predicted proteins | sample MGYA00382764_ERZ1066117 | MGnify/ENA primary metagenome ERZ1066117 (study PRJEB33369, sample SAMEA5778347) | biofilm metagenome | biome: Industrial cooling water; feature: Water cooling tower basin; material: Biofilm | place: United Arab Emirates | collected...
GCTGGGGCCGGCGCCGGCTCCGAGCTCGGCGTCGACGCCGCGGGTGGCGTGCCGTCGACGGGCCCACCACCGTCCGCCGGCGGCGCCCCACCGCTGCCGGCGTCCCCACCGGGCGGCGGCACCGGCGCGATCGCCAGGCCCTTCGGCGTCAGCTGCAACGCCAGCTTGCCGGTCCTCAGGCCCTCCATGACCTCGGGCGGGATGCGGCCGGCCTTGGCCTCGGCCTCGATCATCTGCTGCACGACCATCGACACGATCTGGTTCGGCACCTGCCCGGCCTGGACCGCGGCGAGGAACGCCTGCCACTCCTCCTGCGTGCGCGGCACGAAGTCCTGCGGCCGCGGCGCCGCCGGTTCGCGGCGCTGCAGCTTGCCGGTCACCATGTCGCGGATCGTGTCGGTCGCTTCGCGGTTGTAGAGGAAGCCGATGACGTGCTCGGCGATCTCCATCTTCAGCTGCTGGAAGCGCTCGAAGCCTTCCTTCTTGTACTCGTTCTTCGGATCGACCTGCGCGTAGCTGCGCAGGTTGATGCCGCTCTTCAGCACCTCCATCGCGTACAGGTGGTCCTTCCACTTGTTGTCGATGGTGTCGAGGATCAGGAAGCGCACGATCGCGTCCCAGTCGGTGGCGTAGTGCTGCGCCCGCGCGTCGTGCAGCTTCTCGACGCGTTCCATGATCCAGTCGAGCAGCGTCTCGCGCGGCGCCTGCTCGAGGCCGCTCAGGTCGAGGTCCTCGCCGCAGCGGTGGCGCAGCCACTTCTGCAGCTCGACGTGGTCGACCGGCTTGTCCTTGTCGCCGGCGCAGCGCTCGACGACCGGCGCCAGCACCTCGTCGAACATGCCGATCGCCTTCGGCCGCAGGCCCTTCCACTCCAGCGCTTCCTGGCGCTGGCCGTAGATGAACTTGCGCTGCTTGTCCATCACCTCGTCGTACTCGAGGAGGTGCTTGCGGATGTCGAAGTTGCGGGCCTCGACGCGCTTCTGCGCCTTGGCGATGCCGCGCGACACCATCGGGCTGTCGATGACCTCGCCGGGCTTCAGGCCCATCTTCTCCATCATCACCTTCACCCAGTCGCGGGCGAAGATGCGCATCAGGTCGTCGTCGAAGCTGAGGAAGAACTTGGTCTGGCCGGGGTCGCCCTGGCGGCCGCAGCGGCCGCGCAGCTGGTTGTCGATGCGGCGCGCCTCGTGGCGTTCGGTGCCGATCACGTAGAGGCCGCCGAGCGCCTTGATCTCCTCGTTCTCGCGCTTGCAGCGCTCCTGCAGCTCGGCCAGCAGCTGCTGCGCCTCCGGGCTGTCCTCGGCGAGGTTCTTCTGGGCGATCTCGCCGCGCCACAACGCCTCGGCCTTGCCGCCGAGCACGATGTCGGTGCCGCGGCCGGCCATGTTGGTGGCGACGGTGACGGCGCCCTTGCGACCGGCCTGCATGATGATCTCGGCCTCGCGCTCGTGCTGCTTCGCGTTCAGCACGTTGTGCACGATGCCCGCCTCGGTCAGGCGCTTGCTGATCGCCTCCGACTTGGCGATCGACGTGGTGCCGACCAGCACCGGGCGGCCCTTCTGGTACTCGGCCTGGATCTCGGCGACGATCGCCCCGTACTTGCTGCCGTCGTCGAGGTAGATCTGGTCGTTGAAGTCCTTGCGCTGTGCCGGCCGGTTGGTCGGCACGGACACGACGTCGAGGTTGTAGATGCGCGAGAACTCGGCCGCCTCGGTCATCGCCGTGCCGGTCATGCCGGCCAGCTTCTCGAACATGCGGAAGTAGTTCTGCAGCGTGATGGTCGCCAGCGTCTTGTTCTCCTCGCGCGGCGGCAGGCCTTCCTTCGCCTCGACCGCCTGGTGCAGGCCGTCGCTCCAGCGGCGGCCGGCCATCAGGCGACCCGTGAACTCGTCGACGATGACGACCTCGGGTTCGCCGACGCTGCCGTCGGGGCGCTTGGGCTGGGTGACGACGTAGTGCTTGTCGCGCTCGTAGACGTGGTGCGCCCGCAGCGCCGTCTCCAGCAGGTGCGGCCACTCCATGTGCTCGGGGTCCTTGTAGAAGCTGTCGACGCCGACCAGCTTCTCGGCCCGCTCGATGCCGGCCTCGGTGAGGATGCACTGGTGCTCCTTCAGCTTGATCTCGAAGTGCTCGTCGACCTTCAGCTGCTTGGCGACGCGGTCGGCGAACAGGTACTTCTCGGTCGAGCCCTCGCCTTCGCCGCTGATGATCAGCGGCGTGCGTGCCTCGTCGACCAGGATCGAGTCGACCTCGTCGACGATCGCGAAGAACAGGCGCTTCTGCACCTGGTCCTCGGCGCGGTTCTTCATGTTGTCGCGCAGGTAGTCGAAGCCGAACTCGTTGTTGGTGCCGTAGGTGATGTCGGCCGCGTACTGCGGCTGCCGCAGGTTCGGCGGCATGTTCGACTGGATCGCGCCGACGGTCAGGCCGAGGTACTCGAAGACCGGCGCCATCCAGTCGCGGTCGCGCTTGGCGAGGTAGTCGTTGACGGTGACGACGTAGACCCCCTTGCCGGCGATCGCGTTCAGCGCGGCGGGCAGCGTGGCGACCAGCGTCTTGCCTTCGCCGGTCGACATCTCGGCGATCTTGCCCTGGTGCAGCACGGCGCCGCCGATCAGCTGCACGTCGAAGTGGCGGATGCCGAGCGTGCGCGTCGCCGCTTCGCGGGTCAGCGCGAACATCTGCGGCAGCACGTCGTCGAGCGACTTCTGGCCGCCCTGCACCTGCTGGCGCAGCTCGAGTACGGCGGCCTTGACCTGCTCGGGCGAGAGGCCCTTGGCCCAGTCGGCGAGCGCGTTGACGGCCTTGACGATGGGTTGGTACTGCGCGAGGGCGCGCTGGTTGGCGCTGCCGAACAGGCCTTGCAGGGCCTTGCCGATGCGCGACGGGAGGGAACCGAGATCGAACTTCATGGCGGAACGGAATCGAAACGGAATGCAGGACGGATACGGAACGCGGCGCCCGCGCAGCGGGACGCACCCACGGCCTACCGGCGCTGGGCGCCGATCCGACCGCGACCGGATCCCCGCGGCGTCACCGCGGGGCGGACCGGTTCACGCCGTCGGCGCGCGCGGCGGCGGCAGGCCGCGGCACTGCACGCAGCGCCGACGACCGACCGACCGCGGGGCCGTGCGCTCGCTCTGCAGCGTGCGGGCAGCGACCGCGTGATGGGCCGCCGGCTCGCTGCGGCGCACGTCCCCGCGGCGAGCCCCTTCGCAGCGCGTGGCCACCGGCTCCGGACCGACCAGGGTCTGGGCGCCCACCGCCTGGCCGGCGGTGGTCAGCAGCACGAACAGCACGACGGCGCCGAGCCAACCGAGGCAGCGGCGACCGGGGTGCGTCGACAGCGAAGCGGTGCGGTCGTTCACGCCCGCCCTCCCCGGCTGCGCAACACGCGCTCGACCATCTCGTGCAACAGCGCCTCGGGATACGGCTTCGCCAGGAAGCCGTCGGCGCGCTTGGCATCGTTCAGCGACACGCGGGCGGCGCTGTTGAGCAGCACCGGGATGCCGGCGGTGGACGGTTCGTTGCGCAGGCGCTCGAGCACCTGCAGGCCGTCGAGCTCCGGCAGCTCGTAGTCGAGCAGCACGAGGTCCGGCAGCAGCTGCTGCGCGGCGGCGACGCCAGCGGGCCCGTCGAACACCTTGTAGGTGCGGAAACCCCGGCGCTGCAGCAACACCTCCACCGCCGCCGCCAGGTCCTCTTCGTCGTCGACGACCAGCACGAGGCCGCGACACGCGCCGCCGCTGCCGCATCCCTGCTCGACCAGCAACTGGCGCATGCGCGCGGCGGTGTCGAAACCGGCCTGCGCCAGGCCCTGCTCGATCTGCCGCTTGAGTTCGCGGTTGAAGCGGCGCACCGCCATCCACTGCTCGTAGTCGGGATAGTCGGGCTTGATCTCCATCTGGTCGTGGGTGTCCACGGCGAAGAAGTACTCGCCGGCGACCAGGTGCTCCTGCAGGAGCAGCTTCATGAACGGGTAGTTGCGGTTGCCGAGCCGCAGGCTGTAGCGGTGGCACGGATAGCCCGGGATGGTCTCGCACTGCTCCTTCTGGAACGCGGCGAGCACCGACTCGGCGGGCGTCTTGTTGCCGGCACCCTCGCTGCCGACCTTGTTGCCGCCCCCGGTGGCCGGCGTGTCGCCGTTGGCGACGACGGCCGCACCGAGCCCGGGAATCGGGCGCCGCGGACGACCCTGGCCGTAGGCGAGATCCTGGTAGATCGCGATCGCCTTCTGCACCATGTCGACCGTCAGCGCCCCGAGGTTCATCGCGCACACCCTCCGCCCGGCTGGCCGGCGGCCTGCGCCGCACCCGGCGCGACCGGCGCACACGCCGCCGGCGGCGTCGCCGCGTGGCGATGCAACGCCCCGCGCAGGCTCTGGATCGTCTGTTTCGCCGCCGTCAGCTTCTCCTGCAGTTCGCCGACGATGCGGACCATCAGGCCCGGGTCGGTGAACATCGACGTGCCGACCTGCACCGCCGAAGCACCGGCGCAGACGAAGTCGAGCACGTCGTCGGCCGAACGCACGCCGCCGACGCCGAGGATCGGCAGCTTCACCGACCGCGCCAGCTCGTAGACCATGCGCAGCGCCACCGGCTTGATCGCCGGCCCCGACAGGCCGCCGATGACGCGGCCGAGGATCGGCTTCTGCTTGCGCCAGTCGACCGCCATGCCGATCAGCGTGTTGATCGCGGTCAGGCCGTCGGCGCCGCCTTGCTCGGCGCCGCGCGCGATGGCGACGATGTCGGTCACGTTCGGCGACAGCTTGGCGAACACCGGCACGTTGGCGACCGCCTTGACCGCGCGCACCGCCTGCTCGGTCATGCGCGGATCGGTGGAGAACAGCAGCTTGCCCTCCTGAACGTTCGGGCACGACAGGTTGACCTCGAGCAGGTCGATCCCGGCCTTGCAGAAGCGTTCGGCCATCGTCACGAAGTCGGCGATCGACTCACCGCCGATGTTGATCACGATGCGCGGGCCGAGCCCGTGCTTGCTGCGCCCCTCGGCCTGCAGCTGCTTCATCTTCGGCAGCGTCTCGGCGAGGAAGTAGTCGATGCCTTTGTTCTCGAGCCCGATCGAGTTCAGCATGCCCGACGGCGTCTCCCAGATGCGCGGCGGCGGGTTGCCGGGCCGCGGCGCCAACGTCACCGTCTTGCTGACGAGCCCGCCGACGTGGCCGAGGTCGGAGAACTGGCGCCCTTCCCAACCGGAGCCGAACGTGCCCGAGGCACTGAGCACGGGGTTGGCGAGAGTCAGGCTGGCGAGGGTCGTCTCTAGCACGAGCGTGCGCCGCTGCATCGCGGCGTGGCGGGGTCCTGCGTTCGGGTGTCGGCGCCGGCCGGCTGTAGGCCGATCGGAGGCGTCGGAGGATAGCGACTACGCGCCCGGCTTGCGATCGGCCGCCGCCGCAACCGCCGCCGCCTTCTTCGCCTTGGCGGCGCTCAGGTCGTCGCGCCACAGCAGCAGGAACAGGCCGATGGCGCCGACGGTGATGCAGGAGTCGGCGACGTTGAAGGCCGGGAAGTCCCAGGCGAACGGCCAGGTCGCCGAGAAGTGCAGGAAGTCGCGGACCGAGCGGTCGGCGCGGGTGAAGTTGTCGTAGAGGTTGCCGAGCGCGCCGGCGAGCACCAGGCTCAGCACGAACAGCTGCAGGCGGGCGGTGACGGCGGTGCCGCGCACGAACCAGAACAGGCCCAACACCGCGAAGCAGCGCAGCACCATCAGCACCACGGTGCCGTTCTGGAACAGGCCCCAGATGGTGCCGGTGTTGCCCCAGGTCACCAGTTCGAACTTCAGGGCGGCGGTGTCGAACACCACCTCCGGCGGGCGCCGCATCTCCTCGACGCCCGGCGAGCGATCGGCCAGCCGCGCGAACACCCAGTGCTTGCTCCACAGGTCGGCCACGACCAGCAGCGGCCACGGCCACCAGAACCACGGCTTGCCGGCGAACGTCTTCGCGGGCGCAGCCTCGGCCGGCGTCGCCGGTTCGGCGGGGGCCGGGCTCACGCGCTCTCGCGGTTGCGTTCCTCGGACTCCTGGTGGCGCACGCAGTAGCGCGCCCACGGCAGGTACTCCAGGCGGGCCTTCGGGATCCAGATGTCCGTGGCCTTGGCCGGCTTCGGCTTCTTGCCGTCCTTGCCCGGCTTCTTGGCGTTCTCGATCTCCTCGTGGCACATCGGGCAGACGCCGAACTCCCACTCGCCCTTGCCGTCGATGCGATCGAGGGCCTCCTCGATCAGCTTGATCGTCTCTTCCTCGTTCTCGATCAGGCCCAGCATGAAGCCCTGGTCGTAGTTGTCGGTGCCCTGGTCGGCGAGGTGGTCGACCGACGCGTCCTGGTCGGACGCCCGCAGCGCTTCGTCGCGCATCGACCCGACATCGCCGCGCAGGGAGGCCAGCTGCTTCACGAGGATCGTCTTGTACTTCTGCAGATCCGTCTTGGTCGGCTTGGTCATGACTTCGGTGCGTGGCGAACGGCGGAGGATCGGACGGGCTGGCCCAGCGGCCCAGCGAGGCCGGCGAACGGGCTCGCCGGCGAACAGGCTCGCCGGCGAACAGCGCCGCCAGCGTCCCCGGCGCCGGTGTGGCCGGCGCGAAGGGGCGGGGACCATACGTAGGGGTCCGGAGGTCGTCAAGGCGCGCCAGCCCCCCCTTCGCTCGGCAGTCGGACTGGAAGCGGAGGCGGCGCCAACCGCGCGCGCAGCTATCCTCCGCCGCGTGGCCCCCGCCCAGCTGCTCGCCGACTTCCTGGTCTATCTGGGCGTCGAACTGCAGGTGTCGCCGCACACCGTCGCCGCCTACCGCAACGACCTGCAGCGACTGCTCGGCGGCGCGACGCGCCTGCCGGACCGCGCCGCCATCGACCGCCACCTCGCGTCGCTGCTCGCCGACCACGCGCCGGCGTCGATCGCGCGCGCGGCGGCGGCGATCCGCGGCTTCTACCGCTTCCTGCACGCCGAAGGCCTCGCCGCCGACGACGTCGCCGAGGGCCTGCTCGGGCCGAAACTCGAGCAGAAGCTGCCGAAGGCGTTGACCCGGCGCAGCATCGCGCGGCTGCTCGACCACGAACCCGACGACGCGCTGGGCGTGCGCGACCTGGCGATCCTGCACGTGCTCTACGCCACCGGCTGCCGCGTCAGCGAGGTCACCGGCCTGTCGGTGCACTCGCTGGTGCCCGAGCACCGCGTGCTGCGCGCGTTCGGCAAGGGCGGCAAGGAACGGCTGGTGCCGATCGCCGACGTGGCGCTGCGCCACGTGCAGCGCTACCTGAGCGAGGTGCGGCCGGAGCTGCGCGCGCGCGCCCGCAGTGATCCGGGCGATGCGCTGTTCCTGTCGCGCACCGGCCGCCGCCTCGACCGCGTGCGCGTCTTCCAGGTGGTGCGCGCCGCCTGCGCCCGCGCCGGACTGGCCGTCGCCTGTTCGCCGCACGCGCTGAGGCACTCGTTCGCCACCCACCTCGTCGCCGGCGGCGCCGACCTGCGCAGCGTGCAGGAGATGCTCGGCCACGCGTCGCTGCAGACCACGCAGGTCTACACGCACGTCGACCACGAACGGCTGCGCAGCGTGCACCGCCGCTTCCATCCGAGGGGCGGTTCGGAGCCGGGGTAAGGCAGACACCGCAGCGCGGCCGATCCCGCTGCGACCATGTCCCAGGGCTCCATCCGCACTCTTCCCTGGTTGCTGCTGCTGGCAGCGACCGCTTGCCAGACCCAGGAGCCGGCCACGCCGGCGCCGACGACCGGCGCGCCACCTGCCGCCGACATGCCGATGCCGGCGACGCCGAGCGGCGAGACCGCGGCGACCACCACTTCGCAGCGGACCCACGTGGCCCCGCTGGTCGAGGTGCCGCAGGTGCCCGGGGACGACGAGCCGCTCGAAGTGCTGCCGACCGTCGAGGAACTCGCCGACGCGCTCGAGATCGAGCTGCGCCCGGCGCGCGTCGACCTCGGCCGCCATCTGTTCCACGACACGCGCTTGTCGAAGGACCTGACGGTGTCGTGCGCCTCGTGCCACGACCTGCGCTTCGGCGGCGCCGACCGCAGCCCGAAGGCCGTCGGCATCTTCTGCCAGGTCGGCCCGCTGAACACGCCGACCGTGTTCAACGCCGCTCTGGGCATCGCGCAGTTCTGGGACGGCCGCGCCAAGGACCTGGCCTCGCAGGCCTCGGGCCCGCCGCAGGCCGCCGGCGAGATGGGCAGCAACTTCACCGAGATCACCGAGCGCATGCGCCAGGACGCCGGGGCCGTCGCCGCGTTCCGCCGCGCGTTCCCCGACCAGGTCCACGGCCCGAACGACATCACCACCGAGCGCATCCTCGAGGCGATCGCGACGTTCGAGGTCACGCTGCTGACGCCGGGTTCGCGTTTCGACCGCTGGCTCGGCGGCGAACGCGCCGTGCTGCGCGAGCAGGAACTGCGCGGCTACGCGACGTTCAAGCAGGTCGGCTGCGCGCAGTGCCACTACGGCGCCGCGGTCGGCGGCAAGACGTTCCAGAAGCTCGGCCAGAAGAAGGAGTTCTTCAGCGAGCGCCACCTGAACCACGCCGATCTCGGCCGCTACAACGTCACCAAGGACGAACGCGACCGCCACAGCTTCAAGGTGCCGTCGCTGCGCAACGTCGAACTGACCGCGCCGTACCTGCACGACGGCTCGGTGGCCACGCTCGAGGAAGCCGTGCGCGTCATGGGCACCTACCAGCTCGGCGTCGAGCTGTCGCAGCAGCAGGTCGACGACCTGGTCGCGTTCCTGCGCACGCTCACGGGCACGTGGGAGAACCGTCCGCTGGCCGCGCCGATGCGCTGAACGAGGCCCACCATGAACCTCTCCCTGCCCGTTCTCGGCCTGTGCCTCGCCGCCGGCCTCGTCTGGCCCACGGCCCCGCGTCCCGCCACCGGTGGCGTCGAGGGCACGGTGCGCACCGAGGTCAAGATCGCCACCAAGGGCGCCACCAGCCAGCGCGACGTGGTGCTCTACCTCGAACCGAAGCAGAAGCCGGCGGAGGCCAGCAAGCCCGGCAAGGCGACGGTCGTGCAGAAGAAGCTCGCGTTCGAACCGCACGTGCTGCCGATCGTGCGCGGCAGCACGGTCGAGTTCACCAACGAGGACCAGGTCAAGCACAACGTGTTCGTCGAGGCCGAGTGCTGCAAGCTCGACGTCGACGCCGACAAGGGCGAGAACAAGACGCACGTGTTCCCGCAGGCCGGCGAGTTCCCGGTGGTCTGCCGCCTGCATCCGGAGATGACGATGTACGTGCTGGCGCTGGAGACGCCGCACTTCGTGCGCGTCGAGCTGCAGAAGGACAAGGAGCAGTCGACCGACCAGAAGGCGGTCTTCACCGCGACCTTCAAGCTCGAGAACGTGCCGCCGGGCACCTACACGCTGCGCACGTGGAACAAGAAGCTGAAGGCGCTCGAGCGCGAGGTCGTCGTCGCCGAAGGCGCGCCGCAGAAGCTGGACCTGGTGCTGGAGAAGTGAACGGATGGTCTCGCTGCGCACCAAGCTGGTCGGGGCGTCGGTCGTGCAGGCGATCCTGCTCGGCGGTGTCGGCTGGCTCGGCGCCGCCCAGGCCGAAGACGCGGCAGCGCGGGCCGGACTGCACCGCGCGCTGATCCAGTCGCGCGCCGACGCGCTGCGCACCACCATCGACGTCGGCCGCCTGCGCAGTGGCGAAGCGGTCGAGCCGCAGGTGACGGCGGAGCTGGCGGCCTTGCGCACCCGCGCGCAGGGCGCCACCGCCACCGAACCGGCGGCGGTCGCAGCGTTCGCGCGGCAGGTGGGCACGCTGCTGCCGATGCGCGATGCGATCGCCACAGCCCGCACGGCGGTCGAGGCGGCGTTGCCGCCGGTGCTGACGCGGCTGACCGCGATCGAGAACCTCGCCGGCGACGACGAGGAGTGCGCCGAGGTGCTGGCCGGTCTGCGGCGCACGCTGACGCGCCAGCAGAACGCGTTCTTCCGCTACGCGGCGACCGCCGGCACCGCCGACGGCGACCAGGCCGAACTCGACCTGCATCTCGCCGGCGAAGCCCTGGTCGAGACGCTGCAGGCGCTGGCCGGCCAGCAGCCGCGCGAGGACGTCGAGGCACTGGCCGACGAGCGCGCACGCACCGCCGCAGCCGCCACCGCCGACGAGGCGAGGAAGCTAGGCGCGCTGGTCGCCGACTACGTCGCCCGCCAGCGGGCCAAGGCCGAAGCCCACGCGCAGTTCCTCGCCGCCGCCGACGCGCTCGAGACCTGGCTGCAGCACGAACTGACGCAGAGCGACGAGCGCGGCGCTGCCGCCACCGCGCAGGCGATGCAGCGCCAACGCTGGATGCTCGCCGCCAGCGGCGCCCTGCTGCTCGGCCTGTTGTGGCTGCTGCTGCGCCAGGTGGTGCGCCCGATCCGCACGATGGCGCACATGCTGACCGAACTCGGCGCCGGCGAATGCGACCTGCAGCGCCGATTGCACGTCGGCTCGCGCGACGAAGTCTCCGCCTTCGCCAGCGGCTTCAACGCGTTCGTCGCCAAGATCCACGGCACCGTCACCACCGTCGACGGCGGCGTCGGCGAACTGACGGCGTCGGTGCAGGACCTCGACCGCGTGCTGCGTGCCCTGCAGGCCGAGGCCGCGACCTCGCGCCAGCAGGCCGACCAGCTCGGTCAGGCGGCGAGTGCCGTGGTCGCTGCCGTCGGCCGCGCCGACCAGGCCAGCACCAGCCTGAGCGCGTCGGTCGACTCGGTCGAGAGCGGCAGCGGCAGCGCGCGCACGCAGGCGAACGATGCCGCGACCACCGTCGGCCACGCCGACGAGCAGGTCCGCGGCATGGCGGCGCACACGCAGCAGATCAGCAAGGTGACGACGGTCATCGCCGACCTGGCGCGGCAGACGAACATGCTGGCGCTCAACGCGGCGATCGAAGCCGCGCGCGCCGGCGCCGCCGGTGCGGGCTTCGCCGTCGTCGCCGACGAGGTCCGCGATCTCGCCGGCCGCACCGCCAACGAAGCCGCCGTCATCGGCCGCACCGTCGACGCGCTGGTCGAAGCGGCCCAGCGCTCGGCGACGTCGATGAGCAAGGTGCGCAGCCTCGTCACCGAGGTGCACACGCTGCAGGAACGCATCGCCGGCGACGTCGTGCGCCAGCGCCACGACGCCGACGCAGTCGGCTCGGCGGTCACCGCGGCGAACACCGCGTCGACGACGATCCGCGACGTGTCGCCGGCGGTGGCCTCGGGCACCGCGCGCACGCAGGAACTGACCGAATCCGCCGGCCAACTGGCCACCGCCGTGCGCGGCACCGCGGGGCGCCTCGGCGAGCTCGTACGCCAGTTCCGGCTCTGACGAAGGCCGGCGCCGCGTGGATCCGGCGCCGCCTGCACGCACGTTCAGTCGGTGCTTCGCGCCGCCATGACGAACAGGGAGTCGTCCCCGGCGACCCCGGGCGCCGGCAGCACCGCCGACACGCGGAAGCGCGACTCCAGCAGCGCCGCCGCCGTCGCGTCGGCGAGGAAGCGTCGGCGCTCGACGCCGCCGAGCACGAGGAAGGCCGCGGCTCGCCGTTCGTTCGCGGTCGCCAGCAGCTGCTGCAGCGACGACGCCGGATCGTCCACGCGCAGGGCCGCGACCTGCACCAGCGGATGCGCGTCGACGTCGGGCTGCTGCCAGTGCCGCGGCCGCAGGTAGCACAGGAGCACGTCGCGGCCACCCGCGGCGCCCACGACGAGAGCCTGCGCACCTTCGCCCGTGCGCAGCACCAGCCGGGCCGCGTCGCGCCACGGCGGTCGTCCGCCGGCGAACAACGTCGTCCACAGGAACGCGTCGACGAACAGTGCGACGACGACGACCGTGGCCGGCAACCACGCCACCAGCGGTGCCCAGCGACTCGGCGGCAACGACGAGCGCCAGCGCGCCGCCAGCGCAGCACTGCCGCTCGCGGCCAGCAAGATGACGCCGGGCAGCGCCGCGAGCGCGGCGGCGCGCGGCGCGACCGTCACCGTCAGCACGGGCAACAGGACGACCAGCAGCTGCCGCGGCGACGGCGGTACCAGCAGCCCGCCGAGCACGGCCGCGGCGGCGAGCGGCAGCCCCCACTCCGGCAGCGCCAGCGCGACGAAGACGGCGGCCGCGAGCCCGAAAGCGAGCCCATACGCGCGCGACCACGAGGTCGGCAACACCGTCGCCGCGACCAGCGGCACCGCGCACCAACCGGTCGGGTCGGCGAGACCGGCGACGAGGATCGCCGCGAACAAGGCGAACGAACGGCGCGCCGCCAGGGCCCGCGGCAGCAGCGTCCACAAGAACGGCAGCACCACCGCCGCCGCCGCGGTCTGGCTGTGGGCTACGTGCGCCGGATGGCACGCGAGCAGCAGGGCGGCGAACAGGGCCGGCCAGGTGCCGACGAAGCGGCGCCCGAACAACGCCAGCAGCGGCACGGTCACGATGCCGACGAAGGCGAACGGCAAACGCAGCGCGCCTTCGCCGAGGCTCGGCAACAGGCCGCTGTCGACCAGCCAACGCAGCACGAAGTGCGCGAGCGGCGCGCGGCTCTCGGGCGCGCTGAAGAAGCCGCTGCCACCGGCCAGCGGCAGCTGCAGCGCGCGCCAGGTCGCCGCTTCGGCGTCGTTCCACGACCAGTCGCGGATCCCCCACAAGCGCAGGGCCGCGGCCAGCGCGGTGATCCCCAGCAGCACCACGACCGCCGGCCGCGACCAGACCGGCGCGGCAGCTGCCGGCGGTGCGTCGGTCGGAACGGCGAGGTCGGTCATCGTGGCCGGGCGACCATACGGCGTGCGCCAGAGCCGCGCCAACCTGCGCCCGCCGCCGTGCGCGTTCGTCAGCCGCGCGCCGCGGCCCGCCATTGCGGAGACCGCACGAGCGATGCATCGTCTCGCCGTGCCCACCGCCCCCGCTCCGCTCGCGCACCGCCTCGCCGTGCTGTCGCTGGTGCTGCTGCCGCTGCTGTGGCTGTGGCCGTGCGTCTTCGGCGGGCGCGCGTTCGTCTCCTACGACCTGGCGCAGTTCCCACCGGCCGCTTGCACGTCGACTGCGGAGCAGCTCGCGGCAGCGCAGGACGGGGCCAACTTCGACGTCACCGAAGTGCCGGTGTGGTTCCTGCCGGAACTGCAGCTGGCGCACGACGAACTCGCCGCCGGACGGCTGCCGACGTGGAACCCGCACGCGCGCGGCGGGGCGCCACTGCACGCGCACGGCCTGATCGGCTTGTGCTACCCGCCGAACTGGCTGGCGCTGGCCAGCAGCGATCCCGAACACCGCCTCGGCCTCGTCGCCTGGCTGAACCTCGCCCTCGGTGGCCTGCTGGCGTTCGGGCTGCTGCGGCGCGTCGGCCTGTCGCTGCTGCCGGCGTGGTTCGGCGCCGCGTTGTTCGAGCTGTCGGGGCCGATGGCCGCGAACGCGTTGTTCTGGATGCGCCTTGGCAGCTACGTGTGGCTGCCGGGTGTGCTGTGGGCGGTGCTGGCGATCGCGCAGTCCGAACGGCTGCGTGCGCGGCACGTCGGCGGCCTCGGCGCTGCGTTCGCGATGGCGTGGCTCGCCGGCTTCCCGCCGTTCGCGGCGACGACCACGGTGCTCGGCGGCTTCGTCGCCGCGTGGCAGGTCGTGCGCACGTTCGGCGAGAGCGGCCCGCGGCCCGCCCGCGCCGTGGCGCTGCGGCTGCTGCTCGGCTTCGCCTTCGGCGGCTGCCTGGCGCTGCCGCAGGTGCTGCCGTCGCTGCAGTTCTTCCCGCACAGCGCGCGCGAGACGACGCCGACGATGCAGACGATCGCCGACCAGTCGTACGAGAGCTACGGCCTGCTCGGCTTCCTGCTGCCGGATGCGTTCGGCCATCCGAGTGCGGTCGCGACGATCCCCTACCGCGAACAGAACCCGCTCGGCCTGCTGTGGAACACGCGCGAACGCGACGGCGGGGCGGCGCAACCGAACTTCAACTACACCGAGTACGCGGTGTTCGTCGGCACGTTCGGACTGCTGCTCGCCGCGTTCGGCGCGCTCGCCGGCCAGCAGCGCGCGCTGCCGCTCGCGGCGTGGCTCTTGTGCGCGGGGCTGGCACTGTTCTGGCCGCTGGTGCGCCTGCTCTACCACCTGCCGGTCGTGCAGAACGTCTGGCCGCTGCGCTGGCTGGCACCGGGTGCGCTGTTCGTCTGCTGGCTCGCCGCGCTCGGGCTCGAACGCCTGCGCACGGCGACGTGGCGGGCACCGCTGCTGCTGGCGCTGGTGGCCGCGGCGTTGGCGATCGCCTGCACGCGCGTGCGCGGACCCACCGAGTGGACGCCAGCCGACAGCGTCGCCTTCGCCGAGGCGCTGGCGACGAAGTTCCGCTGCACGGTCGAGCAGGCGGCGAACCACGTGCAGAACGGCGCCGCCGCCGGCGTCGATCGCTTCGCCGCGGCCCAGGCGCGCCTCGCCGGCGAAGCGGCGCGCGCGCTGCCGTGGCTGTGCGGCGCGTCGCTGTGGTTCCTGCTGTGGGCGCTGCGCCGCGACGAACGCACGCGCCTTGGCCTCGCCCTCGCCGCCGGCGTGGCGACGGTGCTGCAGCTCGGTGCGCACGGCGCCACGGTGACGCGCGGGGCCGCGCGCACGCAGCCGCTCGACACGCCGGTGCACGCGTTCCTGCGCGAACGCGCGGCGCAACTGGCCGCCGGCGGCGGCTTCACCATCTGCCGCGGCAGCAGCGAGACGCCGATCCCCTCGCAGCTGCCGCCGGGCCAGCTGCTGGTGCCGGGCATCCGCGACCTGCACTTCTACTCGCATTTCGACGGCCGGTCGCTGCAGCCCGTGCAGGCGCTGCTCGGCAAGGCGCTCGGCGAACGCCTCGCCGCGAAGGGCTACCTGACCGGGGCCCTGCCGCACACGCTGCCGACGCCGAGCCTCGCCGCCGAGTTCGCGAGCGGGGCGCGGCCGGCCGAGACGTTCGCGACGGCGCACCCGTTCGAGCATCCGCTGCTCGACCTGCTGTCGGTGCGCTACGTGCTGGCGACCGAGGTGCTGCCGCACGCCGGCGCCGTCGTCGGGCCGGCGATCGCGGGGCCACAAGGCGCCTTCCACGTGCACGAACGTCCCACGGCCCTGCCGCGCGCGTTCGCCGTCGCCGAGGTGGTGGGCCATGCCGACGACGCGGCGGTCGTGCAGGCACTGCTGGCGAACGACCTGCAGCCGCGGCAGCGCGCGCACGCGCTGGTGCGCGACCTGCCGCAGCCGCTGGCGAACACACCGCACGCGGGCGCGGCGCGCGACGTGCGCTTCGTCGTCGACACGCCGACGCACGTCGAACTCGCCGTCGCCGCCGGCCGCGAACCGTGGCTGCTGCTGACCGACACGTTCCTGCCCGGCTGGACGGCGACGATCGACGGCGCCGAGGTGCCGGTGCACCGCGCCGACCACGCGTTCCGGCTGGTCGCACTGCCGGCGGGTGCATGCACGGTGGTGTTCACCTACCGCGCGCCCGGTCTCGCCGCGGGAACGGCGCTGGCCATGTTCGCAGCAGTGGCGTTCGCCGTGTGGGCCTTCACCGCAGCGCGCCGCGAACCGAACGCCGCCCGCTGACCTCGGCGATCGGCAGGGCGCGTGCCGTCGAGGCTATGCCTCAAGGGCCGGCGACGGCGGCGACGAAACTCGGACGTGCCGATCGCACAGCCCTCTCGCCGCTTGCCCCCGGAGCCCTGCCGGTGAGCCTCTACGGCACGGGACGCGGCGAAGGCATCGGCGCGACGTTCCTGATCGCGGCCATCGTGCTGGTCGTGCAGCTGGTCGGCGCGTGGGCGCGACCGCAGGCCACCGACCTCGAACTGCTCGCGCGCATCTGCGTGCCGGCACTCGGTGGCGCCCTGTGCTACCGCTTCCTGCGGGCCCAGGGACGCAGCCGCTATGCCGGCTTCCTGGTCGGCATCGCCTATGGGCTGTCGCCGTGGCTGGTCGGCATGGCACAGGCGCCGCGCGAACAGCTGGCGGCGGCGCTGGCGCCGCTGGCCCTCGAAGCGGTGGTGCGCTGCGATCGCCCGTCGTCGCGCCGCGCGTGGCTGCCGTGGACGTGGCTGTGCCTGTCGCTGCCGTTCGTCGCCGGGCCGACGATCGTCGCCGCCGTCTGCGCCGCGTTGTGCCTGATGGGGCTCGTGCGCACCGTCACCTGCGGCGACCGCGACGACGAACGGCCGTCGCTGCCGGGCCTGCTGCTGGCGACGTCGCTCGCGGCGATCGCGGCGGCGCAGTGGCTGTGGCTCGACGCGCTGTCGCCGTGGCTCGCCACGGCCGTGCCGACGTCGCCCGGGGCGTTGCTGACCACCTACCGCAGCGGCCCCGGCGACTTCGACCTCGCCGCCGCGCTGCGGGTGCCGGGCCCGATGCTGCTGGTCATGGCGGCACTCGGCGTGCTGCGGCGCCAACGCCACGTCGACGTCGCGGCATGGTCGGTGCTCGCGGTGCTCGGCGCCCTGCCGAGCGTGCTGCAGGTGGTCCCCGGTTGCGACCTCGCTTCGCTCGGCCTGGACCAGGTGCCGCTGCTGCCGGCGGCCGCGTTCTGGCTGTCCCTGCTGGCCTTCGCCGTGCTCGGCGCCGCCGGCCTCGACGACTTCCTCGACAACCCGGTGCGCCGCCGCACCGCGCTGCCGTGGCTGCTCGCCGGCGTGGTCGCGGTCGGCCCGCTGCTGCCGAGCTTCGGCGCCAGCGAACCGCGCCAGGAATGGCCGCTGGTGCTGACGGCGATGTCGCTGGTGACGCTGCTGCCGCTGTGGAAGCGGCTCGGCATCCTGCGCTTCAAGAACGTGCTCGCCGCCGTCGCCCTGGTCGCGCTGACGATCCCGCCGTTGCAGGCGCTGGTCGGCATGCACGCACAGTCGGCGACGCCGCTGGCGGAGGCGGCGCTGCGGCCGTTGGCATGGAGCACCGCGCATCCGCCGCTGCACTACGGCGGCCTGCTGGCGAACCTGGCGGCGTCTTCGGCCTGGGCCCTGGTGCTGTTCGTCGCGGCACGACGCCGAGCCGCGCTGCAGACGCCGACGGTGCGCGCGGCGATCACGCGCAGGCGGCAGAAGCCGAGCTGACGAAGCAGTGCGCCAGGATCACGCACGACTCGTCGGCGGCACCGCACCCCGATCGGCCGCGCGCCGCAGCCACCACGTCATGGCGATGCCGGCGGCGGCGAACACCGCCATCGCGGTGAAGGCGACCCCGCCGGCCCGTTCGTAGATCGCCCCGCCGACGAGGCCGCAGACGACCATGCCGATGCCGGAGTTGGCGGCGCCGAGCAGGCCCTGCGCCGTCGCGCGCTGGTGCGGGGCCACGCGCCGTTCGAGCGCGCGCAGCGTGCCGAGGTAGGTCGCGGCGAAGCTGACGCCGTGCAACCAGTTGGTCGCCGCCAGCAGCGGCACCGACGTGGTGGCCCCGACGACGATCCAGCGCACGACGGCGCCGAGCCCGCCGATCGCCATGATCGTCGTCGGCCGCAGGCGACCGAACAGGTCCTTGGCGACGAAGAACACGACGATCTCGGCGACGATGCCCTCGGCCCACAGCACGCTGGCCGTCGCCTTGTCGATGCCGTGCTCGCCCCAGTGCACCGTCGACAGGTTGTAGAAGGTCGCGTGGCTGCCCTGGATCAGCGCCGACGCCGCCAGCAGCACGACGAACGGACGCGAGCGCAGCAGCGCCCACCACGGCTCGGCCACCGCCCCCGCCGCACCGTCGTCGGTGGCGTTCGCGCGCTGCGGCCGCGGCAGCAGCAGCGAGCAACCGCCCATCAACACGCCGCCGACCACCAGCGTCGGCAGGATCGCGTCGCTGCCGGCCGCTTCGAACGCGACGCCGGCGGCGAGCAGCACGAGGAGGTAGGAGGTCGAGCCGATCATGCGCATGCGGCTCCAGACGAAGCCGTGCTCGCTGCCGGCCTGCAGCGCCGCCGCGTCGAGGATCGGATACATCGGCGAGTAGAGGCTGCCGAACAGCAGCGCCACCGTGACGCACCACCACAGCGGGTGCGCGATCCCCCACAACGCCAGCGTGCCGGCGCTCGCGAAGGACAGCCCCACCAGCAGGCCGCGGGCTTGGCCCAGGCGGTCGGCACGGTGCGCCCACAGCGGCCCGGCGATCGTGCGCGCGACCGTCTGCGCCGCCATGACCACCGACACGTCCTGCGGCCGCAGCCCGGCCACGTCCTTCAACCACACCGGGAAGAACTGCATGAACACCGCCAGCACCGCGAACGCAGCGGTGTAGAAGGCGGCGAAGCCGAGCCAGCAGCGCAGCGGACTCGGAGCGGCGGACGGCGGCGACACGTCCGCATCGTGCCGGACGCGCGCCGCGGAAGCTATCGCTGCACGAACACGCCGTCGTTCTGCTCGGCCAGCTTCCTCAGCAGTTCGCCGCCGTCGCCGAGCCCGGTGAACACACAATGGATGCGCACGCGCGCGTACTGGTTCACCTGCTTCACCATCGCCAGCAGCTGCTCGGCGTCGCGCACCGGGCCGCTGGTCGGCTCGCCGTCGCTGAGCACGAACAGCTCGTCGATCACCGCCTTCGACGGCTCGCCGTAGCGCGCATCCTGCCACTGCAGCGCCAGCTGCAAGCCATCGTGCAGGTTGGTGCCGCCGTCGGGCTGGATGCGGCTCAGCAGCTCGGTCAGCACGCGCACGCTGCGCTGGTCGGCCGGCACCGGCTGCGGCGTCCACTGCTTGGCGCCGTTCGAGAACGTGAACACGTGGAACTGCGACTCGCGCGGCATCGACTGCACCGCCAGCAGCATCTGCTCCTTCGCCGCCTGCAGCCGCGTCAGCGCCTTCTTCTTCTTGCCGGTCTCCGCCACCACCGACGGCGCGCCTTCCATGCTGCCGCTGTTGTCGATCAGGAAGCCGATCGAGGAGCCGGTCACCGGCACGCCGAAGAACGTGCCGCGCGTGCGCTGCAGGTCCAGCTTCTTCAGCGTCGGCGGCACCACGATGCGCTCCTGCTCGCGCTGCCAGAACTCCATCCACTGCGCCGGATCGTCCTGCGGCAGCAAGGCGCCGGTCATCGCCCGCAGCAGGTCGCCGGTGCGGTCGCGCAGCAGCGGCGACGCGCGCTTGTTCACGGCGCCGACCAATGCGTCGGGATGCTTCACCGCCTGCTCCAGCAACGCGAGCAGCGCTGGGATCGCATCCTTGTGCGGGAACGCTTCGACGAGGTCGAGCAGTTCCATGTCGGTGCGCCAGCCGCAGCGTCCGAGCTGCTGCAGGGCGCCGACGACCATCACGGCCTTCGCCTCCGCCATGAGCTCCGCCGGCGGTGTGCGCAGCATCGACAGCAACAGCTTGACCTGCGCCTGCGACACCACGGGATGGCGTTCGCTGGCCAGCGCGTCGGCCACCGCCTGCACGGTCGCCAGCGACCACGGCGGCACCAGCCCTTCGGCCGCCGCCAGCCGCACGCGCGGATCGTCGTCGACCAGCGCCGCCTGCAGCGTGCCGCGCGCCACCGGCAGGTTCTTGCGTCCGAGCGCCTGCAGCGCCGCGACGCGCCGCGCCGGCCCTTCACTGACGCCACCGGCCTGCCCGGGGTTCGGCGGCAGGAAGCCGTCGAGCAGCGGCGTGCGTTCGCCGGCCGCCGCGCGCATGACGACGAACCAGGCGCCTTCGTTCTCGAAACGCAGCAGCGTCCACATGCCGAGTTCGCGCAGCTCGATGGTGTCGAGGTCGACGAGGCTGCCGGACAACCCGACCGCGGCGACGCCGAGCACCGCGTCGGCGAGCGCGTCGCTCGGGTTCTTCTCGGCGTAGAACAGCAGCTTGCCGAGCATGTCGAGGTGCGTGACGCGCCCCTCGTCGCCTTCGTGCACGAGCCCCGCCGCGCGCATGCCGTGCACGTAGCGCGGCTGCAGGTCGCGCCCCGCCTGCAGCGTCGCCTTCGGCACGAGCCGTCCGCCCTCGTAGTCGCCGACCCAGTCGAGGATCGCGCGCGCGACGAGCGAACCGGAATCGGCGACCGCCGGGGCTGGCTTCTGCGCGCGGAGTGCGGGCGCGAGAGCCAGGGCCGACAGCGCCGCGAACGCAACGATCGGGACGGAACGTTGGGTCATGCGAGCAGCACCGCGTGGGAGAGGGGAGCGCGCAGCATACTCGCGATCGCAAGGAGCGGTGTGCCACTACGCCGCGAGGGCCACCGCGCGGCGGTCGTCGGCAAGTGAATCCGCCCGAGGTCGAAGCACAGCCAGACGCCAAGGTCCACGTCTGCCACTACTGCGTGGGGCGGCACTCGATGCTGCTGGTCGCAGGCCTCCATGGACGTGAACTCATCGGCGAGCATGCCACGATCGGCGATGCAGCCGAGGACCTCGACCGCATCGAACGGATCGATCGCGAGGGGGCAAGGCTCGGAGACATGACGGCACTCACTCGGCATCGGTCCGCGCGAGGCCAAGGTCCTGGGTCAGCCGGCGCAGGCACTGCAATGGGCGGCCGCGATTGACGCGTACGTAGGGCACGCCCTGCAGCCGGCAGGCGTCCTTCAGCGCCCCATCGACCTTGTGGGGCAGGAAGCCGGTGGCGGCCAGCACGAGGTCGTAGCCACCCTGACGAATGCTGCGCGTCTTGGCGTCGATGCGCGACGATTCGCAGACGCAGGGATCGAGCGAGGCGAAGCCGAGCAGCTCCCTCAACCGTTCGTCGCGCGCGGGATCGTGGCGGTTGGATACGAACAGGACCCGCCGGCCAGCCGTGCGCGGGCGCAGGTGAGTGGCCAACTGATCCTCGGTGGAGCGCCAGGCCTCGCTGGCTGCGGCCGTGGTCGGCCGCGCCTCCGCAGCGGTCGCCTCGGCGCTGGCGACTTCCGCGGTCGCGTGACCCGTCAACTCGCGGGCGCGGGTTTCGGTGTGGGCTTCGGCTGCTCTGTCCGCATCGGCCGCGTCGGCGCTGACAGCGACCGCAGGCGCGCGAACTCCGGCCTTGCGGAGCAGCTGCTGCACGGCAGCGAGTCGACGACGCTGTCGGCGTTCGGCAAGCGATTGGCTGTCCATCGCCAGCACTCGCTCACCTACGGGCTCCAGCAAGCAAGCCAGCTCGGAACTGGGCATCGCCTCGCCCAACGCCATCGCAGAGTCGATCCATGCGCGCAGCACGCCGTCGCTCCACGCCGGCAGCGGCTTCTTGGCCAACAGCTCCTTGCGCTGCTGCAGCCGCCGCCTCTCGAGCACCCGGAGCTCGCGCTGCCAGTTCGATGCCGGGCGGTGGGCCGGATCGAGAATGCCGACCAGCGTCCGTTGCAGACTGCGCAGGTCGGCAGGGGCATCGCGGAGGCTGACGAGCCATCGCAGGCGGCCCATCGCTGCACCCCACATTTCCGCGTCGTCAACGCAGCCACGCAGCCAGCGCAGGGTGCGCGCGAGGTCGATCCAGGTCGACGGATCGCCGATCGCTTGGCCCTGCAGCGACGGCGCAAGGCTCGAGGCGTGAGCCGCATCCGCCGGTCGGGTCAGCCGAGGCAAGGTGAACCGCTCGATCCGCTCACGGACGGCCTGCAGCGCCTTCACCGGTTCTTCGTGAGCGGGCCGGAGGGCGAGGGCGTCAGCCCAGCCGAGCTCGTCGAAACCGGCGTCTTGGTCGGCTTCTTCGAGGCGCTCCAGGGCGACGGCGGCGGCGAGTTCGACATCGCGCCAGCGGTGCAGTTCGGTATCGGGGTCGGCCTCGACGTCCTGGCGACAATCCTCCGGCTGGTGCCACTTCATGAGCACGCGAATCGAGCCGGGCCACCAGACCTTGGCGAGCTTGCCGATCCACTGCGACAGCTCGTAGACGCGGTGTTCGACACTGGCGTCGCCAGGGCAGGCGTCCTGCACCGAGCGGCCGCGCGCCATCCATTGTGTCAGCAGCAGGCGCTGGCGGGCCGGCGCCAGCAGCGACGCCTCGTCGTAGTTGATGCGGATCGCGTGTTCGAGGGCGGTCAGCTCGTCGTGGGCCTCGCGAGGCGACAGCCAGTGGTTGGCGTTGGGAACAGCCGGCGGAGTGGCCGCCGAGTTGGGCTGGGGCCCGAGGGCGGCGGGAGTCCCGGGGTCAGCGAGGTCGGGGACGTCGGCGAGCAGCGGAACGGCACATTGCTCCGACGCGAGATCGGCCGCGGCCGGTTCGGGTGGGACATCGACCGCTAGGGCCGCCGCGCCTTGGATCGCCGCCGACAGAGGGTTGGGCAGCTGCGGGGCCGAGACCTGCTCGGCGCCAGGCGTGATGTCCCGCCCCGACGGCGGCAGCGCCGGCAGCGGGGCAACCTTGGCAGCCTCCACGAAGCCACCCCTGACTGCGGTCGTCGATTCAGCCGCAGAGGCCACAGACGACGCGCCGACCGGCTCTGCCTTCGCGCCGTTCAGCACCGCCGAGCCCATCGCCGCGGCGAACAGTTCCCTGGCGAGCGCCGACGGCAGGGCCTGCGCGAGGGCGTGTTCGAGAGCCTCGCTCTCGTCGCTACCGCTGCCAAACCAGCGCTCGCCGGCGTGGAGCAGCAGGCACTCGGCCCAGCCGTGGCGGCGGAATGTCAGCGTGTAGCCAAACTGCTCCAGCAGCCGGCGGCGAACCTCGTCCATTTGGTAGGTCTTTACTCCTGCCGTACCGGTTGGTGCGAGTGCGCGCGCCGTGAGCGGCCGGGTGGAACAGAAAATGGTACGAGGGCCGACAATCGCCGCTTGCCTCGGCTCGCCGCAGGCGGGCGGAGGCAATGCCCGATGCCGGGCGCCATGCCCCACCCGCGCGCGCAATACGCGGGCGGGTGGAACAGGCAAGTGGTGGAGGCGGCGGGAATCGCCGCTTGCCTCGGCTCGCCGCAGGCGGGCGGAGGCAATGCCCGATGCCGGGCGACGACGCCACCCTTCCCGCGCTTGCGCGGGGAAGGGTGGTGGAGGCGGCGGGAATCGAACCCGCGTCCCGAGATGCTCCGTCCTGGGCCTCTACGCGCGTAGTCCGTCGTTTGATGTCGCCAGCGCCGCTCCGACGAACAGGATCGGCGCTGACCAGCTCGACTGTGTCTCGTCGTGGATGGGCCGAGCAGCCACCACACGACCAGCCTGCTGTGTTGCGCCTCGGCCCCCCGCAGGCGAGGAGACCTCAGCGTCACTACCTAGTTCTTAGGCAGCGAGGGAGTAGTGCGTGTTGGCACTTGGTTTGTTCCAGTCGGATTTACGAGGTGCCTGGCCCTCGGCGCGCCACCGCAGGTCGAGTCGGCATCCGGTCGAAGCCGATCGCCCCCGTGTCGTGCCGCGGTTATCGGCGACGGCGGGGCAGAGGGCAAGCGGTGCGTTCGACGAAGGCGAACGTTCTCGCGCGATCGTGCCGGCACCATCGGCTGGGCCGCTACTGCGGCACCGGGCTGCCGGCGTCGATCCACGTGCGCATCGCGGCGACGAACTCGGCGTGCGGCATCGGCACCGGCGTGCGGCCGGGGCCCGGGTTCCACCCCCACAGCACCAGTGGATCCTCGCGCACGTGGCGCAGCAGCGCGTCCGGCGTGCGGCCGCCGTTCTGCCGCGGATCGGCGAGTTGCTTCGCCAGCTGCGCCGCGGTGCGCCCTTCGAACACGAGCGGCATGTCGGCGCGCGGCAGGTGCCAGCCCGGCGCACCGGGCGGCAGGTTCGGCCCGGCGCCGTTGGCCTCGAAGTGGCAGTTCGTGCAACGCTGCGCGAACAGGCCGAGGCCGTCGTCGCCGCCGCGCACGTTCTGCCCGTGCGCACGCCGCTGGTCGCCTTGCTTCGGCACGCGACCGACCGGGTGGCAGTTGGCGCAGCGCGGGTGCTGCAGCACTTCGTAGACCTTGGCGAACGCCACCTCGCCGGCGTAGCGCTTCGCCTGCGCGGCGCGACTCGTGCAGTTCACGAAGCCGACGACGGCGACCAGAGACGTCGCCGCAGCGAGCACGAACGCCCGCTTCATTGCAGATCCTCCGCGCGCAGCGGCAACCGCCGGATGCGCTTGCCGGTCAGTCGGAACAGCGCGTTGCCGAGCGCTGGCGCGATCGGCGGCACGCCCGGCTCGCCGACGCCGGTCGGTGGCTCGTCGCTCGGGAGCACGTGCACGTCCACGCGCGGCATCTCGTGGATGCGCAGCAGCCGGTAGTCGTGGAAGTTGGACTGCTGGACACGCCCGTCCTGCAGTGCGACTTCGCTGTAGAGCGCCGTGCCGAGCGCGAAGCCGACGGCGCCTTCGAGCTGCGCCTGCACCGTGTTCGGGTTGATCGTGCGCCCGCAGTCGACGGCGAGCGTCGCGCGATGCACCTTCGGCCAACCGTCCAGCAGCGACACCTCGAGCACCACGGCGACGTAGCTGTTGAACGAGAAGTGCACCGCCAGGCCGTGTGCGCGGCCGGCGGGCAGCGGGTTGCCGTAGCCTGCGCGTTCGGCGGCGAGGTTCAGCACCGCGAGGTGGCGATCCTTGCCGGCCAACCGCTGCCGCCGCCACGCCAACGGATCGGCACCGGCGGCGTGCGCCAGTTCGTCGACGAAGCTCTCGACGACGAACGCCGTGTGCGAGTGGCCGACCGAACGCCACCACAACGTCGGCACTGCGACCTGCGTCGTATGCAGTTCGACCTGCACCGATGGGATGGCGTACGGCAGATCGACGGCACCTTCGACCGACGTCGCGTCGATGCCGTCCTCGACCATCAGCGACTCGAACGGCGTGCCGGCGAGGATCGATTGGCCGACGATGCGGTGCCGCCAACCGGTGACGGCGCCCGCCTGGTCGAGGCTGGCGGCGACGTGGCTGTGCCACAGCGGGCGGTAGTAGCCGCTGCGCAGGTCGTCTTCGCGCGTCCACACCATCTTGATCGCGCACTGCGCGGCCTTCGCGATCCTGCACGCTTCGGTGACGTAGTCGGCGGCCGGGTTGGCGCGCCGGCCGAAGCCGCCGCCGAGGAACGTCGTGTGCAGCGTCACCTGTGCTGGCGGGATGCCGAACACCGTCGCCGCCGCCCCCTGGTCGACGGTCTGGAACTGCGAGCCCACCCAGATCTCGACGCGGCCTTCGCCCGGCGCGACGACGCAGTTCAGCGGCTCCATCGGCGCGTGCGCCAAGTATGGCAGCTCGTAGTCGGCCTCGAGCGTGCGCGCGGCGTTCGTCAGCGCCGCCGCCGCATCGCCATCCTGGCGGGCGACGAGGCCCGGCTTGCGTGCGAGCTCGCGGTACTCGGCGCGCAGCGTCTCGGTCGACAGCTTCGCCGCGGGCCCGAGGTCCCAGTCGACGACCAGCAGGTCGCGGGCGCGCTTGGCCGTCCAGAACGAGTCGGCGACGACGGCGACGCCGCTGCCGACGTCGACCACGGCGAACACGCCCTGCACCGCGCGCGCTGCCTTGTCGTCGATCGCCTTCGCCTTGCCGCCGAACGTCGGCGGGTGCAGCACCAGCGCCGTGCGCATGCCCGGCACGTAGACGTCGAGGCCGAACTGCGCGGTGCCGGCGATCTTCGCCGGCGTGTCGAGGCGGTGCAGCGGCTTGCCGATCAGCTTGCAGTCCTTCCACTCCTTGATCGGCGCATCGTCGGGCACCGGCAGCTTGGCGGCGGCGGCGGCCAGTTCGCCGTAGGTCGCGCGCCGCTGCGAACCGTCGTGGTGCACCACGCCGGCATCGGTGCGGCACTCGCCGACCGGCACACCCCACTGCTGCGCCGCCGCCGCGAGCAGCATCGCGCGCGCGGTGGCGCCCGCCTGCCGCATCGGCTCGGTCATGCCGAGCGTGCTGGTGCTGCCGCCGGTGAACTGGATCGGATAGCCGGGATGCACGTAGTCCGGATGGGCCGGCGCGAACTCGCAGCGCACTTGCCGCCAGTCGGCGTCGAGGTCCTCGGCGAGAGCCATCGACAGCGACGTGGCGACGCCCTGCCCCATCTCCGACTTGTTGACGATCACGGTGATCGTGCCGTCGGTGGCGATGCGCACGAACGCGTTCGGCATGAACTCGCCGGTCGCGGTCGGGCGCGCGTAGCTCGCACACGCGGACGTACCGACGGCCGCCGCCGGCAGTCGGAAGGACAGCACGAGGCCTCCGCCCGCGGCGGCGACGAGGCGGAAGAACCCGCGGCGCGACAGCCCGCGTCCGGCTTCGTCGTCGCTGCGGGGCTTCACTTCGCACCTCCGGCGAGATCGGCGGCGCGGTGGATCGCCGCGCGGATGCGCACGTAGGTGGCACAGCGGCACGCGTTGCCCGCCATCGCCGCGTCGATGTCCTCGTCGTTCGGCTGCGCCTTCTCGCGCAACAGCACGCACGCGCTCATCAGCTGGCCGGTCTGGCAGTAGCCGCACTGCGGAACCTCGAGCTCGGTCCAGGCGGCGCGCAGCGCGTCGGCCTGCACGCCGGCGAGCCCTTCGATCGTCGTCACCTTGCGCGCGCCGACCGAACCGACCGGCAGCACGCACGAACGCACCGCTTCGCCGGCGACGTGCACGGTGCACGCCCCGCACTGCGCCATGCCGCAGCCGTACTTGGTGCCGGTGAGGCGGAGATGGTCGCGCAGCGCCCACAGCAGCGGCGTCGTGGGATCACAATCGACGACCACCTTGCGGCCGTTGACGTCGAGTTCGACGGACATGACGAGGCTCCTTGCCGCGCCGAACGCGCGAGCGGGTTGGATGCTAGCGACCTTCCCCACGAACGTCGTGCGCGCCAGCACTCAGGCGTTGCGGATCTCGCGCTTGGCTTCCTTGTCCTTCAGGTGCTCGCGCTTGTCGTGCAGCTTGCGGCCCTTGCCGACGCCGAGCGTGACCTTGGCGAAGCCGCGGCCGCCGAAGTAGACGCGCAGCGGCACGATCGTCAGCCCCTTGATCTGCGCCTTCGCCTTCAGCTTCTTCAGCTCGCGCGCGTGCAGCAGGCACTTGCGCTTGCGCTTGGGCTCGTGGTTCTGCAGGTTGCCGTGGCTGTATTCGGGGATCGTCGCCCCGAGCAGCCACAGCTCGTCGCCGTCGAAGCGCGCGTAGGCTTCGTCGAGGCTGACCTGGCCCTGGCGCAGCACCTTCACCTCGGTGCCCTTCAGCGACAGCCCCGCTTCGTAGCGCTCGAGGATCTCGTAGTGGAAGCGGGCCTTCTTGTTCTCGCCGACCAGCGTCTCGGTCGCAGCCTTCGTGGGCTTCTTGTCGGCGGACTTCGGCATCGCGCCCCTCGCTACGGCATCCCTTCGCCCCGTGCAAGCGCACGCTCCGCGGCGCGCAGGAATCCCGAACGAGGCGCTTGCATCGGCTGCGTCGGTCGCTAACTTCCCCGTCCCCCACTTGATGCCCAGGTGGCGGAATTGGCAGACGCACTAGGTTCAGGTCCTAGCGGGAGTAACATCCCATGGAGGTTCAAGTCCTCTCCTGGGCACCAGTTTTTCAGAGGGTCGGCTTCCGGAAGGAAGTCGCCCTCCAGCGAGCTTCTCACCAGAAGCCGGCAAGCCAAGCCGCTGCTGTCGCCGTCGGGGACACCCCGCTTCCGGCGCCCTCCTCGCGCGGAATCGACTCCGCGCCCAGCCTCCCAGCGCCATGAACACGCTGCGCAGCCCGCTCAACCAGGACGTCCCGCTCGCACGGCCCGGTGAGTTCCGCCCGCTGCACATCGGCGGCCTGGTCGTCGATCCGCCGATCGTGCTGGCGCCGATGGCCGGCATCACCAACGCGCCGTTCCGCACGCTCTGCCGCCGTTTCTCGCAGGACCGCTGCCTCTACGTCAGCGAGATGATCACCGCGCGCGCGTTCGTCGAAGGCCACGCGCGCACGCACAAGCTGGCGTCGTTCGGCGCCGACGAATCGACGCGCCGAAGCATCCAGCTGTACGGCACCGCGCCCGACACGCTCGCGCAGGCGACGAAGCTGCTGGTCGAAGAGTGCGGCGTGCACCACATCGACATGAACTTCGGCTGCCCGGTGCGCAAGGTCACCGCCGCCGGCGGCGGCTCGGCGATCCCGGTGCGGCCCAAGCTGCTGCAGAAGATCGTGCGCAGCGTGGTCAAGAGCGCTGGTTCGGTGCCGGTGACGATCAAGTTCCGCAAGGGCATCGACGACAACCTGCTGACCTATCTCGACGCCGGCCGCATCGGGGAAGAAGAAGGCGTGCGCGCCGTCGCCCTGCACGCGCGCACCGCCGCCCAGCTCTACTCCGGCGAGGCCGACTGGAACGCGATCGCTACGCTGAAGCAGCACGTGCGCACGATCCCGGTGCTCGGCAACGGCGACGTGTTCGAGAGCTGGGACGCGCTGCGCATGCTGCGGCAGACCGGCTGCGACGGCGTCGTCGTCGGCCGCGGGTGCCTGGGCCGGCCGTGGTTGTTCGCCGAACTGTGCGCGGTGCTGACCGGCGTGCAACCGCCGCCGCCGCCGACGCTCGGCGAAGTCGTCGACACCATGCGCGAACACGTGCGGCTGCTGATCGAGTTCTTCGGCGAGAAGAACGGGCTGCAGCAGATCCGCAAGTTCACCGGTTGGTACCTGAAGGGCTTCCCGCGCACCAAGCACCTGCTGCCCGCCCTGCACATGGTGAAGACGCAGGCCGAGTTCGAAGCGCTGGTCGCCGACCTGCCGCGCGACGTGCCGTATCCGGAGGTCGCGCTGCGCGCGCGGCGCTGCAAGGACGGCAGCACGCAGGTGGTGTCGCTGCCCGAGGGCTTCCTCGAGTGCCGCGACCAGGACATCTGCGTCGACGATCCCGACGAGATGGACGGCGGGTGAGTTGGTTCGCCCTGCAGGCGAACCAACTCAGGGCTCTTCACGACGCCGCAACGCGGGTCCATCCACCGCGAACTCGACACATCCAGCCCCGCTGCGTCGTCTGCCAGCAGGCTGGTTCGCCTTTGCAAGGCGAACCAACTCAGGGCTCTTCACGGCGCCGCAACGCGGGGCCCATCCACCGCGAACTCGACACATCCAGCCCCGCTGCGTCGCCTGCTGGCAGGCCGTCTGTCTGGCGCTCAGGCCAGAGGTTCGCGCTGCAACGCTTGCAGCCGACGGCCGTACTCGACCAGCACTTCGGCGGCCGCTGCCAACGCTTCTTCGTCGCGCCCCTGCTCGGCCAGCATGGCGCAGGTCTCCTCGGCACCACCGCGCAGGCCGGCGTCGACGCAGCGGCGCAGCCGCACGGCGTCCCACTGCCCGGCCCGGTGCGCCGCCAGCTGGTTCTGCGCCGACAGCAGACGACCGAGGAACTCACCCGTGGTTTCGTCCTCGGGCACTTCGGCGAACACCGGCACGGCCAGGTGCTCCGGCAACTCGAGCAAGGTGCGGGTGTGGGCCAACACCCGTTCGCGCAGCATCTGCAACCCGAACAGCCGCCCGCCGTGCACGCTGACGCGGTCGGCGGCGCGCGGCGCCGGCCGTTCTTGCCGCGGAGCCGGCTCCTTGCCCCCGCGCCCCGGATGGCGGTTCGGCGGATTGCCGCCGACGGGCGGAATCGGTGCCGTGGATTGCAGCGGGTCGGCCATGGGAACGCGTTCTCATTCTCGGACGCCTGTTCGCCGGCTTGAGCGGAGTCCGCTCTACCCCGCGCCGCCCGGACGACCGCCAGGCCGCGCCGGCGCTACACTGCGCCGCCGTCTCCCGTTCGCCACCCATCGCACCGAACCCATGCTCGCACGACTCCTTTCGACGCTGGTCGCCACGACGGCCCTGCTCTCCGCCCAGAACGACTACAACCTCGACAAGCTGAGCCCCGGCCGGCTCGGTGCATCGCTCGACCTGGCGGTCAGCGGCGCGCCCGCCAACCAGCTGATCCTCTACGTGGTCTCGACCAACGGCGGCCCGGTGCCGCTGGCGGCGATCGACCCGCTCGACAGCCGCTTCATGGAGGTCGGCATCGACCTGCTCGACGTCCTGACGGTGGCGGCGACGTCGCCGACGGGCCAGAGCACCCTCAGCGTGCCGTTCCCCAACGACCCGGCGCTGCAAGGCGGCGTGCTGCACTGGCAGTCGGTGATGCTGCAGCTCGGCGCGAACTTCTTCGGCCAGCTCGGCAACAAGGTCGTGACCCAGCTCGGCCTGACCGGTGTGCCGACGACGGCGCCCGCTTCGCTGGCGAACGCGCGCGCGTTCGCCGCCGGCCTCGTCGACGCCAACAACAACGCCGGTGCCAGCGACGTGCTGATCACCGGCGGCGGCGGCGGCACGCTGACGGCCGCCACCGGCCTCGCGTCGACCGAACTGTTCGACTTCCGTCGCCTCGCGCGCACGCCCGGGCCGAACATGAGCACGGCGCGCGCGCTGCACCTCGCGGTGCGGCTCGCCGACAACCGCGTGCTGCTGATCGGCGGCGCCGACGCCACCGGCGTCGTGCTGTCGTCGTGCGAGATCTACAACCCGACGACGAACACGTTCACGCCGGCCGCCAGCATGAGCACGCCGCGCATCCTGCACGCCGCCTGCCGCCTCGCCGACGGCCGCGTCCTGGTCGCCGGCGGCACCTCGGCGCTGCAGCCGGACGTCACCGCAGCGATCGTCGGCACGCTGAACTCGTGCGAGATCTACAACCCGGCGACCAACACGTGGACGGCGACGGCGGCGCTCGGCGGCGCGCGGCTGGGCCCGGCGCTGACGCTGCTGCCGAGCAACCAGGTGCTGGTCTCGGGCGGTGTGCAGGTGTCGGTGCTGTTCGGCATCCCGATCGCCGCCTCGAGCGTGACCACGACGCAGCGCTGGAATCCGGCGACCGGCACGTGGGGCGCTGGCGCCCCGATGGCGGCCGGGCGCGCGGGCCATCACTACAACCAGGTGACGCTGGCCGACGGCCGCGTGCTGATGACCGGCGGCGTCAACATCCCGAACCTGCTCGGCGCCACCACCGCGGCACCGATCGCCGGCGCCGAGGCCTACAACCCGACGACCAACACCTGGCAGACGTTCAACATGCCGAACGCGCGGGCGCTGCACACGGCGACGCGCCTGCCCGACGGCCGCGTGGTCTGCGCCGGCGGTGCGCAGGGCACGCTGCTGGCGCCGACGTCGATCGACCTGGTCGACGTCTTCAACCCGGCGACCAACACGTGGAGCCCGGCGAACGTGCTGTCGCAGCCGCGCGCGAGTCATGTCGCCCAGCTGCTGCCGGACGGCACGCTGGCGCTGTTCGGCGGCCAGGGTGCGAGCGTCTCGCTGAGCGACATCGAGCTGTTGCGCTACTGAACTCCGCGAGAGCTGCGGGCCTCGACCGTCCGGTAGGAGCCGGCGACCGCAGCGGTCGCGGCTCAACGACGAAGACGCCGGGTTCGCTTCCAAGGGGCGAAGGGAGAGCCGTCGCCATTCGATCGGCAAGCGCGCCTTGTAGCCGCCCCCGCGGCCCTGCATCGTTCGCGGCGATGCAGACCCGGCGATGGATCTGGCCGATCGTGTGGATCGTGATCGCGTTGATCCTCGTCGGTCGCGCCAGTGGCCGGCCGAAGACGCGCGGGGTGCTGCTCGACCACCTCGAGTTCGGCCGGCGGTTGGTGCACGGGGAGGACGTGTATGGGCCGTGGAAGTCGGATCCCGACGCGCCGGTGCGGCCGCTGCACGCGCCGTATCCGCCGTCGTTCGGCCTGCTGACGGCGCCGTTCCATCTGGTCGATGCGAGCTTGGGCCAGCGGCCGGCTCGGTTCGCGTGGGCGCTGTTGCAGGTGGCGTGCCTCGTGGTCGGGGCGCTGCTGCTGCGGCGGTTGCTGCGGGCGCACCAACGCGGCGATGGCGACGACGCGGGACGGTGGCCGTGGCTGTGGTTCGCGACGTTGCTGCTGACGCTGCGGTTCGTGCTGCGCGACACGCACGGTGGCGGCGGCAACCTGATCAACGTCGCCTTCGTGCTGCTGGCCTTCGACGCCAGCGAACGCGGCCGCGACCGATCCGCCGGGGCCTGGCTCGCGTTCTCGCTGGTGACCAAGCCGACGATGGTCTGGCTGCTGCCGGTGTTCCTGCTGTTCGGCCGCTGGCGCACGGTGGCGTGGACCGCGCTCGCGGGGGCGGGCTTCGTGGTGCTGACGATGGTGTTGCAGCGCTTCGAACTGGCGCCGTGGTGGCGCTGGCTGCAGGGCAGCTGGGCGCTGGCGACGCAGGCCGATCCGTGGCTGGTGCCGGCGTTCGAGTTCCCGCCGTTCGAGTGGATGAACCAGGCGCTGCGCTTCTCGGTCGCGCGCTGGTGCGGCGAAGTGCCGGCCGAGTTCGCGGCGCGGGTGAAGCTCGGCATCGCGCCCGGCCTCGGCCTCGACGCGACCACCGTCGGCTGGCTCGTGCGTTTCGCCAGCCTGTCGCTGCTTTCCGCGGTGCTGGTGGCGGCATGGCGCGCGCGCCGGGCGGCGAACGCGCGGCTGTGGGTCGTCGGCAGCACGTTCGCGCTGACGCTGCTGCTGAGCCCGCTCAGCTGGAAGGGTCACCACGTCGCCCTGCTGCCGCTGGTGCTGCTGCTCGTCGAACATGCGTGGCGTACCCGCTCGCGCGCGGTGATCGCACTGCTCGCGGTGTGGTTCGTGCCGTGCTCGCTGCCCGGCGGCGACCTGGTCGGCGACGACGTCGACGAGTGGCTCAACAGCGTCTACGTGGTGACGCTCGGCGACATCGCGCTGCTGATCGCCGCACTCGGGCTCGCGTGGGGCTCTGCGCGCTCAGCGGCGGCGGAACACGGCGACACCGCGCGCGGCCGCGGCCTCGGCGAGCCCGGCCGGTAGCGCGACGCGGTCGAAGCGTTTGCCGAGCTCTGGCGCGAGCTTCGCGAACGGCACGCGGTCGCTGCGATCGCGCAGCACGACGTGCGCGACGTCGGGAGCGTCGACGAGGGCCAGCAGCTGTTCGGCGGTGAAGTGCCGCGGCGGCAGCGGCGGCGCCCCGGCGAAGTAGACGACGCGCGGCAGGTCGCTGATCAGGCGCTCGCCGCTGCGCAGCTGCGGCCGCAGCCAGGCCCCGAGTTCGCGTTCGACGGCGCGGTCGGCGTCGATGCCGCCGTTCCAGCCGCTGACGACGGCGATGCCGATCGCCAGTGCGAGCACGACGCGTTGCACCGGCTGCGGGCAACGCGCCAGCACCACACCGGCCAGCACGTGCACGGCGACGGCGCAGGAGACGAAGAAGCGCCGGCGCACGACGAACGTGCAGATGACGCCGACCTGCAGCGCGACCTGCCAGACGAACGGCCACAGCCGCCGCGAGCCCGGCCGGAACAGCGCCGGCAAGACCAGGGCCCCGGCGAAGCCGAGGCCTTCGAACCACGGGCCGGGCACCTGCAGCAGGTTGGTCAGCACCTGCCCGCGCTCCGGCAGGTCGTCGCGGCCTTCGTGGAACGCGTGGATCGGCAGTGGGTCGAAGCCGTGGCCGACCGACCAGCGCCACGCCGCGAGCAGGAGCACACCGCCGAGCACCGGCAGCAACGACGGCCATGCGCGCCGCGGCGCCACCAGCACGAACGACGCCGCGAGCAGCGAGCCTTCCGGGCGGATCCAGAAGGCGGCGGCCGCACAGGCCCCCATCGCCAGCATGCGGCCGTTGCCGCCGAACCACGCCCCCCAAGCCATCAGCAGCAGGTAGGGCGGCTCGCTGTAGACCTCGGCGCACAGGCGCGGCAGCAGCGGCGACGCTGCGAACAGCAGCACCGCTGGCCACACGGTCGCCGCACCCGCGAACGTCGCGAGGCGTGCCAGCGGCCACAGCGTCGCCGCCAGCGTCAGCGCACCGAGCCAGTGCGCCGCCGACTCGGCGTGCCAACCGAGCGCCACGAACGGCGCCAGCAGCAGCGGGTAGCCGGGCGGGAACACCGTCGACAGCGCCGCTCGGAAGTCGCCGGCGGCGAAGCGTTCGGCGATCCACAGGTAGGAGACGCCGTCCTCCGACGGCAGCGGCGAACGGTGTGCCAGCAGCAGCGACCAACCTGCCAGCAGCGCGGCGGTGAGCCACAGGGCTCGCGGCGCGGCGGTGCGCGGGAGCCCGGGCTCGGCGCCCGCAGGCACCGTCTCGGCACGGGCAGCCACGCGTCAGCGCGCCGGTTCCTTGACGACCGGATTGCGCAGCACGCCGAGCTTCTCGATCTCGACCTCCATGCGGTCGCCGGCGACCACGGGGCCCACACCTTCCGGCGTGCCCATCGCGATCAGGTCGCCGGGCCGCAGCGTCGTGCACTTCGCCATCGCCACCAGCGCCTGCTCGATCGAGAACACCATGTCGCGCGTGCGCGCCTCCTGCTTGACGACGCCGTTGACGCGCATCGTGATGCGCAGGTCGGACGCGTCGAGCGCGTCGGCCGGCACCACGAACGGCCCGAACGGGCAGAACGTGTCGAGCGACTTGCTGCGCAGCCACGGGTACTTCTGGTCGCGGTCCTGGCCCTGCAGCTTGCGCGCGGTGACGTCGTTCAGCAGCGTGTAGCCGGCGACCAGCGCGCGCGCGCCGGCGGCGTCGACGTACTTGGCGCCGCGGCCCGATGGATCGGCGAAGCCGAGGACCAGCGCCAGTTCGGCCTCGTGGTCGACGCGCGTGTCCAGCCAGTGCGGGATCACCACCGGTTCTTCGTGCGCGACCAGCGTGTCGGGCAGCTTGGCGAAGAAGATCGGCTCCGGCGGCGCCTCGGCGCCGAACTCGCGCGCGTGCGCGACGTAGTTCTTCGCCAGGCACAGGATCTTGCCGGGCTGCGCCACCGGCTTCAGGAACTGCGACGGCTGCGGCATCGTCGGCGCCCGCTGCATGCGCGCCGCGAGGTCGTTGGCGCGCAGCTCGCCGCGCGCGAGCAGCACCGCGACGTCGAGCGGGCCGAGGTCGAACCAGCGCCGCGTCGCCGGATCGACGGCGCCGAGGTGCGCCGCCGCACCGTGCGCGAAGCGGAACCACGCCGGCACCGCCGGCAACACCAGGTTGGCCTCGCTCACTGGCAGCGCTCCAGGGCGGCCAGCGCGTAGCACGTGCACAGCAGCGGCAGGTTCTCCATCCAGCGGTCGTTCTTGCCGTTGATCCAGGTGCCGTCCGGCTGCTGCATGCCCTCGAGCTGCGCGCGCAGGGCCTTCTTCCAGTCGACCTTGCTGGTCGCGACCTCGCCCTTGTCGTTCTTGCTGGGAACCAACACGTGCTCGAGCTGCATCGCCGACAGCGCCTGCGCCAGCACCATGTAGTAGTAGAACAGGCCCTGGTACTGGACCTTCTCGCCGAGTGCTGGGTCGGCGCCCGGATTTACCGCCAGCGTCCAGTTCTGCTGGATCCACTTCACGGCGGCGACGACGCGCGTGTCGCCGGCGGGCACGCCGCACAGCGTGTAGGCCTTCAGCAGCGCGTAGGTCATCGAGCCGTAGCTGCGCGGCACCGCGGTGCCGTCGGGCTGGATCGCGTAGCCGGCGTTGCTGGTGCCCGGGTAGTAGGCGGCGCCGCCGTCGTCACCGGGCCGCGCGTCGAGCACCACGTCGCGCTTGTCGGGGTGCGGGACCTTGCCCTGGAAGTCGTTCGTCGCCTTCAGGTTCTGCGTGCGCTGCAGGAACACCAGCGCCTTCTGGAAGGCGTCGTGGTCGGCCGGCAGGCCGCTCGCGCGCAGCGCCTCGAGCGAGAACTGCAGGTTGCTGAGGTCGCCGCGCTGGCTGCTGCCGTAGCCGATCGAGCCGTAGTCGCGATCGCCGGGACGGTAGTCGTTCGTTTCGCAGTTCTGGAACGCCAGGATCGCGCGCTGCGCCTTCGCCAGGGCCGGCGCCACGTCCGGGCCGCCCCAGCGCGCCAGCGCGCCGACGACGACGCAGGTCGTGTAGTTGGTCTGCCGCTCGCCGAACGTGCCGTCCTCGTTCTGGCCGGCGAGCAGCCAGCGCATGCCGGCGTCGATGATGCGCTGTTCGTCGGCGGTGCGCTGCGCCTTCGGCTTCGTCTGCAGCGCCAGCATGCCGAACCCGGTCATCGCCGGATCGGCGATCGACGTCTCGCCGAGCTTCAGCGAGAAGATGCCGTCCTTCTGCTGGGTCAGCAGCCACGCGAACGCCTTCTGCTGGCTCGCCGTCCACACCGCGGGCGCTGCGGCCTGCGGATCCTGCGCCTCGTCGAGCGAGACGTTCGCCACCTGGCAGGCGACCAACTGCACCAGCACGTCGGCGGCCTCGACCGGCGACACCGGCTTGCCGCCGGCGATCCACTCCTTCGCCTTGGTCGCGGCGGCGGCGCCGAGGTGCTGCGGGAACACGTCGGCGCGCACGTCGGCGAGCACCGCCCGCACCCGATCGCGGAACGGTTCGCTGGCCTTGCTGCCCTTGGCCTCGAGCCAGCGCCGCGCCGGCTCGATCTCGCCGGCGAACGTGGCGCCGTCGAGCGGCAGCGACTGCAGCACGTCGAGCGTCCACGCGGTCGCGGCGGCGTCGCCGAAGCTGCCGTCGGTCTGGCGGTTCTTGATCAGGAACTCGACGCTGCGCGTCACCAGCGGCACGTCGCCCGGGAAGTAGTAGCGACGGTGGCAGCGCGCCATCGCCGCCAGCAGCTTCGCCGTCGCTTCGACCGAGTCGCCGCCGATCGCCGGCGCGTTGGCCGCGCGGGCCGCGCGCGTCAGCACGCCGACGAGGTCGTCGACCTCGCCCTTCCACAAGGCGCCCTTCTTGCGCACCGCGGCGCCTTGGCCGGGTGCACTCTGGCCGGAAGCACTCTGGCCCTGGGCACAGACCAGGTCCGGGGCCAACACGAACAGACCGAGAAGGATGGAGGACAGACGGAGGACCATGCGGAGGATGAGTTGAGCGGGACGTCCGGCGAGTGCAAACGGAACCTCGGCGGCATGGGTTCATCGCAACTTCACGCAAGCCCGCTGGCACGGACGGGATAGCACCGCGTCCACGGCGCGCTATCCTTCTCCGCCCCCGCATGTTCCGCCACCGGACCGTCTCGCTCGTCATCCCCGCCTACAACGAGGAGGAGACGATTCGCCAGGTCGTCGAGGAGTTCCGCCAGGAACCGCACCTCGACGAGATCGTCGTCGTCGACAACAACTGCAAGGACCGCACGGCCGAGTTCGCCACGGCGGCCGGCGCGCGCGTCGTCGCCGAGAGCCGGCCGGGCTACGGCTCGGCGCTGATGGCCGGCATGGCGGCGGCGAAGGGCGACCTGCTGGTGCTGGTCGAGGCCGACGGCAGCTTCCGCGCCCGCGACGTCGTCAAGCTGCTGGTCTACCTCGACGACGCCGACATGGTGATGGGCACGCGCACGACCCGGCAGATGGTCGAGCAGGGCGCAAACATGCGCTTCATGCTGCGCTGGGGGAACGTCTTCATGGCCAAGTTCCTGCAGCTGTGCTGGCTGCGCCCGGCCGAGCCGCGCTTCACCGACGTCGGCTGCACGTTCCGCGCGCTGTCGCGGGCGACCTTCGAGCGCATCCGCCATCGGCTGTCGCAGGCCGGTCCGGCGTTCTCGCCGGAGATGATGTGCGCAGCCCTGCAGGAACGCTGCCGCATCATCGAGGTGCCGGTGACCTACGGCAGCCGCATGGGCGGCGAATCGAAGCACTCGGACACGTTCGGCCGGCAGGCGCGCACCGCCTGGAAGATGTTCAAGACGATCTGCCGGAAGCGCTTCCTCGAGCGCGGCGCCCCGATTCGCCCGGTCGGCCAAGCGGCGACCCCAAACCCGACGCCGAAGTCCTGAACCGCCATGCAGGCCCCCAGCAGCGGCTCCAAGCACGAAGTCTCGCCGACGGCGATGTCGCACTCGGCCGAGGTCCCGCACTGCCAGCTGTGCGGCAGCGGCGAACGCACGCTGAAGTTCCAGGACGGCCCGTTCCGCGTCGTCACCTGCAGCCAGTGCGGACTCACGTACGTGACGCCGCGCCTGCAGGGCGAAGCGCTGAAGGCGGTCTACGACGAAGGCTACTGGAAGAGCACCAACCCCAAGCAGCGCGGCTACGCCGACTACGCCAGCGAGTCGGCGCTCTACCTGAAGACGTTCCGCCGCCGCATGCGGCTCGTGTCGCGCTGGCTGCCGGCGAACGGCCGCGTGCTCGACGTCGGCTGTGCCGCGGGCTACTTCCTGCGCATCGCCAAGGAACACGGCCACGACGTGCACGGCGTCGAGCTGTCGTCGGCGATCGCCGTCGAAGCGGTGAAGGCGCTCGGCCAGGACCGCGTGCACATCGGCACGCTCGACGATGCGGTGGCGGCGATGGACCACAAGCCGGCGTCGTTCGACCTGGTGACGATGTGGGACGTCGTCGAGCACATCCCGGAACCGCAGCCGGTGCTGCGGCGCGTGCGCGAACTGATCAAGCCGGGCGGCCGGTTCCTGCTCGAGACGCAGAACGTCGCGTCGCGCTGGGCGCGGCTGCTCGGCCCGCGCTGGCACCACTACAAGCACGACGAGCACCTCTACCACTTCGACCCGCAGACGATCCGCCGGCTGCTCGCCGACTGCGGCTTCAAGGTGCTGCACCTCGGCCCGGCGCACGCTGGCAAGTACGTGTCGTTCGGCTTCCTGGCCGAACGCGCCGGCCGCCTCGGCAAGGTCGCCGGGCTGCTGGCGAAGCCGCTGGCGCTGCTGCGCCGCTGCAACCTCTACGTCAACCCGCACGACGAGATGATCGTCGTCGCCGAGCCCTGCTGAGAGCCCGAGAAGAAATCACGCTACGGGCTCTCAGAATCATGTTTGGCGGCTGCATTCGCAGCCGCGCAGAGGCTTCGAGAGGATTCTCTCTCAGCCTCGGAGGCGACGGCGGCGGCGACCTGTGCCGCCGATGGCCTGGACTCAGGACCCGGTAACCGAGCGTCCTGCCACCCAGAGTCCCGGCACCCAGAGTCCCGTCCGCCAGGTTCCCTCGGGGCCCCGTGCCTCGGAGCCTGTTCCGTCGCGGCCCCGTCCCTTCGAGCCAGTCACTTCGGCTTGTCGGCCGGCTTCTCGGCCGGCTTCTCGGCCGGCTTCTCGGCGCGCTTGTCCACGATCTGGTCGCCGACCGCCGGCTTCCAGTCGTAGCGCTTGCCGACCGCCTCGACCGTGAACGCCTGGGCGAAGGCCGCACCCTGCATCATGCGCGCGAACCCGTCATCGGCGGACTGACGCAGTTGCTCGAACTCGCGACGCGTCAGATCCTGCGGCTCGAGCGGCGCCACCTGGGTGCAGACGGCGACGTGGTAACGGCCGTTGGCGAAGTCCTGCAGCAAGCCGGTCGCATCGCCCTTCTTGGCCTTCGACTGGGTCTGCCAGAGGTAGACGATGGTCGGATCGAACGCCTTCTGGAAGCGCGGCCGCTGCGACAACTCGCGCGGGAACGGGCCCCAGTCCGCGACCGTGAAGCCGGCTTCGGCTGCGGCCGCGTCGAGCACGTCGCCGTAGACCTTCTTGGCCTCGTCGGCGATCTCGCGCTCGATCAGCTTCGTCACTTCGTTCTCGAACGCCTTCGTCTGCTCGACCTTGCCCTCGAGCCGGCGCTTGCTGCTGTCGCGCTTCGCCTCGAAGTCCCGGCGCGGCAGCTGGCCGAGCCCCGGCTTCGCCAGCATCGCTTCCGCGCTGGCCACGTCTTCGGTGAGCTGCTTCTCCCAGGCGGCGACCTTCTCGTCGATGCGCGCCTGCTTCTTGCCTTCGATCTCGGCGACCTTGTCCTTCAGCTTCTCCTTGGCGAGGCGCAGCAGCGCTGCTTCCATCGTCTTGCGCTTCTCCTCGGCCTGCTTCTTCGCCTCTTCGGTGAAGTAGGCGCCTTCGACCAGCGGCTTCAGCTGTTCCCAGGCCTTCAGCGGCTTGCTGTCGATCTCGATCGCCTGCAGCACGAACACGCCGTTCTTGGCGCGGCCGACGACGCTGCCGAGGTCGCCCTTGTTCTGCAGGGTCATGAACTTGCCGGCCAGCGGCCACTTGCCGAGGCCGACGCCGCAGGCGTCGAGGTCGACCAGCTGCTCGCCGTTCTTCATCTCGGTCATCGAGCGGACCTCGAAGCCCTGCTTGTCCTTGACCAAGTCCTTGAACACCGTGGGCAGGTCGAACGACTCGCGCTGGGCCTTGAGTGCCGCCTCGGCGGCGGTCACCGCCGCCTGCTTCGCCTTCTGGTCGACCTCGGCCTTGGTGACGTCCTCGGCGGCCTTCTGCACCGCGGCCTGCAGCGCCTCGACTTCGGCCTTCAGCGCCGCGTCGTCGGGCTTGGCCGTCAGCTCCTTCTCCTTGGCCTGCGCTTCGGTCTCCTTCGTGGCCTTGGCGGCCGTCAGCTCGCTGACCGTCGTGTTGAACGTCGCCAGTTCGGTCTGCGTGCGCGTCAACTCGTCGGTCGCCGCCTTCAGGTGCTCGACCTGCTTCTCGCGAACGCGACCGAGCAGCTGGTTCATGACGTGCTCCGCCTGCACGAGGCGCGTCAGCTCCGCCTTCACCGCGGCGTCGTCGAACGGCTTGAACTCGCCGTTCTCGAGCTTGTAGCGCGCGTCCTTCTCCTGCTCGTAGTAGTTGCGCAGCTGGTCGTCGGTGATCGTGAAGTCCTTCAGCAGGTCGGCCTGCCACTGCTCCGCCGAGAACTGCCCGTCGGCCAGCAGGGCCGCCGCGAAGTGCAGCTTGGCGCGCGGCAGGTCGTAGGCCTGCATGGTCTGCTTCTCACGGTCGGCCTTGCCGTCGAACCACTTGCGCAGGTCCTCCTCGGTCAGCTTGGAAGCGCCCTGCAGGTCGGCCTTCAGCTTCTTCTCGTCGAACGACGCGACGCGGAAGGCGATCTTCTCCTTGTCCGCGAGCAGCAGCTGCAGCACGTTGGCATCGGAGACGTCGAGGCCGAGCGTCTGCAGCTTGATGTAGGAGCCGATGCGCAGTGCTTCCGCCACCACCTGCCGGTAGGCGGCGAAGGACGGCATGCCGACGGCGACGGCCAGTTGCTCCGGAGTCTTCGGCGACGACTGCAGCATGCCGGATTCCCCGGCGACCTTGAGGTAGGAGGCGATGGCTTGATCGGCCTCCCCGTACGGCAACTCCATGCCTTCGACGATCGCCGCTCGCCGCAACAGGCCGTAGACGGTGTCCGGCTCCGATTCGCTGTCACCGCCGCCGATCTGCGGCAGCACGGGGCTGAACCACTGGACCGCGATGCCGCCACCCGGGGTCTGCCGGTAGTCCGCCCTGCTCGGCAGCGCCGGGGCCGTGGAGTTGCGCGGCGTCATCGCCATCGCGACGCGGCGCCCCATGTCGATGTCCTCCTCGAGCACGTCCACCGACTTGCCGTTCACCTGGATGCTGCCGCGGACCGAGGTCGGCAGCGAGGCGTTGCGCACGGAGCTCTGGATCTGGTCCGCGATCGAGAACGTCAGCAGCGTGAACAGGCCGGCCGTGTAGAGGATCTTCTTCTGGTGGCGACGGAAGAAGCCGTAGACGCCCGAGAGTTCGTCGAAGGCCTCTTGCGTCGGGGCGGGACCGGAGGCGTTGGGGGTCGGGGCCGAAGGGTTGGCCATGGGAATGTCGGAGGATACTGGCCGCTGGCGCCGCAGCAGCCAGCGAGGGGGCGGAAAGAAGAAGTCAGCGCGCGACGGCGGGCGCCGCGATCGCCTCGGCGGACAGCAGGATCGGGATGCCGTCCTGCACGGGGTAGAACCAATGACCGTCCACGGTCGCCAACGCCCCTTGGCAAGGCTCGGCGACCTTGGCGCCACCGCGGTTCTTCGCGGCGCCGGCGGCGATGGCCTGTTGCAGCCGCGACAGCTCGGCCGCCGTCGCCTCGCGCAGCGGTTGCTTCGTGGCTGGGCAGACGAGCATGGCGAGGAAGTTCGGGGCGATCATGGGCACGAGATGTTGTGCAGCGGTGGTGAGGGCGGCAGGGATCGAACCTGCGACCTACGGCTTAAAAGGCCGCTGCTCTACCGGCTGAGCTACGCCCCCGCGGGGGCAAGGATGAAACCGCGGCAGCGCGCGCGGCGCAAGGGTCCCGGAGACCCCATTGCGACCGGTGTTGCACGGCGCGCGCGCAGGCGACGGCACCGCCGCCGCGGTCACTCGTCGAGGATCTCCTTCGACTTCGTGCGCAGCGCTTCGTCGAGCTTCTGCTCGTGCGCCTTGAGCTCCTTGTCGATCGCCTCGTGCGCCTTCTTGCACTGGTCCTCGGTCAGCTTGCCGTCCTTCTTCATCTGGTCGGCCAGCTTGTTGGCGTCGCGACGCTCGTTGCGCAGCGCCACGCGATTCTGCTCGACCAGGTCCTTGACCTTGACGACGAGTTTCTGGCGCTGCTCGCCCGACAGCGGCGGCATCGTCAGCCGCAGCATCTTGCCGTCCGACTGGGGATTGAGGCCGAGGTCCGACTTCTGGATCGCCTTCTCGATGTCCTTGACCACCTGCGGCGAACCATCGAACGGCTTGATCGTCAGCATGCGCGGCTCAGGCACCGACACGTGCGCGATCTGCTGCAGCGGCGTCATGGTGCCGTAGTACTCGACGCGGATCGTGTCGACCAACGCCGGCGAAGCGCGCCCCGTGCGGATGCTGGCGAGCTGCTCCTTCAGGTGCTTCAGCGTCTTGTCGGTCTTCTGCTTGAGATCGTTGATGATCGAGGCGTAGGGATCCATGCGAAGTTGAGGCCCGCGGCGAAGGCCGGCGAGCGCCGATCGCAATCTAGCGCCAGCGTGCGGCGAAAGCTCGATCCGAGCCCGCGCGACCGGTGGAAGCGCAGCCTTCGAAGGCGACGACACAGCGGGGCTGGATGCGCCATGCTCGCGGTCGATGGGCCCCGCGTTGCGGCGTCT
>ERZ1066117.318-NODE-318-length-42450-cov-32.205378_pt1 | contig 42450 bp, 31 predicted proteins | sample MGYA00382764_ERZ1066117 | MGnify/ENA primary metagenome ERZ1066117 (study PRJEB33369, sample SAMEA5778347) | biofilm metagenome | biome: Industrial cooling water; feature: Water cooling tower basin; material: Biofilm | place: United Arab Emirates | collected...
TTTTTAGCAAGCTAATGGCGCGGAGGTTATTTTGAGCTTTGGTTTTGGCCCCTCCTTCCCCTAATTTGTCGCGTACCGTAGGGCTGCTTGCAGCATCGCTGATTCGGTAATTTTTATGTTCTTGATGAATCTGTACTGCGAGATCTAATAGGCTTAACTGCTCCATTGCATTGACCCATAGTTTTCATGGGTGCGAGAGCAATTTTTGTTTTACGGTTTTTGGGTTTCAGTGTAGGGGTTCAGTGGGTTTTACTGTAGGGGTTCAGCCCTTGATACCGGGGGCTGTATTATCGGGGTACAGTAGGCTTCATTGGGGGGCTTCATTGGGGTTTAGTGCTTGACACTGAAGGGTTTCAATAAGGGTTCAGTGAGCTTCACTATAGGGATTCAGCATCTGACACTGAAGGGTTTCAGTGGATTTCACTGAACCTCATTGAAGGTTTCACTGTAGGGGGTTTACTGTAGGTTCAGTAGATTTCAGTGAAGGGGCATAAGGGTACAGTGAAGGTGCATTGTAATTCAGTGAAGGGGGGGGAGGGAAGCGACGGTAGGAGCGACCGACCAGGGGGGATTTTGTAGGCGAAGCTGCTACGAAGCTGCTACGAAGTGGCATCGCGACCTATAGAACGTAGAGATGGGGTGTCAATTAACTCTTTGCATGTAAACCGCTGGTTGTTTTCCCCGGTGTACGATCGGTTCTCTGCGCGGTTGTTCGCCGTTGATCAGATCTGGGTGATAAGTCCAGCGATCGCTCATCAGTGCAATCACCTCACTTGGTTGGGTTTCGGGTTTGCTGATCCGGTTGTCCGTCAGGTAGCTGTAGATTTCGCTGCAATTGCTGCTGACGGTTCTCAGTTCTTCGAGTGTCCTGGCCAAGATGGCCAGAATTTCCTCTCTGGTCAGGGTGTCCAGGTTGGGGTAGAGGTTTTTTAGATCGTCAGGGGTCATGATGTTCTAGGGGAAGGAAGTCACAGGGGGGGTATTGACTTCCTTCCCCTAGAACGTGCTATCGGAAATGGTGTTCTAGGGGAAGGAAGTCACTGACAGGGACGGCTTTGGGATCGGTGAGGTCGGTTTCGCTTATTATCTCAGCTTTTCCTTTTCCCTGTTGGTAGAGGGCGATCGCTTCCTGGGGTGAGCGGGCTGAGATTTTTACTTTTACTGTGGCCTTTCGCTCTACCTCGATTTCGTAGACTGTCAACTGGTTTGCTGTTTCGATAGCTGCGGTGTGAGTTTCGCTCAGTGGTTCTGCTCGGACATGGGTTTCGAGCCATTCGCGATCGGGGTCAATGGGTGGATAATCTTCGTAGATAATGCCATCGAGTTCATACTTAAAGAACTCGCCCAGGATTTCGATTACTCGGTAGGGTTTGTCCAGGGTGAGGATCTCTCCAACCTTGCAGGTTCCTTCGATGGCCAGCGTTTCGACAGTGCTGCTTTTGGGGGCTGCTGGGAGTACTGACCGTGGTGGCCGTGGCACCCAATCTTGTTTTATCTCCTTGGCGATCGGTTCCGGCCCTTCATAGACTTCAGCCGGGCGGGAATGGGCAACATCTTCTGGGTCAATGCCGTGGAGGTGGGCCAGTTCCAGAAGCTGTTTGGATAGGGATTGCGACAGGATACGTGTTAAAACCTGCAAGATAGTCCTCTAAGCCTTACTTAGCCTTGCTTCCAGAGTTTAGTTCTACTTTATAAGCCGTTCCACAATATGGACAGAACCGATGCTTGAGGGAAGTAATCAGTTCCTGACATTGACGACATCGCTGTTGTAGCTGGTAACCGCAGAGGAAGCAGTACTTCGCCCGTACTTCCATCCAGATCGACTCTGGCGGTGTACCCGGAACCCAACAGTGAGGACAAAATTTGAGGGAGGTAGACGTTGGGATGGGAGTACCACGACTCATCGCCTCCAAATATTCCACCGGGATTTGCAGGGCGTAAGCCAACCCATTGCGACTATGTCGGTTGAGTCTGGTTGTGATACCTCGTTCAATCTTTCCCAAGCTTTGGAGATGAACTCCGGCTTGGGTTGCCAACTCCTTCTGCGTCAAACCGAGGGTTGCCCGAACCCGTTTGAGATAATCAGCCAAGGCTTCATCGGGGTTAGGCCGTGGGCTGCCCTCTAAAGTATTCATTAGATAGTGTCTTAAAGTATTCCAACAAAACGCTGTATAGCTTACACTATCACTCACTCTAATTTTTTTGCTACTGCATTGTCATTATCTATCTCACTTGCTACCGTTGCAACCCACTTTTTAGATCGTGCTGGACTTGCCCCAGGTACGGTCAAATCCTATGAGTTCACCTTGATGCCATTGCTCGCCCAATATGGTAGCTATCCGATTGAGATCTTGAGTCGACAAACGTTGATCACTTACCTTGATGGCTTGTCTCATCTGGCCTATACGACTCACCATCGGCATCAGGCGACCCTCCAAGCCCTGTTTAACTTTGCCGTTGAGCAAGGCTATATCGTGAGCAATCCAATTGCCCGGTTGCGACGACGCAAACCGGATGCTGGACGAGGGGAACACCTGTGCGACCAGGTGATTCGATACTTAACTCCAGACCAGCTCGTCGTGCTGTATCAAGCCGTTGCTCCTGATGCTCGAATGAAGGCGTTGGTCCACTTACTGCATCGGAGTGGTGCCAGGATTGCTGAGATTTTGGCTTTGGACTTAGCCCAAGTTGACCTGTTGCAGCGAAAGTTTCAAGTCCTTGGCAAAGGCAATAAGAGACGGTGGTGTTTCTACAGTGAGGATGCGGCGCAAGCCCTCTCGGTGTACCTCAAATATGATCGCCACCCACAATGTGCTGCCTTGTTTACAGCGCAGCAGTCTATCACGAAGGAAGTGAGTCGCTGGAGTTATCGAAGTGCTCATCGAGATTGGAAACAACTCATTGAACCTTATCTGGAACTACAAGGCATCCGATTTCATGATTTACGTCATACCTTTGCCACCGAACGGGTGGGACTGATGGGTATTGAAGAACTACGGGCACTGCTGGGGCATACCAATCTTCAGACGACCTTACGCTATCAAAAAGTGACATCTCAACAAGCAGAGAATATAGCCCAGAAGGCATTTCAATCGCTGCTCGATTTGTCCAATTAGGTCGGCTGAATACGCTGCTAAAGTCTGTTTAAATTGCTGTTTTAATCAGCAACACCTCAAAAATGACAGAGTATGGTCTATACTCTGCCTCTGGTAACTGAGTGTTGTCGCCTGCAATTAGGTCCAGAAGTACTGATATGACTGCGATTGAACGGACTGCCTACCCCCAATTCAAACCTCAACCCTCTACAAAGGAACTGTCAGAACTCTACAGTCCAACCGGACAAGAGGTTACCTTTGCCCAATCACAGACCAAAAGTAAGCGTGGATTACTGCGGTTGCTGGTGATGCTCAAATCCTTTCAGCGATTGGGTTACTTTCCCCGCTCCAAGGCAGTCCCCGCTGCTGTTGTCAACCACATTCGGACTTGCCTCAATCTCAGCGCGAATGTTTCCGCCGTTGCACCAGAACGCTCTCGTTACGTTTACCAGGACATCATTCGGGCCTATCTCGGCGTTCACTCCTATGACAAGAAAGCGCAAAAGGTAATGGCGACGGCGGTTGCTCACGCAGCAGAGGTCATGGATCATCCAGCAGATCTGATCAATGTTGCGATTGAAGAACTAGTCAAGGAACGCTACGAACTCCCTGCCTTTAGTACGCTAGACCGTTTGGTGAGACGTATTCGCACAGCTACAAATGCGCGTTTATTTCATCGCATTAGCGAAGCAATGACTGCCAAAGAGCAGCAATTTGTGGATCAATTGCTCGCGCCTTCAGCCAATGATCCGACTCAATCTCCTGAACTCGAAGTCACCCTGGCACTCTTGAAAGCACCCCCAAAAAGTGCTCGCCTCTCTCATATCGAAGCCTTGCAGGCAAAATTCAATTGCATCATGAGCTTTGGAGATGCTAAACGTCTGGTTACCAGAATTGCCCCTGCTAAAATCAAATCGTTTGCGGCGCAAGCCAAAGCCCTCACCCTTTGCGACCTGCAAGATGCTAAAGGTCCTAAACGCCGCGCCCTGCTGGTGTGCTTGTTGTATCAGGCTCAGGTTAAAACCCGTGACCATCTCGTCGAGATGTTTCTCAAACGGATGCACAAGATTCACAAATCTGCCCGGGGGCAGCTCACCGAATTGCGGGAAAAGCATTTAGCGCAAACGGAATCCATCCTTGATCTATTCACCGAGGTTTTGCAGGTCTCGATCACCGAGGCTGATGACGCGGCCGTTGGAGCTGGAGTGCGATCATTACTGCAATTGCATGGGGGAGGCAGCACCTTATTGGAACAATGTCAGGAGATCAAAGCCTATAACAGCGACAATTACCTGCCGTTGGTCTGGCGGTTCTACAGTCGCTATCGCACGGTCCTGTTTCGCTTGGTCCGATCGCTTGACATTCAGTCCACCAGCCAAGACCAGTCGTTAATTGCAGCCCTGAGCTGTGTGCTGTCCCAGGAGCACCGCCGCAGTAAGTGGCTATCTGCTGAACTGGATCTGAGTTTTATCAGCGACCGCTGGCGACGCCTGGTCGTGGAAGAGCACAACGGCAAGCCACACTGGGTTCGGCAACAGCTAGAGGTCTGCATCTTCACGTATCTAGCCGCAGAACTCAAAAGCGGTGATGCCTGTGTCGTTGGGTCTGAGAATTTTGCCGACTTTCGCAACCAGCTCCTCGATTGGCCGACCTGTCAACCGCAGTTGGAAGCCTACTGTGAGCAGTTGGGCCTAGCGAGTGCGGCTGAACCCTTTGTCGACCATTTGCAAAGCTGGTTGACGCAGGTTGCTCAAACCGTTGACCGAATTTGCAAGGACGGCACGCAGCTCACCATTAGTGAAGCGGGAGAACCTGTACTCAAACGCCTGCCGGTATCCCAACATCCTGAAGGCGCACAGGCATTAGAAGCGGCTATTCTTCAGCGTCTGCCGGAGCGGAGTGTGCTGGATGTACTGTGCAATGTCGAGCACTGGCTGCATTGGGTGCGCCATTTTGGTCCGGTTTCCGGTTCCGAGCCAAAAATTGATCATTCCACTGAGCGTTATATCCTGACGGTGTTTGGGTACGGTTGCAACCTGGGTCCCAGTCAAACCGCACGGCACACCCGTGGACAGACGAGTGCTCGGATGCTGGCTCATGCCAACCGGCAGCATATTTCAACGGGGCAATTGGAGTCCGCGATGCGAGATATCATCAATGCTTACAACCAACTGGAATTACCCAAGTGCTGGGGAACAGGCAAGCGGGCGGCGGCTGACGGCAGTAAGTTCGAAATTTACGAGAACAATTTGATGTCGGAGTATCACATCCGTTACGGTGGCTATGGTGGCATTGCCTATCATCACGTTTCGGATACCTATATTGCTCTGTTCACCCACTTCATCAACTGTGGGCTGTGGGAAGCGGTCTATATCCTTGATGGGCTACTCAAAAACACGTCGGACATTCAACCCGACACCCTCCATGCCGACACTCAGGGACAAGCTGCAACAGTGTTTGGCTTAGCCTACCTGCTGGGGATTAAACTAATGCCACGCATTCGTAACTGGCAGGATTACAAGTTTTTCCGTCCCACTCCAGACACCACCTACGAGTACATCGAACCGCTATTTAAGGAAGTTGTGGACTGGAAGTTGATCCGAACCCACTGGCAAGACTTAATGCGTGTCGTGTTATCAATCAAGGCTGGCAAGTTGATGCCGTCCACGATCTTGCGTAAACTGGGCAGTCATAGTCGCAAGAACCGCCTATATCAAGCCTTTCGAGAACTGGGGCAGGTCATCCGCACCATCTTTCTGCTGCAATATATCTCTGACCAGCCTCTACGACAGCAGATTACAGCCTGTACCAATATCGTCGAGGGATACCATCGCTTTCTCGATTGGCTGTTCTTTGGCAAGCAAGGCGTGATTACGGAAAACGATCCAGAAGAACAGGAAAAACGGCTCAAATATTTGGATCTGGTCGGCAGCGCAGTGATTTTGCAAAATACCGTGGACATTTCGTTAGCCGTTCAAGCACTCAGTGCCGAGGGCTACAAGATCACTCGCGCAGGGTTAGCGACGCTCAGTCCCTATCCGACCAGGCATTTGAAGCGTTATGGCGATTTTGTCATTGACCTCCAAACAGTTCCCCAACCCCTAGAGGGAGCTATGACATTGCCGGAGGAGATTATGAAAACCCAGATTTAGTAAGGCTTACAGGGCTATCTTGCAGGTTTTTACACGTATCCTGTCGCAATCCCGGATAGAGGCACCCTGGCAGCGTGGGCACATTGGATCAGCCCGTAAACAGTTTCTCGGTCAGGGATGGTTTGTACTGGTTCCTGCATAGAGTTTCCTGGCGATTGCTTTTTTCCGCAGCCCTACTTTGAATAATACTTGACCCTTCACTGTAGGTACACTGAAATACACTGAAGGTTCAGTGAAGGGGTTACACTGAGGTATAGTGAAGGGGCATTGAAGGGATAATATGAGCGTTTCAACAGAGATTCCAGTTCAGGATTTAATGCAGAAGTATGAGCTGTCCTCGCGGATCAGCCTGTACAACCGACTCAAGGCACTTGGTATCCCGCGTCGGTCTAGCAGTAAGGGCGCAACGGTTGATAGTGGGTATTTGCCCTTGCTGGATGCTCTGGATATGCGGTTAGCTAACGGCGATAGCATGGCGAAGGCTGCAGAGCATGTGAAGCGAGAGTATGACTGGAACCCGGGCGACGGGGATTCAGAAGAGGGTACAGATGATTTGCCAGAGCAAGAGCCTGCTGTTAACGGTGCATTGTCACGGAGACAGGCGGATCAGTCTTCACTGGTAATTATTGATTTTCTGGAGGAACTGGCCAGCCGGACAATCGCGCCACCTGTCTCGCCTGTGGTTCAGATGCGCGAGTTGGAGGAAGCGGCGGAGAAGGGTTGGATTTTTACGACCGACCATATTCAGCAACTCATAGGGATGCGTCCTAGAGGCGATGCGTTTGAATGGGGCGCGTTCTTGTTTAAGCGCAGCGGCCGAATGGGGCGGCAGAATGGCTGGATCGTGGTCAGAGTTTAGCTGTTGGATCTACTCCGTAGCGGCTTTGCTTACGGGTCTGGACCTGCTGGCAGACTTCTTCCGGGTCAATACCGTGGAAGTTGGCCATTTCGCGCAGTTGTGGTGATAGGGGTACTCTGGCGGTATAGGCACATTGGATCAGCCCCCAGACGGTGACTCGGTCGGCGATGGTTTGCACGGGATTTTCCTGTAGGTTTTCCTCGTGCGATAGCTGTCAATTGCGAGTTTTGCTTGTGCCTCTAACCAGGCCTGGTTAATTTTCTTCATGTGTTCGTCACTTCCCCTATTGAAACAGAACACCCCTCTACCCTGGCGTACCGAAGAGCTTAGCATCGCCCCCAGCCCCAAATCTGCTGAAACCGCTGAAGTCACTCCCCAGGAACTCTCTGCTTTGGCAGTTGTCCCCACTCCCCCTGAACCCGACTACAGCAGCTTGGGCTTGAAAAAATGGCAGCAGTTGTGCCGCGAGCATAAACCCTGGCGGACAAGTAACCTGCGGTTCAACAGCACTGAACTGATTGCCATTCTTCAGGGTAAAGGAGCGATCGCTCTACCCCCAGCAGCTTGAACCTGCCACCTTTTGTAAAACTAAGCCCTGCACCGGATCATTCAGCAAGCGGTAGGGAACCCCAGCGATCAGCGGCACAGCTTCAGGGATGGATGAGACAGCGAGTAAGTAGAGAATAGAGGGCTTGATCTGTAAATCCGTGAAATTCACGTTTTGGACTGGCGGGGGCATTCGTGCAGAAAACTACGGTTTTGAGACTTTGCATATCATGATACGCCTGAAATCCGCATTTTATCGTTTTCTAATTCTATAGATTTTCCAGTACCTATGGATCTATATTTTGATTATAATGCGCTAAATAAAAATTTAATTTATGACGTAGCTATAGCTTATTAAATTTTAGTTAGAAACCGACGTGTATCTGAAATATTAAGCAAATAGTAACTGATCATTTCGAGTGAGTAAGCTTCGGGTAAAACTCTCTGAAACTTGCTTAGACGATACTGGGGAAGCTGCGACCAGATAAAGTCCTGTGTAGAGGAACGCTTCCAAAATCCCTCATCGCATATCTGCTTGATCGCCAGCGATAAGGAGGATTGTCCTAGGCTCTCTCCCAAAATTTTCAGCTTAAAGTTATCTGCCACGATCTTCCAGTCATGCTGGAATTGCAAGCCGTATTTTAAAGTATTATTGATACTACCTCCAGCAAACGTCCACCAAGTTGCTTGCTCACTATCGATGCAAATACCTGATTGAGCACCTGTTAAAAGATTTCCTAAATCTACTCGGCATTCATCTAATGCAGCTTGAGCGATCGTATCAATATATGAAAAGGAACTCTGTGTCTTGATGATCTCACCTATCTTCTGGCAAATCTCGAAGCTCAGAAGTTGAGGCGCAAATCCGCCCCAGTTTGGCTTCTTCCCGCGCGGGGCTTGAATCACTCGAACACTGCGTTCTTCATGGTTGATGTGCATGACCAACCAGGCTCTTCCGCCTAAGAGAAAAGCACTGACCTCATCTACTAGCGTATCGACAAACGATTGCTCTAGTACTCCAATCTCATAGCCTGATTCAGTCTTGACTTTGTAAAAGACAGGGCTGCTAAAAACGGCATAGATTTCCATGAAGTTTTTGCGCCCAAATACTCGCTCTGATTTGTTACCCATCGAGAGCAAGCCTCCTGCAATAAACAGGAAGTCTTCTTTGATCATGTGCTGGATTAGTGTTTGAAATTCGTCATGGCGAATTCCTGAAAAATCAGGGACAACCGACAGCTGCTCCCAACAACGTTCTGGGCTGATCGCCCCAAATTGTAAGGTTAGGGCAAGAAGTTGATGGACGAGAACCGCCCAAGCACGATTTTGAGTGGGTACTGATTCGATCCAACCGGACTTCGCCAATTCAATGATGGCGATCGCCTGTAAGACGGTTTCGATGTTTTCGCAAAAGAAGGTGGTGTTGGCTCGTTGTCCACTTCGTCTGCCTGTTCGTCCCAGTCGTTGTAGAAAAGATGATACGGTCGAAGGGGCATTGGCTTGAAAAACTAGATCAAGATCTCCTACATCAATTCCTAGCTCCAGGGTTGAGGTGCAGACGATACAGGCATTACTGCCTTGATGGAACCGGGCCTCGGCAGCCGTTCGCTCCTCTAAGGAGACGGAACTATGGTGGACAAAGACATCCGTTCCTCGATTTCGCATTCGTTCTGCAATTTCTTCTGCTAGTGCCCGACTCTGGCAGAAGAAGAGGCTTTTCTTCTCTAGACCTGTCTTACTCGCATCGGTGGCGATCGCTCCTAATGTTTCTCTCAAGTAAATACGAAGGTCTTTAGGGGAGGGCACTTTAGGTGGATCGACCACACACCCTTCCCGCTTTGAGGTGCCTTGTAACCATTTCAAGATTTCCGTTGGATTGCCCACCGTGGCACTGAGTCCAACTCGTTGAATGTCGTTTGGAGTATAGCGGGCAACTCGCTCAAGGACTGACATCAGATGGGCACCGCGATCTGTTCCTGCGAGAGCATGAACTTCGTCAACGACAATCGCTCGCAGGTCTCCAAATAGCTTCTCATGGGGTACTTTGGCAGATAAGAGCATGACTTCCAGAGATTCTGGAGTGGTCATGAGAACCGCTGTTGGCTCTTTTATAAACGCTCGTTTCTGAGAGTCTTTGACGTCGCCATGCCAGAGAAAACGCCGAAGTCCAACCATTTCGGTGTAGAGTCCCAGTCGTTCTGCCTGATTGTTTAGTAGGGCTTTGATGGGAGCAATATAGATCAATCCAACGGTTTGAGGTTCTTGCTGAATCAAGGTTGCTAGTAACGGAAAGATCGATGCCTCCGTCTTCCCTCCTGCTGTAGGTGCAAGGATGACCGCATTCTTTCCATCCAGTAAGGCTTGTCCTGCTAAATCCTGAACAGGGCGCAGGGACGACCACCCCAGACGAGAGACGATCGCTTCTTGCAGACGGGAGGGGAACCGAGCAAAGGCAGAGGTCATGGCTAAAACTCGACTGGGGCGTATCCGGCGATGTCTTCAGGCTCTTCGTCAAAGGGAGGTAATCCTTGCTGAATCCGTCGTTCTTCAACAGTGAGTTCTGTCAGGTCAAACCCTTCGGCTGCCATTGGATCAAACTCTTCGTATTCATTCGCTAGGTCTAACACATTGACGAATTGACGCAGAAATTGACGGGGAACCACTCCGACATCTCCTTTAAAACCAGTCGTCACTTTATCAACAAGTCGCTCAATAAATTCTGGAGTGACCTTACGGGGCAAATTTGATGGGTCAGTGGTGGGATGATACAACCCCCGGAGCTTAATCGCCACTTCTTTAAGCCGACTGGCATCAAACGGTTTCAATTCAAGCTGAGGCTGACGGGGATTGGCAAATCCACCAACTCGTTCAAATTTGATTCGATCGTGGAGGGGTTGAAGCCCTGCAACGCCGCGATTCGTGTCAAAGAATTCGGGTGTGCCTGTAAAGATCCACAGTAAACCTTTGTAGCGATCGGCAGCATCACAAATCTGACGAATCCCGTTCAGCGATTTTCCGCGCACGTCATGGCGCATTCGCAGAATTGTCTCAGCTTCATCAATGACAATGACCAAGCCTTTATAACCTGCCGCTTTCGTGATTTCTAAAATGCCCTGTAAATAGTCGAGGGCTTCCCGGCTACCAATATCCCCTTTGATGCCTGCCACCTTTTTGGCACTGGCAGCGACGTTTTCACTGCCTGAGAGCCAGGAGAGCAAAGCACTGGCTTCTACAATGTCACCCTTCTGCTTCAGCATAAAGATGGCACGGAGGACTCGTGCCATGTCCTCTGGGGCTTTACCTCCGGTCAGGGAAGCAAGTTCTGCCTCCATGCGCTCCTGAACTAAAGAGTCGAAGTCATCACTGTTTTCGTCTGCTCCTCCGGCAATCAGCGCATCCTCAACACGGGCAATCCAGCGATCGATAATGTCGCTGAGTGCCCCTCTAGGGCAGGAGCTTGTGCCTAATTCCTGAACAACTTTCCGGTAAACGTCATCAAACTTGTAGAAATGCAGGTCGTTGTCGGACACTACGACAAAGCTGGTGGCAAACCCCTGTGCCTGAGCATCGAGAATTGCCAGTCGAGACATGAAGGTTTTACCGCAACCGTAACCACCCCGGAGGAACTTGAAGGCTCCTTCTCCGCTCGCCGCTAACTGAAGCTGACGTTGAATCTCAGTGCGCTGCTTTTCGATCCCAACAGCAAAGGCTTCCAACCCCTGCTCTGGAACCACGCCCGATCGCAGTCGCTCAAAAATGATTTCAATGTCGCGTTCGCTAATTGCCATAGTGACTCTTGATTTCTCTTAATTCTGCCTAACGTAGCGTTTACCAGTTGCGGTCGTTTCAATTCTGACGGAAAAGGGAACTTGCTTGAGATGTTCCTCAAACTCCATCGAGAAACGCCGCACTTTTCGGGCGTTTCCAAGCATCTGGGTGAGTTCTACCTCTGTAATTGAGCCATGCTGCTGGAGATGGAGAAAGACCTGGCGCACCCCTTCATCCTCAAAGCGATCGTGCCATTCAAGGCTACCAACTGCTTCTGGAGGAGGGGCTTGAGCAGCGACTTGAAGTGTGCCTGAGACATTGAACAAGTCAGCCGTTGTCGTTGCCTCCAACTCTTCAGTTCCTTCCGGATGGTAAACTTCAACCGGAACTCGTTCTCCCTGTGAAGCTTTCAGGTCGAACAGCACCTCGATCCAATCACTTTCAACCGGAACTTGCAAGACTTGATTCTTGACCTCAATTCCAGGAGCATCTTTGATCGTGAGTTGGATGTCGGGGCGATTGGGCACCCGTAAAGAAAGGCTAACGGTTCTTGCTCCAATAAAGGTCAGTTGAACTCCTGGGGCTGGTTTAACTCGTAGCTGCAAACGGCTGAAACCCAGTAATTCTCGTTCGGCTTTTACTTCGGCGATATACTTTAGTTTGATTGTATCTGAAGCATGGCGGTGAGAAACCGTTAGCACTGGAATGACCCGCTCCTGAAGGCTATTGCCTCCATGTACGAAGGTGGCACCGAGATTACCTGTCGCGAAGTTAGCGGTGTCTCGTCGGAATAGCAGGTAGCCTTCCTGTCCTTCATATTGCAGCGCATTCAGAGAAACCGTGACCGTTCCGGCTTCAGAGCGGGGTTCTGCCATGAGGACATGACGGCGATCGGGATCGCGCTTACTGCCATAGGGTTTGTGTTGAGTGGTTCGATCTTGTAGCAGGAAGCCGTGGTCTGCTGTAAAGACAAATTCATTGAACCCAATACTTCTCAGATGGCTCCAAGCCGTTTTGAGATGCTGTAGCCAGGTTTCAAAGGTGGCAAGCCCCACATTGGCTTCACCTGCATCGTCAATTTCTTGACTGTGAACTACAATTAAATCGATCTCACCAAAGCCACCTTTTTTTAGGCTCTCGACAGAACGACTGCGAATTTCAGATAGCTTGATCGCTCGTGCCCGTTTGCGCCCAGCCCCCAAACTGTCGATGCTTTTTTCGCTCATCGCACGGAACCGTTCATCGGGTGATCGCACAGCATATTCGCCTGTTCTAAATCCCTTAAAGCCATCGCTGCCAGCCAGAGTAAGCCGACCTGATTTACTCACCGGGGCTAAGGCATTCATCCCAACGGCTGTAATACTGGGAAGTTCCGCGTATCGCCCTTTTAAGACGGTCGTTGTTCCTGCGGCTTCAAATTCTGACAAGAGTTCTGTTGCCATCTCATAGCGGAAGGCATCGACCAGGAAGTAGGCAATTTTGCGGTTAGCTTGAGTCAGAGGATGAACAACCTGAGCGTAGAGGGTGCGTTGCTGAAGGTCGGGTTCTGGAAGAAAGCCTTCTGATTCACAGACAGCAGAAAAATCTTGAGCAAGCTGATCTGCCCAGTTACGGTACTGAATTTGGAGGTGCTCACCAGCTTCCTGGAGTGAGGCGTAGTGAGTCAGGTTTGGCTCCAGTAGTTTCAGCCGTTGCTGTTCAAAGTGGCGATGGGCGCGATCGACCTGATAGCCTGCCTGGGTGTAATAGTCTAAAGCCTGTCGCAAACTCTGACAGGATTTGAGCGGACGGTCAACTTTCTCGATCGCATAGCCTAAGGTGGCTGCATCGTAAATCAATAACCATTCCAAGCGGCGGGTTCTATCTCGTTCAATCCAAAAGGAAGGAGTGGTTGTTCGGGCTTGTGCCCAAGTGAGGGCTTTTGTCCAATTAGCTTGCAGCAAAGCGTGAACCGCTGCTTCCAGAACAGCAGTTTCTTCTCGTTGAAAGGTATCGATTTTACCAAAATCTTCTGGGCTAATGGCTTCTAGTTCTTGCTCCAGACGACCTTCTATGATCGCTGCCATTTCTGCGTAGGCATCAGGGTAGCGCTCGCGGAAATAGGTGATGAGGTGACTGCATGTTTTTTGTAGGATGGCTGAGAGTTGCTTGAGAGTTTTTAAGGCTTCTAAATGAGGTAAACGAGCTAGATCATTAACATACTCAACGCACATTAACCAGGCAGCAAAGGCTTCTGTCAGATCTTGAAAACTTAAGGATGTACGCCCGTGAAAAAGCTGAAAGAAATCATCGTCGATTCCCGTGTGGCGATGCAAATGATCTTTCAGAATGATAAGGGATGCTTCATCACTGATTTTTGAGCGTAAGATTGCATCTGTTCCTAGAATGCCATCTAGAATCCACTCTAGATTGAGGCTCTCTAGATAAGTGGTTAAGCTATCCTGTGGTTGAGTTGTAGATTGTTGCAACCAGATCTCAGCCGCAGTCAAGTCAGCCGCTCCATTACTCAAGTAAGTCTCTAACTGGGATGGGTTAACTCGTCCGGTTGCAGCTTCCCGAATCAGTGTATCTAGAGCACGACGGTAGCGATAACCCGCCCGATAAAGTTCGAGAACGGGAGTTTTACGAATACTTTCCTCGGTATGCCCTGGCATGTGAATTAGGAGAGGTTCTTGATCGAGTCCGTTGCCATACGGCTCAAGGGCTAGCAGCATTTCCAGGTAGCTGCCTCGAAAGGCAATGACAGGAGCGAAAAACTCACCTTTGCGATAGCGATCGACAAGTTGATCAACATAAGGCGTATAAATGCCATCCTTATCTAGCCAGACAACAATTCCTCGTTGTCGAAGTTCTCGCTTGACTTCTTTCTCCAAAACATTTGTAATAAGCCCACCATGTTCCATAACTTTGTGTCCTATCCATAGCCACTTTCTATTCTGTTAGCCGCATAACTTTTTCGGCAGAAGCAAACCCTATTCCCTTAATAGTTAAAAAAGACATTAAACTTTGAACTTCAGGTTGCTCAATAGCTATTCGTACTTTTACAAGAGAATTCTTACTTAATCCAGTAATTTCTATAATTTCTCTATCGTTTAGGCTAGAAAACTTTGCCTTTAAGTCTGGGAACAAATCATCAGGAGCTTCAGGATCATACTGATAAATTTCAATAGGTATACTACAATTTTTTAGGTAATACTCCATAATTTCTAAAGATGTTTCTTGTGGAATACCTCCATGATTTGAACCCAATACAGGAAAAGCAATTGAGCTAATCTTCTTTTCCTGATAAGTGCTTAAAAACTTTTGTAATCCCTGTTTGAGATATTCTGGTTTAGAAGGAGCTTTCCAATGTTTTTTTGTTGGGAAATTCAATATCCATTTCTTTGTAGATTTATAAATCCATAATTTACCAACATCTATAGCTTTCTGGTTGCAAAATTCTACATATTGGCTGTACATCTTAGGATATCTAAGGCGAAACTCAAGAGCAATTCCTGCTCCCATAACGCCTACACAATTAACTGTATTAACCAGTGTTTGGCATTCAGAAGTAAATATATTTCCTTTAAGAATTCGTAAGCTCATTAGTATAAATTAACCAATTCTTTCCTTGTTCTTGAAAGTGTACAGAGAATTGAGTATTAGCACCAACTTTGAATTTTAGTCCTTGGGAAGCAGATACTCCTATAGATTGATCAATATAGATTTGAGTAATATTGCCTAAGTGCGAGTGAACCTCCCTTGCTGAATTTGTTTCTTGGTTCAACCTTACAAAGAGGTTTCCTTGAATATCATTGGAATATCCTTCAATCTGAACAATTATGTGATTATCCTTCTTGGTTAGGCTAATATGGGGATTTTCGCCGTGATAGAAGCGGGCTGAAGGTGTAAGCTCATCAACCGTGAGAATGCGCTCGTGATAGAAACTTGGGGAACCCACAAGATTTGTTAGAACTTCTTTATCTTGAGCATTACGGCAGATAACAGTGATGTCTTGTAGAGATAGAGCGCTGAGGTCAAGACATTGTTTTACTATAAATTCCTGCTGCGATGCTCTGAAAATTGCACCCTTTCCACCTACACTTCCAAATACATTCTTAAAATCAAAACATTGATTGAGAAACTCGATACTATTGCCATATTGAGTGCTGGATGAGGCTAAATTGCCATCACTAACCATACACTGTCTTCCATGAGTGCGTAGCACAGAGGACAAATTAAATCGGAGGAAAATAGGTACTGGACAGAGAGCATAGATGTTACCTTTCCTTCTACCCAATAATTCGTTATGCCATTGTGTTGGAGTCAAAGGTCTAAAGTAGAATCTTGCAAAAGATAAAACATCAGGTCTGGTATGCGCGATCAGACCTTGACCAGCAGCATCGGCAAAGCTCGAGAGTCTTTGTCTACAGCTATTTCTTGAAAAAAGCTTTTGCTCTCTCAGAATAGATGCTGCATTCTCTACATGAGTAAAATGGTAAATGTATCCCTTCCATGCAGAAGTTTGGCAATCTAAGTTCTCAAGCAACTTTCTGGCAAACTGCTGAAATTCTTCATCATTAGAAGCAATAACTTTTCCAGTGAAAACAGGTTTTTGGTAACCCTCATCATCAGTTGTAGGGTCTTCATCCCAAGGAGCATCTTCACCTTCATCAATGGAATCAAGATCATCAATGAGATCAAGGGGGGACTGCCCTCTTAAGGTTTCAAAATCTCTTGCAACATTCAAACGTTTTCCAATCCACTCATTCTTCTCCAACCAGGTACCTGTGACATGATCGATGAGGGAAGCGGCAAGTTCATCTTTGCGATTGCCTTCAAGTAGATAGTTATAGACTGCATCATGTTGTTGCTCTTGAGCTTGCAGTACCCATTCAACTAAGGTATCGATTGGAATAGATATCCTCTGCTCTCGACAGGCATAAAAGAAATCCAAAGCAGAATTAGAATAACTATTACTAAGTAATACTGAACATGGAGCAAAGCCCGCTAATCTCCTCTCTTCTTCAGGACTTTCTTTACCTATAGCAAGTAAGTACATCGATCTTAGATAAGCACTACTGGCGGATAAAAATTGAACCTGTTGGAGGAAGTGACTGAGTTCTTTGCACTCCATCTCATCCTCTAGTTCCTGGAGAAATTGGCGTGTTATCAGCTTACCTATTTGATTAGCTATGCCTGGTTCTACACATGGACTAGAACATCCAATTTCCCATTGGAGTGCATCAATTAACTTCAGGCTTTTAACCGAAAATTGATATCTTACAAAATCCTCCTTAAGCAGTGCCTTTAAGTTGGCCCAGATTTGGTAAGACACCAGGTTTCGTTGACATTTCTGGTGAAACTTACTCCATTGGGCAACTTTAAGGAAACAAAATTGACTAGTTGCAAGTACACCTTTAGCTTCGTATTCAACATCTTTAGGTAAAACAAGTTGTTGATATTCGCCCCATAAGCCTGATGGTAAGCAAGGAGCATGAGCTACAAGGTAACTTACTCCCTTGCCGTTCCCAAGAACAGAGTGAATAATGTGTCTCATTCTAGAATTTTCTCGTCGCAACCAGTTAACAGCAAGCTCCTCCCAGATAAATCTCCAGAAGTCATACCGTTCAACACCCTGTAGATCAAGGTCTTCTAGAAATCCTTGCCAGTCACTTTCTACTCTCTGAAATAGCTCTACAAAAATTTCTCCTAACTTGATTCCAATTCGAGCCGCTAATTCATCATTGTGCTTTGAAAACTCCACTAAGCTTTCACGACCTGTTGTTACATCAAAGTTAGCATTTAGTATGAAGCCCAAATTTAACTTTTTACATGTAGGTGCTGTTACCCAAAATGTTGGTATTGTTGCAGGTAGGGAAGCAGTTAATTCTCCTTCTTTTAATGTAAAAACAAGTAGCAGTGAAGCATAGTCTGGTTCCCCAGTACGGAAGCATAGAGTTTTATGTCTGTTCCACTTACTAAGCTCAGGGTTATCCGGGAGTTGAATTTCACTATATTCAACTTCGGTCATGCCTAGTACATTTTTGGGATTCCAAGATATGGATGCAGAAGGTTGTTGATTATGGTTGATTTTGCAATAACGAATACGTTTTGAGAAGATCAGTAAGATATTTGCTAGGGAATGAAAGTTAGTAATAATCTCACGTGCTGAAACTTTAGCATCAGGATCAACGAATAATCTGATTAATGTACCATCAGGCAAATCAGAAAATTTTTTAAGCTCTCTTTGTAAATCATTTCTCGTCGTTGGCTTTAATCTCGATGGTAACAATCCTCCAAGTACAGTAAATGCCAAATCTCGACTAATAATTTGAGAATCATTGCAAGCCAAATGAATACTTTTGAAGCCCAACCCAAATTTACCAGTAGCTCCATTAGTTTTGTCAGAGATATTGAAAGTCAGCATCTTCTCTAGATCTCTATCAAAGCCTAGTTTTCTATAATCCTCACTTAAGTTATTTGAACCCCAACAAAGGTTAATAGGTCTTCCCCAGTGGACAAAAGTAACCTCGCGATCGTTCCAATCTAAAACAAACTGTTTTCGGTCATGCTTAAGAGCTTGGTCTTGGGTAATGCGCTCTAATTCAAGTACAGCATCATCAGCGTTCTGGAAAAGCTCAAATGGAATACTGGTGGGGTAATAGCCAAATTCTTTGACCTTATTACGAACAGCTATGAGAGAAACTTGTCTCAATTCTTTTCCTTCAAAACTCTCACTCTCAAATAAATCAGATAGCATCTGAATAATTTGCTCAATTTCTTCTTCTATAAAGCGTGTGGGTTGGCTCTGGTGCTTCAAATCAGCACGAATATGTCGTTTTTCATCCCATCCTCTAAGTAATTCATTAATAGTTGCGTTGATTTTATGAATACCTAATGCTCGTAGTACATAAGGTGCACCCTCAAGAAGAAAGCTACGGGCAACTTGAATATCAAGCTGTTTCGATTGAATTAGGTCGTTCCAAATCGTTTCTAGATCAGATGATGAAACTTTGTAAACTTGTTCCACCAGTTTTTTTGTTGCTTTAAAGAGTATGTTCTTGAGGTAAGTTTGAGCAGATCTAGCTTCAAAGGGAAAAAACTCTAACTCAACATCATTGTCTACTTGATTACGAATAGATAATAGGTTGATGCGTCCACTACGTATCAGTCTGGCTGAGAAATACTCGCCTAGAACTGAACGTACCTCTCGACTAGAATCATCCCTCCGTGCAAGGCGAATCGTAAACTGCTTAAGGGATAAATCTTTACCCCCTAAAAGTCTTCTTCGGACAAGCTCAACATTACGATTACCAAGATATCCTTGTGCTAAAGCTTCTAGCAATGCATCTCCGCCTGTAATTAATGAGAGAAATGCACCAATAACTTCAGTTCCGATTAAAGATTCCCAAGAATAAAAGTAACCGCGTAGAATTTCCTCATTGGTTTCGTTTTGGTCTGTCTGTGCAATGTCAGAATCAGAATATTGTTGGGATGATAGCGTAGTTAAAAACGAGCTTAGAATTAATCTCTGTTCTTCATGTAAAATCACTTCACTTCCGACTGTTGTAATGTCCCCATCCTCCCAACAGAGACACTCAGGATCTTGCCACTTATTATCCTGGCTGATCAACTTAATATTAGGCAGAATGCTATCCTCAAAATCTTCATACTGGATTGCTAGGCTCAGATATTGATTGTAAAGCTCTTGAGTTTGTATATCAGGTTGAGAGTTCTCATTTGAAATATGCTGCATTATCTGCAACAATTGATGTGTGCCTGGATTTCTTAGCAAACTAGGCAAAATATATTTCTTGAAGCTTGCTTGACCTAACTTTTCAGCAATTGACCAGATTGGTAAGACTTCTGAAGAAGCATTTTTGAAGCTTTTAAAGAATGCTTCTAATGATAATTCTTCTTGTGACAAAGCACCTATCCAATAGTCAGAAAGCGGTTTCAGTAACTCGCCAATTAGTTTTAGTGCTTGTTGGTCTTTAATAAAAAAGTTATTTAACTCTTGCAGTGTTTGAAAGCAGTTATGCTGTGTGATATTTACAGCAAGCTGAGATGAGGAGATGTATCCTCTCTCAGTATGAAGAGCCAGAATTTCTTCAATATCCCCTTCAATCCTTGGAAAGTGGATGACCGATGAAGGGATAATTTCATTGTTCAGCTTGTCTAGTAGCCAACCAACTTCTTGTATATGATGAATAATATCTGCATCTAACTTCTGATTTTTATGTAGAAGATGCAGAGTATCACAGATAATATGAGCATGTAAATGCGGATTAGGTTTACTTAAAACAAAGTTAATAATATCAGTATCACTAAAAGCTTTTAATAAACGTAAGTTTGAGAGCTTAGTTCTCACCTCTGGAGGTAGTTCTGACTCACCTATAAATTCCCCTGCACTGAGTTCAACAATTTCCTCTAAATGGCGACGTAGCTCTTTAGACTTAATCGTAAGAATTTCTCGGGGAGAAATACAACGACCAGAAACAAAAAGCCAAGGTTTTTCGCTTAACTGCTTTTTAAGTTCAGCAGTTAGTCCGTTCTGCTTTTCTGACAGAATCTCTAGAATAATTGTAGAATATATAGCTTCTTCTGTAGCCATTAGACTTTCTCCAGAATAAGTGAAAGAATATCAAGCGAGCTATAACTCTTGAATTGTGAAGATAACCATTGATAAGCTGTGTTATGTTTCCGTATAGAACTAGCTAATGCTGCCTCTGAATATCCAATTTCTAAAGCAAGAATGTTAGTCTCGTACTTAGCAAGATTTTTGGGTAGCTTAACCACATCCGTTGGGCAAATGCCTTGATTGCCTACTTTGGTTGATAACCAAGCTGTTGTCCGAAGTTGTGCTTCAAGTGGCTCTACTTCTTGAGGTGGTAAGGTTCTCCATAATGGAATTGACTCCTCCAGTGTTGCCATAATTTGACTACAATATTGCTGAGGGGATGGCTGAGACAACAGGATATGAATAGCAGCTTGAGGAGTCCAATGTTGAATCCACTCACGTTGTGCTCTTTCAATTCTTGAATCTGAATTGACTTGAATTAAGTTGATTATTTTGGGTAAAGGATTAACGAAAGAGTCACTATATTTCGACTGTATCTTCAAATAAGTCTGGTTATCAATAATACTTACTCTTTGGTTATTTTCAGCTTTGTGTATCCTTAACTCTTTCCAAAGAGTTAGTTTGTTACCAGAGTGAAGTTGCAAGAGTAAAATATTGTATTCAAGGTCACTCCATTCGGTTGTATCAACGCAATCTGCACCTTGCTTTTTGAAGTCTTCTTCAATTAACTCTACAACTCTCTCTGCTGTAAGTAAAGCAATACCTAAGATACTCTGTATGTCTGATGAAATTCGATTTGCTAGTGCTCGATCAATTAATCGCCAAGACTCACCAGTTTTGGCTAAAACCTGTCTTCCTATCTTCTCCCAAACTCGATCACTTGAAGATGAGATTTGGTTGCCAGCAATAATGAAAAGTTTTGTGGAAGCATCGTTATATTTTGCTTTATTGCCATGCAATAAATAGCGAAGTTCCTTAATTGCTTTGACTGGAAGTAACTCACTTACAAGATTTATTCGATGCTGAGAAGCGTTGAGGCTTGGACACGTTCCAATCAGTTTTCGAAAACCTTCAATATCCCATCTTAAAATTGTTCTTAAGATGGGATCTTTACTAAATAGGTTTGTTTTACTAGCACTGATCAAAACTAAGCGATGATTTGCGATCGCTTCTTGTAAAGCCTTAATTAGGTTATTAGAAGATAGCAATCTTCCAGGGCTACTATACAGGCTATTCCTCTGATATAATTCAACTAATTCCTTATATGAGTACGTTTGATACTCATTTTGACTACAATCATATCCACGGATAACCTGTAATGTTGGATTAGCTGACAGAAGTCGTGGAGTTGACTCTGGGGTTAGAATTTGTTCGATAATATTGTCAGCAATTCTTTGTTGATTTTGTGACGAGCTTTGAAACAGTCGCTCGAAGTACTGTAAAATTAAATTGGCAGAATAATCCTCTAGACAATCGCTGCTTAAACTTTTGCCTGGTTCAAATGGCTCATAGATTAGAAGTTTTGGTAAGTTCAAGGTGAGCATTTCTTGAAGAATGGTGCTAGTTTCTCCATCTTCAATCCCTTGAATTCTCTTAACCTTAAAGCGTTTTTCTGGGGCAAGTAAACCAATACAGGTCTGTACTAATTTAAGAGTGTCTACTTGCTGGAGGGTCTGAATTCCAACTGCCCTAAATCCTTGAATAATTAACTTATGTAATGCTTCTTGTACAGTAGCTTCTTGAAAAACTGATGTGCTAATAAGAAAATCAACAAGAAAGCGTAAATGTTGGGAGCTAGAGAAAATCACCTTCGCATCCAAAAAAGCCAAAACTTGAATAACTTCATTAGTCGTCCATTGATCTTCGGGACGTTCAATCCGTAAGTTTGGGGAGTCAACCAGTGTTAAATAAGCATGATCCGCCATCTGCTTTAAAATTGGAAATACGTTCCAATCTGGCGGAGCCGCAGGTAAAGATCGTACTTCTACCTGGGTATCCAGCAATGTCCATTCGTCTTTCTGGGGATGTAACCGATAAAACCATTGATAATCAGCGCATAAATGTTGTCGGTTGGACTTCTTATAACAGTTTGATTTCTTGAAAGCTTTACAGATGTTAGAAGTATCTGATGACTGTAGTTGATGAGATGCTGCAAATACTTTAAGTGCAGGAAGAATAAGCCGTAGTGTTCCTTGAGTTGCTAAAATTCGATTCCACTGTTGATTCATCTCCTCCTCAGACTTAGGGAGTTTAGGTTGAAGATCAGTGAGGATATTCCCCAAGGCTTCAACATATTGACGACCAGAATCTAGAAAAAAGTAGCCATGCAGCAACAGGGTGTAGTCATAGTTACCATCACAGGGATATTCAAAAAACTCTTCTTGATTTTCCTGATCACGACCTGCTAGAGGCAAAAATACTGCCCACTGTAATGTAAAGCGCCCTCGCTCACCTGCGTTTAACTTTCTTCGTGTGAAAAGTGCAGCACAATGAGGCAATACCTTGTCTGGTTCATCGTGATCATCCCCATTCTCATCATAAGAACGACGCTTAGCCCAATGGTCTGATTGTTCTAGTGCTCTCCAAAATTCTTCTTGGCGGTGGCTGCTACCATCTTCAAGAAGACTTGTGAAATAGGAGAAAGGCAAGAGGTGTTCTTGTCCTCCAAACTGAAGCTGAATACCTCCAGGATTGATTGATGTTTTTCCTCTGAGGTCATAAGGCGACGGAATTGAGGTTTCTTCACTCTCTTGGTGATTCTTAGGATAGCGACAGCGTGCTAAAGGCTCATGCTCTAAGGACTGTAAACAAATTTGAAATTTCTCGTCCAAAGTGTAGTTACCCTGTTGTACCCAATACCGAACTTGAATTAAATGGCGGAGAGAAGGCAGCAATTGAGCAATTTGCAAATCCATATCCTTGGGCAAGTCAGCTTGAACAGAGTCCGCATCATAGCGATCTGAAAGGATGTAGCGTTTATCAGGAGCTTCTTGGCGGAGAGGTATCCAGAGTAGAAAATAACGAGGATTATTTTTTTCCAATAAGCCTTGAGAAATCATGTATCTTTCAAGGCTTTGTCGATCGCTATCTGACAGTGATACCCAATCGGGACGTTTTGGATCGACCCCTGTTGCTGGTGCCCAAGGATTGAGCAATCTACCGCATCCATCAGGTATGTCATCAGAGCGTGCAATGTAGAAGAACGCCTCACAAAAGTGGAAAACACTCTTCTGTCCTAAGCCAAACTTTCCAATCTTGCTTTTATCTCCAGCATTTGCATCAACTGCAAACCAAGTAATGGCTTGTTGATCAGTACGAGTAAATGATCCATTGTTAAGGAAGAAGAGAGCAGGACATTTGAGAAGAGGATGTTCAATCTGGCTAGCTAACCCTCGAATTACACCAAAATCTAAATGAGATGCACGCCCATCGTTTGCATTCTGGATAATTTCTTTAATAACGGGGAAACCTCTTTTGTACCTTCCTTTCAAGAGGTTCTTAATCTCGTTCACAACCATTCCTGGTCGGGTGATAAAGCCAGTTCCTTCAGTCATGACAAGTTTTGTCCTTCCTCATTTTCATCGGTTAAGGTATCAAACAAGGACATCTCATCCGAATCTTCCTTCTTACGTTTGCGCTCCCGCCGTTTCTCTTCCTTCTCGCGCAGGTCTGCCACAAGTTGGGGATACTTTGCCTTGAACTGAGATCGCAGTTCATTAGAGCCTTCCTCATCAATGGTGAAATCGGGGGCAATTTCGTCTTGTAACCTTAACTCCCACTCATAGGCTTTAGCAGGGTGGTATTGCCAGAAGCATCCATGAGCGACAGCGAGTGAGGGATCTTTACTACATTTTTCCCTGATTCGATCGGGAAAGTAACGGGCTGCCAGGTGTGACCAGTCATAGTCTTTTTTGCCTTTGGCGTTGCAGAGTTCTGACCACCAGGTTTTGGGCTTATTCCATTGCGGGTCGAGTAAGCACCAGAGGGCGGCGCTGTTGACCATTACGCCATCGTCCAGATCCATGCGGAAGGGCGCATCGGCTTGGCGAGAGGGGTCTTTGGGGTTAGCGGCAGGTGATCCTTGCTCGGCACATTGTTGAACCAGATCGATGAATGCCTGGAGTTCGTTGTAGAGGGCTTGAACGGTTGCTCGACGTTCTTCTGCCTGAGCCTGTTGCTTGCGATCGCCCTTCCCCTGGCTCTCTAGCAAATCAGCGGTTTCGCCTTCGAGTTCGCGCAGTTCGGGAATGAGGTAGTCGGCGAGGAGGGTTTGCAGGGTATTGTCTGCCCAGCGATGAATGCTGATGTAGGCGACAAAGTTGCGGTTTTTGGAGGAGAGGGGGAAGTAGATGGGGCGTTGTTCGTACATCCCTACATGCACGTCTTTGAAAAAGTTGAGGCGGAGCCAGTCGCGCAGGGGTTTGTTTTTGGCAATTTGGCTGCCATACTCACTCCAGGCATCTTGGATGGGTTGAGCGGCGGGATGGTTGAGGCTGTCTTTGGAATCGGGTCGATTGCCTCCATAAGCAGAGAGATACAAAATTCCGTTGGGTAATGCGGATTCGGTTGCCTGGGTAAGAATGCCTTCGCCGTTTGCGCCAAATCGTCCTAGTGCAACACCGATCGCATAGGAAACCCAATTGACTGCAAGCGGCTGCTCATAAACCGGGTTCCAAGCGGGTAAAGGTTTACCGGGTTCACGGTCTACCGCTTGCTGTGCCCACTCTTGAGCATAGTTCCAGCAAGAAGCTCCTGGTTGTTTGAATTCGACGGAGGTTTCACGGGCTGCTTCGTGTTCGGTGAAAGCGCGATCGAGTTGGGCAAAGATTTCCTCGGCGGATTCAATGGGGAAGAGAGGAAGGCGGTTTACATCGCCGACCTGAAAGTGAACAGTTGGGTTAAGAGCAGTTAGCACATTCTTAGCCAACTGAGAATTCATAAGACTAACGGCAGTAGCCAAACCTTGTTGCGGGAAAACAGAAGATCCCATAGTGTCACAAATACTTCTGTAACGATGAGATCGCGCAGTAAATAGGCTTCCAATAGGTGTGAAAGCAACTCCTGGAGTAAAGAAAAAATCAGGATTTCTGATAGTTGCTCCCACCCTGTATTCACTTAAAACTTTGACCTGTAGTCCACATTCTGTCCAATCAATTAGAGAAGAAATTGGTTCAAACCATAGTCTTCCTCTGCTGCCCTGAACGTAGGGAACCCATGCCAGAGGCGGAACATCAAGGAGTTGCTCGTCAAATCGAACGATTCGTAGCTTAGGCTTAGCTAATTCCCACGGTTTACGAATAAACCTAGTGTTATCACCTGTTTGCATACCAGATTTTACAGGTGCTATTTCGCCTAGCTTTGGCGTTTTAGCATAGTGCTCGAGAAACTCATCATCCCACCAATAAACGATTGGCTTCTCCTTAATTACAGTGAAGCGATCGCTCTTAAACTCAAATCTTTGTGTTCCAGCTAATAATCCTGCTACTTTCTTTCGGATTTCTTCTGCGGAACGAACTCGTTCATCTAAATTGGTTGGAGCAATGGCAACTGTGGAATCTTCATCGGGAGCAAACTTTTGAAAAATGCTCATTGTTACTGGATTGTCTTTCATTGCTGAGAAGCCTCCCCATGAGAGGTCTCCCAAGGTACGCAGATCATTCTTATCTAACAGCCACTCCCGCAAATCAGTGAATTGTTGAATAAACATCCAGTTCCGCATTGTGATCATTGCGGATAAACCTCCTTCTTTTAGCAATTGAAGCGACCGCTCTAAGAAGGCTGAAAATAAGTCGGATTTGCCTTTTGGATAATGTTTAACTAAAAACTTTGCATCCTCCATCTTGGCAGCACCTTGATATGGAGGATTAGCAAGCATTACATCATAAGTATTCTCCCGAATCAACCGAATAAATCGGACTCCTGCGGTTAACTGCTCCCCTCGCAGACGTAAACCCAAATCATCTCCACGAGTACAACGATCTAGGAAGGTTTCGAGCTTTTCGAGGAGAATGTCTTTACGGTTAGCCGCATCAGAAATTGATGTTTGAGAATCAGTGGTCGTTTGAGGTTGGGCAGCAAACAAATCAGGCTGAACCGGACGGATAAGGTTTTGTTCATACTGGGCGATCGCCTTCTCCACTTCGCGATCGATCTTCAGCAAACTGCCCCACTGGTCTGCCCCCTTCAACGCCTGCACAATCTGATTGGTCAAATCCTCCGGGATGCCCGTTGCCTCGCGCACTTCCCGCCGCAACTCCGCCAACGCTGGATCATCCTCTGGCAATGCAGACAAATTCAAGTCCGAAGCAACCAAATTCACCGCTTTGAGTTCTGCCTCCCTACACAGCGACTTTGCCTTCAAAAATAAGGCTGCCGCCGCAATCTGTACCGCCCGCGCATCAATATCAACCCCAAACAGATTATTCGTCAGAATCGACTCCACAATCTCCTGGTCGCTCCAGTCCTCTCCCCGATGTCGCGCTTCCTCCTGGTACAGTGCAAACAACAGCCCAAAGGCAATCACTAGAAAATGCCCTGACCCACAAGCAGGGTCAAGAATTTTCACCTCTCGGATACTCTTGGGAGCATGGGCGATCGCTGCTTCTGTTAACGGTTGGGGAACCCAATACTTCCAGCGTTCCTCCGCCTCTGTCTCGATCGGCATTAATTCATCCAGGGCAACCTCACCCTTTTCCCGCTTTTCTCGCCAGACCTTACGCCGATCCTCCAGGCGATCAAGGGTTTCATCTGCCTGTACCTCTGCCGTCCAACCCTGCGCCTTACAGATTGCCAGCCACATCTGCCCCAAACTGTTGTGCAGCAACCACTCCACCATGTAGCGTTCGGTGAACATCTGGGTTTTGCTGGCAACTTCGTGGGGTTCCACCTTGCCCCCGGCATTCAGCTTGGCATCTAGTTCTTCCCGCTCCGGGTCATTCCAATACTGGTACACCCAGCCCAGCGTCGTATCATCCAACCAGGCATCCTGCAATGCGGGATCATTCAACGCCTCAATCACAACCCGCAGCGTACTCGCCGGAACTGGGAACAGCGAAGACAGCCTGACTCTGCCAAATAGCCCCGGCATCTCCAAAGACAATTCATCGTAAAGCAGTTGCAGCAGTGTCCCAAAACCCTCCGTCTCATCCCGGCACAAATCAGGCGCAAAATCGCGAAACTCTCGATAGCCCTTGCTCTGCCATCCACCCGTCACAATCATCGGCTTGATCGCCCCGATCGCCTCCATCTGCTTGATCACCACCAGACGGTTTAACAACGTTGCTGCTGCCAGCTTCTCAGCCGTTCGCAACTGGCGATCTCGAATCGCATCCCGATCAGGATTTTTCCCCTTCCCCTCTGAGCGCACCTGCTCATCCAGCCATTGCTCTAACCGTTGCCGCTTGACCTGTTGCTCCTCTGCCAACCCTGCCTTAGCAATAGGCAACGACAACCGATAGGTACTCTCCACCATATTGTGGATGTCGGTAAGGAGGCGATCGCGCAAACTGCGAATCGTCAATGAAAGTTTGGCTTTAGCTTCAGGGGTCAGGTGAGACATAAGTTAGGCGATGGCTGACTTAATAGCAATCTGAGAATTAGGACCGTCAAACTCCACACAGCATTGATTGAGCACATCCCGGCCAATCAGTATCCGTTGGCTCAGTTGTTCTCCTGGACAGCCATAGGCTCGAATTGCCTTAAACACAAATTCATCCAGTTGAACATTTAAATAACACGCAATTCCTTTTACCTGTCCGCCACCAACCCCTGAAATTGGTACATCAGTTTCAACAATCCGCAATTGCAAAATGGAGAGAACTTCCAGCGGAATCAAGGTACAGTCTGATCCAGTATCTAAAAATGCCTCCAGGTCATACTGTTTAGGATTCGATGCCCAATCAGGAGGAGTAATCGTTACGGGTAAAATTGGAGCAGGTGGTAAGCCTTCGCCCAAACTGGTATAGGGGTAGCGCGCCATCCAGTTACTTCTCCTGAGCTCCCGCAAAAGTGCCACCTACAGAAAGGTGGGGTTCGTGGAGAAGAACTTGCTTAATCAACAAATCCCGGTAGCCCTGCTGTTGATACACCCGACGCAATAAAGCCTGTTCGTCGCGATCATGGTCAAGCACAACGCCATCTTCAAACGCAATAAACTCCCTGTTGTATTGCCTCAATAGGTTAGATTTTTCCTGTTCATACAGAGATTCCTGCTGTCGTAGATAATCGATTCGCTCTGGACTCAGACTTAATTCAGAACTCCTACTCTCAGCCATATTCAGCCTCCACTATGGAACTCAAACCCAGAACTCTAGGATAACTCGCTATACTTCTTCCACTCGTAAATGAGGCGTACACAGACATTCGGCTTCCCTTCCAATTGGCTCAATAACCGCTCCTCCAATTGCGTCAGCAATACCTTAACCTCCTCTGGGGTTCTTAGCTCTCGACCATTCAGATTCAACGGCAATTGAATCACCTGCTCATCCGTAACTGACGAGAGGGTGCTGTCTAACGTCAGGTTTGCCTCCTGTTCTGCCTCCTGAAGCCGCAACACCACAGAATCCCGTAACTCAAGCAGCCCAGGACTAAATGTATCCTGTGTCGTATCATAAGCCGCCTTGCGGACATAGCTCAGAACCAGGTCAGCTTTATCCTCGCTCAGCTTAAAGAAGCCCTGCCGTTGCTTCAGGCGTTGGCGAATCGTTTCCGCCTGCTGTTCCTGCCGCTCAATCAACCCCAGACGAACCGTCTTATAGTGGTGCTCGATCGCCTGTAAATGGGGTTCCAAACTCGCAATATCCCGCCAGGGGCGATCCAGCGCCAATTGCTCCTCAACGGCTGTAATCGCCGCTGCGATTTCTGCGGTTTGCTCCGTTTGCTTCAGTTGAGCAATTTGGCGATCTCGCACTAACACTGCCCGCGATACAGCAGCTACGGCTTCATCCGTCAAATCCGTCAGCGAGATACCCAACTCCTGAATGCCATCCCGCAGGGTGTCCAGGTGCTTTTTCACTGCCAGCACTGTATCTTCAATCTGCCGCGATCTCAGGGAGTTTTCCACTGCCTGTCGCAGTTTGGCTAATTTCACTGGCAGTTCAGGACGATTAGGCAAGCGGTTATAGCGTTGCTCCAACTCCTGCAACCGCCGAACTTGAATGGGGAGGTAATTAAACGCTGCATCCGCGATCGCTTCTTCTTCCCGATCCAGATCAACCCCTAAGGCTTCTCTAAAAAACTGACAGATCGCAACCTTATCCCGTGCTGTCAGCCCGCCGTCCCCTCTGGGCAAAATTTCTGCCCGACGAATGTCGCGATCGCGGGTGAACAGGTTCTCCACATCCGGGTCTTGGATCGAAGTAATTTCCTTGCCTGACTCCGGACGAATGCGAATCTTCTTTGCCCGCAACAACCCAGCCAGACAAGCCCTTACAACATCGGCTGAATAACCAAACGGTGGTCCCCCGAAATGGCTCAGCAGCACATTTCCTACAATCCCGTTTTGATCAACGACATATTGCTCAATCCGAGAAGGTACCTGACCGCTACAGGTCGGGCTGTATTTCCCAGCATCCAATTCCAAAATGCCCAGCCCATCTGCCATGAACTTACTGGAGGGACCTGAAAGCGTCTTTTGCAACAGTTGCTTGAGTTCCGTTGGCGTGATTGGAACATCAACATAGTGGTTGTAGAGTTCTGGCAGTACGCTTTCCCCAATTCGCTTAAGGACGGTAGCAAACGTACTGCCAAACTGGAACTTGTCAAACGATCGCCCCCGGAAATAAATCTCCCCATCCATAAACCCCTGAGCCACCGCTTCCTTCACCTGGCTCTCCAGGTTGTCACAGCGGTTTTGCTCATCAAACACCAGGCGTTGTTTTTCTCGCGTGAGGGATTGAGAGCGAGTGGCATACTTCGTTAGCATGTGCCGGGATCGTGCGAGTTCTCTCACTAAGCCAGGAAAACGATCGGGTTTGCCCACTACCCAAATGAGTCGATCGCGCAAGGAGCCTGTATCACTTTGAGGCACCCACACCGTTGAACTCCGCTCTTCTTGAGTTCCTAAATTACGGAAGTCCACAGTAATGACTGCCAGTTCATTCGGCGATTGCAACCGCTCATCCTGCCGTTGTCGTCCGTCGCTGTAGTAAGCTGCCCATCGAAAGGTATTGCCCTTATATCCGGGTCGCTCAACGCCCCCCAGCAACTCCTTCAGCTTCTCTGTCACAATCAGGCTGATCGCATCCGGAATGACACTATAACTGTCCCGCTCCCGTTGCCACTCTTGTCCAGCCGAACTCTGGATTTTGTAGCCCAATTTCTCAGAGTAAGACAGGAGATTGAGGTTTCGCAGTTTCTCCAGGGCTGCTGAGATAACAGGCTCCTGATTGCCATTACCCAGGCGTTCATAGAGGCATTTACTTACCAGTTCAGCCGTCGTGGGTTCCTGTTCCTGAATTAGCTCCAGTAGCGCAACCGCCTTTGCTGCCCTTACAGCATTGCGATCGCTCACGACTTCTTCATGGTTAAACAGTCGAGCTAACGTATTCTGCACATCAGCATCTAAAGCAGACTGCTGCACTTCATAGATATGCTCCAACGTGATCAGCGCCCCAACTGACTGTTCGCCCAATCGCTGTTCCCGGAAGAGTTCACCCAATAATTGCAGCAGTCCCCGAATGGCATGGTCATCCCCCTTAGCTCGACTGGAGCGAGTGCGGAGATTGGTTGTCACCTGCATCAGCAAGTCCACATACCCCGGCAGCATGGGGTACGTTTCCAGGAAATCCTCTTCTGTGATGGACTCACACTTGTATCCGTAGAGCTTGAGACTACTGCGATGCTGGGCAAAGAGCGATCGCAGCTCGGCTTCTTTGGCAGGTGCTTTTTTCAAAAGTCGCTTATGCACCACGTCCCGGATATTCGTCGGAGCCAGATGAACCCGCAGTTTGGGCGGAAATCGATCCTTCAGCTTGCCAATATTACTCTCATCATCACTGTCTTCTAACTTCTGCTGTCCCGTTGCCAACAGCCATACCCGCCCCTTTAACTTCTGTCCCAAATCAGACACAAACGACTGAAGTGCCAGCATTCGGTTGGTGTTTTGATAGATGTACTGGCTGACTTCATCCACGACAATAAACAGTGTTTTACCCGGTGCCCGCTGGTTCAGCATGGCAATGATATCCTTAGTCGTTTCAGCGACCGAGGTGCCAATCCCTGTGCGCGTCCCTCCCCGGCTATCAAACCAACTCATGGGGTCAACATAGCGGCTAGGGTTCATCAAATGCATGACTTCTGAGAATGCCTCTTCCGCAAGGCGATCGCGCTTTGCCTCTTCCCAGGGTTGCCCTAAGGTCTCTTCCGCGCAGGCAAGAAAAGCATCCCACTTGCCATCCAATTCCAGGCTCAACTCATAATCCGCCACGAAATGGCTAACAGCACAGTACCCCAACCGCCGCTGAATTTCCCGCTTTACCGCCGAGTGGATCTGCTCGTCATCCCGTGCCACTGCCCCAACGTCGAATACGACAGCGATCGGATCAATCAGACCCCGCAACCGTTGCCACGCCCCTCGAAAATCAGTCGTTTTGGGCGAATCATCTCGTGCCAGCAATGCCTCTGCCAGTTCACGCCCATCCGGTAATTTCAAACCATCCAGGGCAAGCCCCAGCAGTTTGGCAAAGCTCGATTTACCTGAACCATAAAATCCTGAGATCCAGGAGGCTGGAAGATCGGCTCCTGGCGATCGCTGAAGTTCCTCTGCTAAAGCACTAAGCAATTTAACAAACTGCTCATGGATTCCGGCTTTGACCCGATTGTAGCGAGGGTCGCCTTCGGGATAGCCACCCGTAATGATGTACTCTGAAACCTCCTCCTGTACCTTCGCCGGGTCTTGCTCATGAAAGTAGACCACCGGAGCAATATTGCGCGTGACATCAGCAGCAAAAATCTCTTTGATTAGCATGGCGGGTTCAGTAGAGGCTCAACGTTACGAGTAAATACGCGGGCGATAGTCACGATCCGAAGCCAGTTCTCCCATGAACGACAACGCTTTTAAGTCGCGCCGTTCACCGGGGTAGAGGAGTACCACAGGCAAGTTACGAGTCTTTCCATCAATGTGCTTCAGCAATGCTGAGGAGCGGAAGAAGGGGTACAACGCTCCGGCGCGGCACAGTAGGATCAAGGTTTTATTGGCATCGCCTGGATGGGTCGTAACAAACTCATCAATAATGCGAATCACATCCTGAGCAATGCCATCTGAACCTTCGATATATAGGGATACTTTGTCCTTGAGATAGTTCAGTGCCCGCTCTGGGTCTTTCGCGTAAAAACGCTGCTCGGTGTGAATCAGACTGTTGAGCACTCGTGGCTCCTCAGATTTCAATCGGTTAAGCAGGAGTTGATGCAATGAAATGGCTTGTACATTCCACCCTTGCGCTTTTAACTCGTCTGTCAAATTGCGAATCCGTTGCCGCAGCTTAAATTCCTCGCGAGGATCGTAGGGCAGAATCGCAAAGCGGTAATTCCGCATCGTACTAATGCGAGGACCTCCTTCATCCAGCAAATCTGCCCGAAGTGCCTGGATTGCAGAATCAAGAGACACATTCTCAAACAGGGTTTCCGTCATGCTTCATCACTCTCCGTATCTTTCCAGGTCAGCCCCAATTCCTGAATTGCCCATGACTTCAAATCGGGGTACTGCCAGTTGAACTCATGCAAATCATTCATTCGGCTAAATGATAGTCCCGGCAGTCGTCGCAGACGCTGTTCTAAAAACCCCTCACTTAACCCCACCGATGCCAAATAAGGATTATCCAGAATGGTGCCTTCAAACGAGAATCCCCGCATTAGATAGAACCAGTAGGCAAGCGCCTCATCTGTCACTTTGGGGTATTTTAAACTGCGAGTGCCAGAATTATCTGAACACAACCCAGCATCCGTCGCTGAAGCAATGAGTCCAGTTGCCATACGCTGGATCGTGGCACTAGACCAGTCTGCCTTTAAGTGCTGGCTCACCCAGCGAGAAACCCCGTCGCGATCGACGCCAGCATTAGACTGATAACGTCTCTGCTCCAGAAAAATACCTGTAAAAGCCCGATAGGTTGGGTCGGTAAGCTGCATGTGCCAGTGGCAAAGGTTCTGCCGCGTCAGTGCATCACTCGGTCGCCACCGTATCAGCACATCCAGCGCCATTGGATAGGCATCATATCGATGCTTGAATTCAGCCAACAAACGACGCACCCGATCCATACTCTTGCTGCCAAACCAGCGTTCCTCAAAGGCAACAGTTGCCCGTTTGTCTTTGGGAGTATCCAGCTTTAAGTGTTCCCAATAGGCTTGGCTCTCCTCAACAGCAAGGGAAACGCGCAAAATTCGTGTATGAAACTCTGAGATTTCCTTGCCCCATAAAGATTTAGCGGCAATGACCGGAACAACAGCTTGACTGGAGGATTGAGGTGCCATAAATCTACACCTTCTCCAAACGATAGAACGGCAATGAGTATTTATCCGTCAGCGGCAGCAAAGCAGCCGTCAGATTTCTAGCCCTCAACTCTAGAGAATCGGGGGCTTGACCTTTAATCTCACGACCACCTGGAACAACCTGAAAATCAACCGACTGGTTCGGAATACGAATTGCCTCCTCAAAGCCAGCTTGTGTAAACTGGCTCCCCAAATCCAGGGAAAGGGGGAGTACGTTGGCAGGAGATGTACCATTGCGCTTGTGTTCAAGCAGGCGATCGTCTAACTGCTCATCAACTGCAAACCCCCAAAAAAATAGCGTACAAACTCGGTCGGGCTGTGCCATGCCCTGCCGCATCTGCTTGTCCTGGACGATCGCTACTCTCCTTACCGCCTCCAGGGATGCCCACTCGTGAGTTTTTGGGAATAGCTCCTGAAACAAGTAGCCGCCGCCGGCAGGATCAATTAAATCGGTACGCCACCAGTCCAATCGCTTGGGCTCACATAGCCCCTCTCCTGCCCAGGCTACAGATATCTGACGTGCGAGGATCGCATCAAGGGTACTTCCGGTAATGTTTTTCATCACTTGCCTCTAAATGACAGATAGAGAGAAATTGTTACTTGAGTTGCTCCCTTTGAAAATCACCGGGTTGCCTAAAGAAACACCTTGAGATTAGCTTGGTACACGCCATGTTTATCATTCCCAGTTTGTAAGGGAAAATACGGATAATTAGTTGGGATTTCACGAGAGTTTTATTTTGCCTGTCAAAGTTGAAGATAGCCAAGGTAAGCCAACCGAAAAGTCATTGCTTGGGTACTCACACCGTACTTCTCCGCCAGAATAGAAACCGCAGCATCATCTTCTAGGTCTAAACCCTCAACTTCCGCTAAATCCCGCCGAATGAAGCTGACTGGCATCAGCAGCTCTGCCGCAAACAAATTTGCCTCCTTCTCCTCTTCGCTCTCACCCTTGCTAGAATTTCCATCCCGTCGCTGAATCCGAAACCGCCGATCGACGTGGAGTTTCTCCTGCTCATGTAGCAGGTAGTGCCCTAATTCATGGGCGATCGTGAACCGCTGTCGATTTTTGGAATGGAGATCGTTAACCCCAATAATTGCCTTCTGACGGCTAAGATCTCTTAGAAGAAAACCTGAAAGCTCATCCTCAGCAGGCTCGTATTGGACACGAATGCCCAAGGAGGGGGCAACCTCTTCTATAGGGACTGGAGCTACTTCAATCCCATGAGCTTCCAAGAGTTGCTCAACCAGATTACGGATATGTTTACGTCGGATTGCCATCGCTAGTCCCTATCCGCCATATCGACGATCCTCCGAATCCACTCCTGCGTGTGTGGGGATTCTGCCGTCAACAGTTTGTCGATCGATGGAGACTGCCGTTCAGGTAGAAGCGATTCTGGCGCGATACTCAGTGCATCAGCGATTTCTACCAGCGTGTGAACCAAAAGCTGTTGCCTCCCCTTTTCAATGTTTGTCACGGTTGTTCGCGTTAAGGAAACCTTTGTCGCCAGGGCTTCCTGGGTTAAGCACCCCTTCTTTCGGGCATCCCTGATCCGCCGCCCTAACTCCTGATAAAACGCTTGGTTATCCGTCATGCTGCCTATGGAGTCGTAGTAAATTTACCGCCATGCTACTCACAATATCAGCAATAAAAACTGTTTGTAATAATAACATTATAATGTTTGCAATACAAACGTATGAAAATCTTTAGATTTCTTCAATCACTATTCTGAGTGATAGTGGCTACAATGGATCAAGAAAATTCTTCCTCACTGACAAATAATGGCTCCTAATTTCCCGCTGAATACCCATTTTGAGGAACTACTCAAAAATATTCAGCCTCCTGAAGATCGCATCAAAATGGCTCAACGCCTACCTCGCTTAGTCCGTGATTACATCAAGGCGAGCCAATCCTTCCTCACAATCACTCCCCATACCCGACTCGCAGGCTCCTATGCTCAAAGCTTAGTAGTTGGGGAGGTGAAAGATGTTGACACTTTAGTTCGAGTCTCAGGTAACCCAGAAGCGAATGAACCTGAGGCAAAACAACTGATTCGAGACTTGAAGAAGTTAATGGACGGGTTACCAGCTTACCTCGGCTACGAAGGATACGCCGAAACTCAAATTGAAGTTGAGCGGGCACGTCGTTCAATCCACGTCTACTTCAAAGACGAAGATTTTCACCTGGATTTCGTTCCTTGCATTGCTCCCGAAGGTTTCAAAAACGTTCTATACGTACCGGATCGCGGTTTTAATAAATGGATCGAGTCCCATCCAATTGGCTACATTGCTCTACTTAATAAGTTGAACAATCAGCACACCAAAAAGGTCAAGCCGTTGGGCAAGCTACTCAAATATTTCCGCAACCACCACATGAAGAATCGTAAGCCTAAGAGCTACTGGCTAGGTGCGTTGCTGGTGTATCACGTTCAAACAGGCAATCTCAATATGGATGCCTGTCTAGGTGAGTTGTTCCGTGATCTGTTGGATGCAATCTACTGTCAATACGACCACTTGCTCTGGACCAGTAACACAGCTACTCCCAACATCCCCGATCCCGTTCTAGACCACAACATTTCTTGGAATTGGAGCCGCACCCACTTTGAAACCTTCATGCGCTGGATTGAAAAGGGGCGAAAGTGGGCGACAGAGGCACTTGATACGAACGATCGCGATAAGGCGATCGCCAAATGGCAAAAAGTTTTTGGTGAAGAGTTCTTTCCATCTGAGGTAGAAGCGGCAGCTTCTAAGCTTGCTACTACCGCACACCCTGGCAAGGCCCTCGTCAGTTCAACAGGATTAATTTTGCAAAATCGACCTGCTTCTGGCTTGTACACTGCAACTCAACCAACAAAGTTTCATGGGATTGACCAAGTTTGAATACTCCCAACTAAGACCAACTGTAAATCTGGCACTCCAGAGCTTACATATCCTGCGTCAGTTTCCAGGATTCACTTACAGGCGCGAACGTGGAACCGGAGTTTGGCGAGGCACCCTTCAACCTCGTCCGCTGTCTCAGAAATACCGTGTGGCGATTAGCTACAAGCTTCACTGTTATCCGACTGTAAGGATCATCACTCCGACTTTACCACCCAAAGCGCCACACCGTTGGAGTGATGGAACCCTTTGCCTGTTTTACCCAAAGGAGAACCCCTGGCGACAAGATATGCTCATTGCTACAACTATTCTTCCTTGGACAGCTTTATGGCTCTACTACTATGAGTTATGGCTCGACACAGGGAAATGGCTGGGCCCGTCTTCCCATGCCTCCGATCGCCACCTTCAGGGAGGGTACGCCAACCCCGATGAAGACGGCAATGAAGTTAACTGAGCCGGTAGCAAGTGTATGACTGACCGAGATCGCCTCACTCCATCGCTCCTGGAACCCCAGTCCCGTGGTGGGGATATAGCTGAGGGTGGTTTCTCTTTTCAGGATCACGTTATCCTTGCCCGACTCCCTGAGTGGTTAGCGCAGGAGGGCTTTACGGCAATAGTTAAGGAAGCAACGGGCGATGTTGAAGCCAAGTTCTTTGTTCCCAGTCAGGGCTTCGTCAAAGACTTAATTGAGGTCAAGGACCACACGCTTCAACCCGCTGAGTTCTGGAAAGAGGTCAAGCGATTCCAGGAAATAGATATCGGCAGTCCTGGCACCTACCGTAGGTTTACCTTGATTGGAGCAGGTGCATCGAAAGAATTGCAGCCAATCCTCAATGGGTTGCAGAGAGTACAGGGATCTCAGGATTTTTATGATGAGCAGGATGCTGTCAAAAGTAATTCTGTCCAGGAATATGTTCGACTGATTGAGGATAAGGGTGGTACGCAGCAGGATGCCCTCTTTCTTCTAGAAAAAGTAAGCGTTGAGACGGATTGGAATACGGCTAAACCCCAAGGTGAAGCAGTCTTTAAGCAAACGCTGGTTGACCATTTGGACGAATACGGGGATGTGTCAGGGCGAGTTCTTGATGATATCTACAATCACTTGAGTACCTTTATCAGAAGGAGCCGCAACCGCCCTATCTCACGTAAGGAGCTAGAAATCAAACTTCAGGAGAAAATCCCAGCCCACCAGCGACCCAACCCTCGCCCTATTCAGATTTACACAGCTATTGCTCCTGGTGACAACCCATCCCACCCAGGTTTACGCTTCGATTGGACTCAATTCTCTGGCGGTGAAACCCGCGCGATCGCTCTACCTGAGCAGTGGGATCAGCTTGTGATAGACATTCATGAAACAAGAATCTGGATTGAGAACCACCGTAATACCAAACGAATTAAGCTTTTGGGGAATCGACGCTTATCCGCATGTTTGGCGATCGGCTCTGTTTTCTCTGCAGTTCGAGGTTACACCATCGATATGGAGTATCGGGGCGAGCTTTGGTCAACTGACGCTCACCCCACAGGAGAGACTCCAGCCTATACTCTGGTTGATAATCTGGTCGAAGGGAAGGGAGATCGCCTCATTGTAAACATCAATATTTGCCGCAATAGCTTGCCCCAAGTACAGGCTGATCTTGAAAAGTTTGAATTGCTGGCTCGACCGCTCCTAAATATTCAAGGAGAGCAGCCTGTTCTCTCTCCACAGCAAGCTAATTGGATAGTTGGTGCTTTGAAGAGGTTGATTGTTCAGTCTTTACAATCTAAGGAATGTAAAGAGATCCACTTATTCTATACAGGTCCCGCTCACCTTGCTCTGTTCTTAGGGCATCGACTAGACGCAACAGCACCAGTTATTTGCTATGGATGGGCTGAAAGCCTCCAGTATTCACGAACTTGCCAGTTATTCTCAGCTTAGTTACATTTGCGGTAGTAAGGTTGGCAGAACGGGTCATTGAGTAGATTCAGGATCGTTGCCAATTCCAGGTTTTCGGTTTGGCCGTCAGAGAGAACTAGGGCCAGTTGGGTTTCTTCGGATCGGGTGAGATTTAACACGGGTATTGTGCTCCATTGGATTTTGGGTTTGCATCCTGGAGCGATAGCTTGATCAGAACGGGATGTATGCGTCGTACTCTTTACATCTTTGATCCGTTTCCTTTTTTTCTTTTCCTTCTTTTTTTGTGCATTTTCCAATTCCGGGTTTGGGTGTTGATTCCAGAAATGGGCAGCATCCGCAGGTGGGAGGGCTGTTATTGAGTTCTATCCAGCCAGTGAGGTAATCGATTTCGGCCTGGTGATCGATGTCTTCGAGGTATGAGAATTTCATAACTTTCACCGAGGTTTGCACCTCTGCGAAAGCTGTTCTTTTATGATATTTGAAGTGATTTTATGGGGTTGTGGTTTCGGGTTCACCGACCCAAACATATTTATTTGGCCCAAGTTTGGCCCAGCCCCACTTACCAGCTTCCTCTCTCAGGACGGCGGAAATTGCGCCGCGGCAGCGGCTAAATTCCTCTTCTGTGCTGGTGTCATAGACAAGCTTGGTGATTTGAGCGTTTGTCAATTCCTCAGGGGCTGCTTCACGGAGGATTTTTTGGGCAATTTTGTTGATGGTCATTCCCTTGAACTCAGGTTTGATCATCTCTATGGGAGTTCTGACTTTGAGAGGTTCTAGCCCGCTTTCGGCAGGCTTCATTGTTTTTGAGGAGGATCTGGAAGTTTTTTCTTCTTCCGTCTTGGTTTTAGTGTGGTTGCCATTATTGTTACGGGCTTCTGTACTTGTTTGTCTGTCTTCCAGTGTTCCTAGAATTTCTGGGTGAGTGCTGGTGGTTTCTGATCTGTCAGCTTGCTCTGTTATATCTTGATACTCATTTAGCCATTTCTGGCACAGGGCAACTTCTTGTTGTGCAGTTGCTAAAGCCTTTTGGTGATACTCAACTTCTGCTTTGGATTTTTCCAGTTTTTCCTGTAGATATGTTCTGATCTCTGGGGCTGCCATAGTAATGTGTGTAAATCTCTTGGCTCGATACTAACCTACGTTATTGGTCATTTCTCCACCGATGCGGTGACGTGTTTATTGCCCATCATATGCGCCGGTGATTGACTTTATCCGTCAGAACCCTTAATAGACAGAGATCGCTCCCCATCATTTTTTACTGACCTCTGCAAAATTCAGCTATACTTTTGGTAGTAGTATTTTGTTTGTGCCTATGGCGGTAAGGCATCAACGTTCCGGTAAGGCACACCCATTTTCAGAGCTGGAGATCCAGGAGAGAGCACGGGCGATCTGGTTGGCACGGGGTGGTACTGGAGGTTCCCCGGAACAGGACTGGCAGGATGCTATTCAGTCCCTCTATGCGGAGCGATCTCTGCCCAGGCGGTTACGGGAAATCCTCAGCCGTCGTCCCCTTCCCTATGACCTGAACCTGGAAATTAACCTGCGCTGGTTGCGGCTGGAGTGGTGCAAATTCTGGGTCACGCTGGCAGGGCTGGTAGCAACGGGGTCCGCAGCGGTGGGGCTGTACTACAACATTCAACATAACCGCGAAACCTTAATCTCGGAACGCTTTGCCAAGGCGATAGAGCAGTTGGACAGCAAAAACCAATCTGTTCGGATTGGCGGTATCTACTCCCTAGAGCGCCTGGCGAAGGACTCCCCCAGAGACCACTGGACAATCATGGAGGTAATCTCTGCTTACCTGCAACAGAATGCCACGCTTAGCTCGTTCAAGCGTGATCCGAAACTTACTGGTGCCCCCCTAGACATTCTGGCTGCTGTCAATGTAATTCGACGGCGATCGCCCACAGCCGAACCCAATCCGTTTAATTTCAGTGGTCTCTACCTGGCTAAGGCTAATCTTTTCAGGGCAAACCTGCCAGGGGTAGACTTGAGCGGTTCAGTGCTGACGCAGGCTAATTTGGAACGGGCAGTGCTGAAGGAAGGGAATCTGGTCAAGGCGAAGCTTGATCAGGCTAACCTGATTGGGGTAGATCTGGAAGGGGGAAATCTCAGTCAGAGTAATTTGACTGGGGCAGAGCTGGCAGGAGTCAATTTGACTGGGGCAAATCTCAGTGAGAGTCAACTCTTCAATGCCAAGTTTGGTGGAGCAAAGGTGCCATTCGCTAACTTTGAAAATGCTGTTTTACGCGGGGCGGACCTTTCCCATCTCAGAGGGCAAGAGGTAAACTTTCAACAGGCAGACCTGCGTAATGCGGTTTTATGGAACGTTATAATTCCTTCGTCCAATTTTTCATCTGCTCAACTTGGCTTTGGCTTGGATGTCCACTCTGATTATACCGAGGGCGATTTTGACCAGGCAAAGTTGATCGCATTTTACTGTGAAGAATGTAACTTTACCGGGGCATGGTTCAAACAGGCTAAGGTGTTGAATAGCTCCTTCATACGCTCAAATTTGCAGAACGCAGATTTTCGAGGAGCAAACCTGACAGGTACTAATTTGGGTGCTGTAAGGCAAGTTATTGTGGGTGGGGAAACCCTACCCAGTGTTTCAAAGCTGGATGGTGCTCTCTTTGGTGGAGCAAACCTGACAAGAGTAGAAATAACTAAACAGCAACTGGATTCTGTGTTGCTCTGTCAGACCCGGATGCCGGATGGTGTAACTATCAGTAATCGAGACTGCAAGAAGTACCGTGATCGGAAGATATTGTTACCCGGCGAACCAGATTGGGATTTCGATTAGCTCCCAGGGCCAGGTTTGCCTGGGAGCGAGAGCCTATAGGCTCATGATTCGATTGATCGCCTTATTGCATTTCTCTCTTATCCGTTTCTTGCTCTCTTCCATATCCTGGAGGATCTTATCGGCTTCGGATTGAGGTTGAGAGGATTGATCTTGGTTCATAGAAATTTCCTGAGACTACGCCGCTCGCTAGAGTGACGGGAGGCTTCAGCCGGAACCCGCAGGGCGCGTCAGCGAGGGAGCGGAGCGACCTTGCAGGCTGAAGTGCCGTCGCTAAACTGGGGAGCGTGGCTGAGGAAAACCTGTTTCTGGGTTGGTCAGGCAGCAAATGCCAGGAATGGCCCCTTCCAGGGTGCGGAACTCTCTGGCAATGGCTTTTTGCTCCGCTGAGCAGAGGTGATGGTCTGGGTGATCGGGATGATGCCATTCCTGGTTTCCTGGGGAGCATTGATGGCGATCGAACCAGCGATACTGGATTTGTTGATTTTCCATTATCCTGATGTAAAGTTTGTCGCCGTGTTGGGCTTCGACGGACCCAATGATGAAGGTATCTGGGTTTGTTTTGATGCTAACGAGCATAGGCTTTTTCTTGGTTTTCGTCCGTTGCGAAAGCCTTTTGCCCGATGTATTCAGCGGCTTTGGCTACAATTTCACCCTGGGCAGGATAGTCCGTGATCAGACGTAACCTCGTATATGCGTTTAGCTGATAAATTCGGACGAGTTCATCAACCACCTGTTTACAGGTTGGATTTCTCCAATAGGGGGTGCGTGGAAGAGGGAATAGCTTCATGTTCATTTCAATGTCTTCCCCACTGCGAACACAAGCTTTCAGGTAATTGCGATAGGTTTCAATAAGTATTTCATCCTGATCGCCTTCCTGGTCCAGGAACGGAATAGCCAGGATGTTAGCACGGTCAATGAAGTAGTCATGGTGGCCAGGTTGAGGTTCGTAGTTTGCGCGATCGATGATTTCCATGATGAGGGCCTTTCAGGTTGATTACTATCTCGATTTTACTATTGAAACCTGATTATGGATGCTGTATTTATTAATCGGAGGGGGTATCTGGGTTAGATATTGCTTTTGATAATTACATTACAATTTGTGCATTATCAGGGATGTTGTGAAAGTCTTTGTAATGTTTACTAATCCACTCTGGAACACCCTCTGGGTACATTTGCCGCAGTTCGCCTGCTGTAAATCCGAGCACCCCGGCAGAAGGGTTGAATGCTAGATCAATGCCTGCTCTCAGGCAGCAATGGACTGGAGTTTCCCAGCGATCGGTAATTTTTTCTACCAGGTCATCGTAGGCTTCTTCGTTCCCTTTGTCCCAATAGTAATCCAGTAGCAGGATTTGTTTTTCAGTTGCATATTCTTTTGGTCTGCTCCAGATTTCATCGAATAATCCTGATACCAGAT
>ERZ1066117.321-NODE-321-length-42210-cov-42.358131_pt1 | contig 42210 bp, 31 predicted proteins | sample MGYA00382764_ERZ1066117 | MGnify/ENA primary metagenome ERZ1066117 (study PRJEB33369, sample SAMEA5778347) | biofilm metagenome | biome: Industrial cooling water; feature: Water cooling tower basin; material: Biofilm | place: United Arab Emirates | collected...
CGTCCATCGAACTACGTGATCACTGCGCCATCCCTCAGCGCGGCGCTTCTCACTCCCTCCGGCCTCCCCCGGGCCGGCCTCATTCAAGCCAGCTTGTCCGAGAGCGCGAGGTACTCCGGGTCGTTCAGCTCCCTCCGGCCCCCCGGGCCGGCCTCATTCAAGCGTGACGCACGTCCCGCGCTACGCGAGCGGCGCGACGGCCCTCCCTCCGGCCCCCCCGGGCCGGCTTCATTCAAGCGTTATCCGTCGGAGTACAGGACACGCATTGCTCCCGCGGTCTCCCTCCGGCCCCTCGGGCCGGCCTCATCCAAGCTCGCCGCCAGCGTTCGCGTGCAGCGGGATCGGCGCCTCCCTCCGGCCCCCCGGGCCGGCCTCATTCAAGCACCTGCGTGTAGCCGACGACCTCCGGCCCCCCCGGGCCGGCCTCACTGAAACTTTCCCTGCACGTCCGCGATCGGGCAGAAGTTCTTCTCCCTCCGGCCCTCCCGGGCCGGCCTCATTGAAGCACGGTGATCACGGCGCAGCTCAAGTCCGACTACTTCCCTCCCTCCGGCCCCCCGGGCCGGCCTCATTGAAGCGAGCGCTTGGCCGAGGTGCGGAACGCCGAGCTGACCGGCCTCCCTCCGGCCCCCCCGGGCCGGCCTCATTGAAGCGGAGCAGGCGCGGTGCTTCAGCACTGGTTCCCCTACCTCCCTCCGGCCCCCCCGGGCCGGCCTCATTGAAGCGAGGGACCGCCCATCCGCCTCGTGTACCACGCGGCTCCCTCCGGCCCCCGGGCCGGCCTCATTGAAGCTGGTACTCCATCCACGCGCCGTCGTCGGTGAGGCTCCGCGCCGCCCTCCGGCCCCCCGGGGCCGGCCTCATTGAAGCTTGGGGAGCTTGAGCGGGTCTGGTCACGTACACCCCTCCCTCCGGCCTCCGGGCCGGCCTCATTGAAAGGGCGCTATGTACGCGCCACACCTGCAAGACCAAGCACAGTGGATGCCCCCCAACCGTAGCGGCCAACCCGAGTTGGGCCCCCCTGTCTGGGCCCTTACAGCGATGGGTTCTTGGGGTTGGCAAGGAGTGTGCATTGACGGACTCCGCACGATTCGAGTCCACCCATGTCGACCACCATGTTCCCCACCTCCTCCACCTGGCTCTCCATCTCCCTCTGCTGCGCCGCAGGCGTGCTCCCGGCTGGCTGCCATGAAGACATCGGGGGCCAGCCGACGGCGTCCGCGACCGACGACGATGACTGGTTCGTCACGTCCTCGCCGGAGCCGACCACCTCCGCCGGCGACCCGACCGACGGCGGCGACCCGACCGACGGCGGCATCTATCCCCCGGACTTCTGCAAGCTCCACCCGGCCGATGACTACCCCGGGTACGTCTATGTCTGCTCGGGTGTCGTCCACGGCGGCATCAACTTCGACTACTTCGGAGACGCCGACATCCCCCTCAACAGCTACGTCCCGTGTATCGACATGAGCGCTCCGCCGTACGACATCGAGAAGCCGGCAGGGTACGTCTACTCCTGCTTCGTCGAGCTCAGCAACTACCCCTTCGGGCCGGATGTGCCCCAGCCGAACGGGCATCAAATCGACGCCTGCTGCCTGCCGGACAGCCCAGACGAGGCCGCGAGCGAATACTGCCGGATCGACGGCGCGGAGGAGTTCTGCATCGGCGCCTCGGACGGTCTCAACGCGCTCCGGGCGGAGCTCCCGTACGTCCCCGCGCTCTCCGAGATCAACCAGCAGCTCGAGAACTTGAACAAGTTCATCGCCCAGTCCACCACACAGACCTCCTGCGCGACGAGCATCGCCGAAGGGCTGCTGAAGGAGGGCGACTTCAAGAACCAGACCGCCAAGGCGAGCTGGCTCGTCGAGCATCCGCAGGAGCTCGACCCGAGCGTCGGCTGGCCGTGGTTCCGCGAGCTCCGCATGAACGTCTACGGGTTCCAGATCGACGAGGTCGAGAACAGCGGGCTGGCCTGCAACCGGCTCATGGAGGACGCGCTGACGGAAGGGCTGGTCCAGGAGGGGCTGTTGACCGTCAAGGGAGACATGGGCGCCGCAGCGGCCAGCACGGCGGGCCACTTCTCCCTGCTGGGCGCGGAGTGCCGGCTCGCCTCGTGCGAATTCACGCTCGACGAGTTCAATCTCCAGGTCAAGGACTTCAGCGTCGGGTCGCTGGCGTTCACCGATGTGTCCGTGTCCTTGGCCGTGCCCGCGGTCGGACTTCGTCACGATAACGTGTTCGCGATCGCAGAGAACGAGATGCATCTGACGGTCACGTTCCGGCTCGCCTCGGAGGGTCGGCCCATGTTCGAGGGAGCCCCTGTCTCTGTTGGCATCCGCAACCACCGGGTCGCGCAGTTCCACCTGGGGGCCGGCTCCACCCTCGCCATCGACGCCCTGGAGGTCGTCCGCTGGCCGTTCGAGATCGCGCTCGTGAGCCAGGTCTCTCCCTAGACGGGTCCTCGCTGGCCCTTCCAACCGCCGGCCGCGCTAGGTTGGTTCGACCTCCTCGTGGCCGCGGGCCCAGTCCTCGACTCCCATGCGCCCCCCTTTCCTGTACGCGCTCTTCATCCCGTCGCTGGTCGCGTGCAAGCCTGACGTGCCGGATCCCATCTGGAAGGGGACGCATTTGTACTACGGCACGACGACGAGCGAGCCGGTGTGCAGGGGGTCATTCTTCCGCCAAGAACAGCACGTCGTCGGCCTCGCAGAGAACCTCGCAATCGTTCTCCCCGAGATCATCTATTACACGCGGGTTGCCGATGCAGAGATTCCCGACTACTGCGAGGGACAGTACCTTCGAGGATGTGCTCATGTCGCTTCCCCGTACGTCTTTTCGCTGAAGAGTTTTCACTACCACGAGCTCGCGCACGCCGTCGCCTACCTCGCAGGCATGGATGGCGCCATTCCATTCTCCGAAGGCTTCGCGGAGGTGTTCAATGACGGAGGTCAACCAGACACCGAGCGACTTCCGATCGATGACGTCCTCCAGAACTTCGAGTTCGACGACCCGAACTACTACACCATGGGTCTCTTCTCGCGCTTCCTCATCGAACGGCACGGTCTTGAAGCATTTGTGGACTTCCTGCGCTCGAGCGATCGCGATTCGAGCTTCGCTCAATTCGCCCCGATCTTCGAAGATGTCTTCGGCGAACCCATCGAAGCTGCGATGGCAGACTTCGAGAGTTACCCGTCATGCCGCGAGATGAGTAATCGTCTCGCCGTCGTGGACTGTAGCCTCCCGCTCGAACCGTGGCAGGGCCAGACAGTCACCCTGAGCGCGAACCTCGCATGCGATCAGGACGACGTTTTGGGGCCCACCACGGACAACCTCATGCTCACCACCCGGGGTTTCCAGATCGAGCAACCGGGCAGCTACTCTCTCGTTCCGTCAGCACCGGAGGGGCTGTCGGGGTTCCGCGTGATCAAGTGCGGCTCCTGCTGGGACAGCTTCGACATCACCCTTGCGCCCGCCTCGATGGAGGTCCACGAACTCACTCCGGGCCGCTACTACGTGCTCTTCGGTCGTGACGTGAACGAACCCGCCGAACTCAGCCTCGCCGTCAGTCAGTTATAGACCAGCGAAGGTCCGAACGACGGTGGGACGGCTGAGGGGGACAGCGGCCATCCCGAGCTGCGGGCGCCGTAGGTCGCTCAGAATCGTCCTACCGCGCCGATGAATACTCCCGTGTGATCGATAGAAAGTGAGACGCGTGCCAATTTCATGCGTCGAGCATGAAGCACGCCAAGGGCGACCGCGGTTGCTCCGAGGAGCCCGGAGACGACCAGCATGGCGATCGACACGTTCCGCATCGTGTCACGCCGGGAGCACGCATCGGCGACGGGACGGACATCTCGCCCGAGGGCACACATGTCGTCGTTGGGGCCGTTCAGAACGTCGTTCTGTTCGGCTGCCTCGTAGATCGCCTTGTACCGCGAGCCCTGGAACGGCTGCCGTGTCACCGTGGCTCCGGTCGTAAGGCCGACAATCAGGGAGACCCCGGCGAGCGCACCGACTGTCCCGAGTCCGATCTTCAGGCCGCTCTGCCGACGAGCTGTCGAGTCTTTGGGCGGATCTTGAGGGGTCGGCGAGGAGCCCAGGAGTTCCTCGATCTCGGCGAGTAGCTTCTTTCCGTCGTCGGGCTGGCCGAGGCTCGGGTCGCTTTCGAGTCCGAGCACATAGTTGCGCAGAACGGCCCGGGCGCGCAGAAGGTCCTTGCGTTCGGCCGAAATCTCGAAGCGGCGCATGTAGGCCAGGCCGACGTTGTAGAGGATGGCGATCAACTTGGAGGCGGCATAGGCGGCCTCGAAGTTCTCGATGGCGCGGTCGAAATCGCCCAGCCCGAACGCCTGCTCCCCGGCATCGTAGAGCGCCTCCGCAGAGGGAGCAGAGGCGACCTGGGGGTCGGCGGCGCCGGCGGACCCTGCCTGGGGCGGCGCCGCGAGAGCCCCGGCCAGCATGACGGAGAGCGTGCGCACCGTGACACCATATCACGACAGCGGCGCGCTCCGCGAAAGAGTCACGACGAGGGTTTGGATGGGGGTTTGAAGTCCCCGCGAGCCAGCGCCTCGGAAACCTCCTCGGTCGTCCAGAGCTCGTCCAGCCGGGCTTTCACCCAGACGGCCTGTTCCAGCGTGTGGGGCGGCCAGAAGTGGGACCGCCCCCGCCGGCCCCGGGCAATGGCGGTCGGCTCGGGAAGCAGGCCGCACTTGGCCCACCGCTGCAGCGTGACGCGGTGAACGCCGACGGACTCCGCGATCTGCGCGGTCGTAAGCCAGTCTCGGCGGGCGATCACGGCGGCGAGCATATCCGAGGGCGTCAGGCCACCCGCCTTGTTCACTGATGTACAGTGATGTACAGTGATGTACAGTGTGGGCGACGGTTTGCATGCGACGGCCCTCCCACAGCGGTCACTTCAGGCCCGGAAAAACCTCGCTGCCCTGCGGCATGACCTGCACCTTTGCCTTCGTTCTCCGGTGTCGATGTCGGGATGCAAGAGTGTCGCGGAGCGGAGCCGAGATATTCGTCTCCCACGCCGACCCGGCGAACGGCGCCGGCCCAGCTCGGCGCTCTCCCCAGCCATCGAGGTGCCGACCAGCCGCCCGGCGGCCCTCCGTCCCCCTCCGAGCCCCGAGGTCGAGCCGTGACGATGCACACACAAGGAACCAGCCGCCCCTCGCCTGAGCGAGCGACTCGCCGCGGGCATGCTGGAGACATGGACACCCCGCTCCGCCAAGGCGCCCGGACGCGGGACCGTCCGACGTGGACGCCGCGCCCGCTCGCGGAGAGCTACATCGGCCGCAGCCTCGCCGACGGCCGCTTCATGATCCGCCAGCCGATCGCCGAGGGCGGCATGTCGCTCGTCTTCCTCGCCGACGACCGGCAGGACGGCCGCCCGGTCGCCATCAAGATCTGCCGCGACGACGACCCGGACTCGAGCATCGGGCGCCGCTTCGCCTGGGAGTCCCGGGTGCTGGCGAACCTGCAGCACCCGAACTTGGTCAGCGTGCTCGCCACCGGCGAGACCCTCGAGGGCAACCCCTACATGGTCCAGCCCTACCTCGGCGGCGACACCCTCCGGGCTCGGCTTGACAGCGGTCCGCTCGGCTGGCGGGTCGTCCTCGAGATCGGCGTCCAGATCGCCGACGCGCTCCATGCGCTCCATCAGGCCGGCGTGATCCACCGCGACGTCAAGCCGGCCAACATCATCTGGGCGCGGCACCCGACGCAGCCGGTGTGGGTCCAGCTGATCGACCTCGGCATCGCCAAGCTCCTGGCGTTCGAGCCGCCGCGGATCGAGGGCGCCCGCGCGATCGACCGGCGCGCGACCGACGTCGGTCATGTCCTCGGCACCGAGGGCTACCGACCGCCGGAGGCCGCCTCGGGGATCTGCACCCCGCGCTTCGATGTGTTCAGCCTCGGGGTGACGCTCTACCGGCTGTGCACCGGCGAATTCCCGTACCCGGATCCGCGACCGCTCGCGGAGGTGTGCCCCAACTGGGACGGGCCCGACGACTTCGAGGCCGTGATCCGCAAGGCGATCGACCTCGACCCCGAGCGCCGCCATGCATCCGCCGACGCGCTGCGCCTCGCGCTCGAGGCCGTGCGCGTCGCCTGTCCCGAAGACGACCGTCCCCGCCATCTGTTCGCCGGCTGCTACAACCTGATCGGCGTCCTGGGCTCCGGCGCGAAGGCGACGACCTACAGGGCCTACCACCGGCTGATGAGCTCGCGGGTGGCGATCAAGATCCTCAACCCGAAGGCCCAGGCCGATCGAGACGAATGCCTGCGGTTCGAGCTCGAGGCGAAGATCCTCCGCGCCGTACACCACCCGAACCTGCCGGAAGTCTACGAGCTCAACACCTACGCCGGACAGCTCTACATGGCGATGGAGCTGTGCCCCGGCAAGCGCGCGCGCGAGTACACGCTGCAGACGACCTGTCTCGCGCCGGCCGAGGTCCTTCGCATCGGAGAGCAGCTCGCGTCGGCCCTCGCGGCTCTCCACGAGGCCGGGGTCGTCTACCGCGACCTTACCTACGACAACGTCCTGATCCACTTCCTCGACCGTGAGCCGCAGGTCAAGCTGATCGACTTCAACGCCTCGCTGATCGATCCAGATCGCTTCTTCGCCCACCTCGGCGAGCCGCCGCCAGAGCAGCCGATGCGGCCGAGCAGGGATCTCGATCTTCGGTCGATGCGCTACGCGGCGCCGGAGGTGCTCGCCGGAGCGCCATGGTCCGAGGCGTCGGACGTGTTCGCCCTAGGAATGCTGCTGTATCAGCTCCTGACCGGCCAGTTGCCGTTCTACGGGGCAAAGCCCGATCGCCCGGCGACGCCCCCGCGGTGCAAGGACTGCCCCGAGAACTTGTCGACCGCCCTCCTGGCGGCGCTCGAGCTCGACCCGAAAGATCGCGCGACCCTCACCGACCTCGTCGAGTTTCTCGAGCTCGCGCGCGAGGAGATCAAGCTCGCGGCCAGCCTCGCCCGCGAGGTGCCTACACCCATCCCGGCCGAGAAAGCCGTCGACGCACCGACCGCGGACCCCAAGCCGGCGGCCTCGACGCCGGCACCCGAGCAGGCAGCCGTCCTCGCGCCCGCCATGACAGCCGCGCCGCCGGAGTCGGAGCCGACCTCCGTCGTCGTCCCATCGCCGCCCCGACCGACGTGGTGGCCACTCGCGGCCGCTCTGATCGTCGGCATGTTCGTCGGAGGCAGCGCGGTGTTCGCCTTGTCCGGCCTGGCGCGCACGAGGCCCAGCACCGCCGACGAGACGACCCAGCCCGCGCTTGCTCGAGCCCCCCTCGCGGCCGACGTACCGGCCCAGGAGAGCCCCGAGTTTCGGCCTCCGCCGGTCGTCACGCAGGAGCCCCCACCCACTCCCTCGAGTCCATCGCCCGCAAGCGCCGTCGAGTCACCTGCGCCGAGCGCAGCCACGCCGGCACCCGCCCGCGAACCATCCGCGCCGCGAGCCCGCTCGCCGCGCCCCCCGCGGCTCCGAACGTTCTCGACGGTGATGACGCGCCTCGCCCCGAAGATCCGCGACTGCGCGCGCGAGACAGACATGGTGGAGAAATGGATCACCGCACAGGTCCGCTTCAAGGGCACGTCGATCGACTCCGTGCGGGTTCAGCGGATGAGCAAGGAGCACCCGTTCGCCCTCTGCGTCGACAAGATCGTTCGCGCGGCGGCTCCCCTGCCGGATGAGAACCCTGTCGAGGACTTCACCTTCACCACCGCCGAGAAGTAGAGGATCCATGCCGGCGCTCATCCTGAACCTCGTCTTGCTCTTCGCACCGGCCACGCCCCCCGCACAGGCGGAGACGCTCGCAGACGCCGGCGAGGCCCACCTCCGCCGCGCGACGGCGGGGAACACCCACCCGCTCGAGGCGTTCGAGAACGCGCACAAGAATTTCGACTCGGCCTACTTGCTCGCCGAGGACCCGCGGTACTTGTGCCGTGCGCTCGCCGTCAGCGAGCTGGCCCTGCGCACCGCGAACTTCGCCAACGAGCAAGAGCGCGTGTCCTGGGAAGAACTCCAGCGCGACGACCTCGATCGCCTGAGAGAGCACGCGACGCAGAAGCAGCGCGCCAACTGCCGCTTCGACGCGACGGGCAAGCCGTCGCGCCGCGTCGCTCTGCTCACCGACGCCGACGCGCCGGAGCCCACCACGCCGCCGCGCCCCGCGCCCCACCCGACGAACGACCCGTCAAGGAGCCCGTCTCGGGCGCCGACGCACCGGCATCGCGCTCACATGGTCTCCGGGGCGCTGCTCACCACCGCCGGCCTCGGCTTCCTCGGAGGGTTCGCGGGCGTGGCCACTCTCGAGCTCGCACGCGCCGACGAGATGAGGGGCCTGATCCGCACAGCCCGCACCGAGCAACGCAAGTTCACGGAGGCCGAGGACCAACGCTTCGACGCGCTCGCAAACGACTTGATCCGCGGGCGCAACACCGCGATCGGCCTCGGGGTCGCCGGCTTCGTGACGCTCACAACGGGAGCCGTCCTCCTGGCCACCCGCAACCGGACCTCGTCTCGCGGTTACGCCCTCCTCCCCTACGGCGACGGCAGGAGCGCCGGAGCCGTCCTTCGGCTGCGATTCTGACCGACAGGAGACGACGATGCGCGCGCAGACGATGATGGCGATCCCCCTCCTGTTGGCCGCCGGCTGCATTCAGGACCTCCTCGACGCCGGCGCCGCGCTGTCCCCGGACTCCGACACCACGGAGAGCTCGAGCTCGACCTCCACCGGCGACCCGCCGGCACCGACGACCTCCGCCGGCTCGGGCGTGCAGACCGTCACGAGCCTGCCAGGCGAGACCGACGGACCTGCGACGACGGGTGAACCCGAATCGACCGGCGCACCCGCAGAGAACGAGCCCCCGACGATTGCGTTGTTCGACGCGAGCCCGAACTCCCTCAGCGAGGCGGGCAAGGCGCTGATCCAGCTCGAGACGAGCATGGACGCGATCAAGGCGCGCCTGTTCCTGAACGGCGTCGAGCTGGCCGAGCTGGCGCCGGCCGACTTCCCCTACACCTACGAGGCGCTGTCGGCGAAGGACAACGGCACCCCGCACGTGTTCACCGTCGTCGTCGAGGACGCCGAGGGCCTGACGGCGATGGCCGAGACGAAGCTGACGGTGCAACTCCCGCCGTCGGGCGCGCAGAAGTGCCTCTTCACCGAAACGACCTCGGCCAGCAGCGTGATCTCGGCGCTGCTCTACACCGAGACCGCGATCATCGCCGCCGGCGCGCGTGACACGGGCGACGGGTACAAGGCGACGCTCTGGAAGCTCGACCCGGACCACTGCGAGGAGGCTCTACCGGGCTGGCCGAAGACGCTCTCCGACTGGACCGCCGACCCGGCGCTCGCAGCCCTGCCATCCCGCGCTTCGGCCATCGCGGTCGACGAGTTCGGCAACCTGGCGGTCGGCATCAACCTGACCAAGGACGGCAAGCCGCAGCGCTACGTCACGTTCCTGACCCCGGACGGCGCGCGCCTGTGGGAGAAGCCTGGCAAGGTCGGCGAGGAACTCGCCGGCATCACTATCGCGCCGGGCACCGTGGTCGCGGTCGGATGGGTGAGGACGAGCGAGAACCCGGTGCGCACCGACGCGATGGTCTGGCGTCACCTCGAGGGCGGTGGGGTCTGGTCCGAGCCGCTCAAGGCCCCCTTCACGCCCGATGAACCGTTCCCCGATCTGATGAACCTGCGCAGCGAGTGGGCCCGCGCGGTGCTCTACGATCCGAAGACCGAGCTCCTGCTCGTGGTCGGCGATCGAGAGTTCAAGGCCGACGCCTTCAACATCGTTCGCCGCACCTTCATCACCCGCTTCGTGCCCCTCGGCGGTCGGTACGGCGATCCCTGGACGTCTCCCGGCGATCCACTGCCGCACGACGGAGGCAACACCATCGGCTTCTGCGGCGATGACATCATCCTCGGCGGCTGGACGCAGGACTGGTCTGTCGACGCCCTCCAGCAACCCTTGACGCGCTGGCTCGACGCCGACGGCATCCCCGCCCAGCGCGTCCCCGAGCTGCTCTCGGGGGCGCAGTCGTTCGGGGTCGCCTGCGACCGTGAAGGCAAGCTCGTCAGCGCCGCCATGAGGTCTTCGGGACAGCTCGACGCTCAGGTCTTCGCGTTCGCGGAGCCAGCCGCACCGCGACTCTGGTACGAGATCGGGGCGCCGGGGAACGACGGCGCCGGCACGCTCGACTGCGACACCCGGGGATTCTGCGCCTGGGGTGGGTTCAGGACGCTCAACGGCAAGAGCATCGCCGTCGTCCGGGTCCATCACCCGTAACCAGCACCTCACTGCGGGAGCACGAACCCGTCACAGAGCGAGACGATCTCCCCGACCGTCTGCGCGAAGAACGGCGCATAGTCCTTCTCGCAGATCGACCCGACGAAGCCGTGCTCGACACCTAGGGCCAGCTGCCGGAGCGGGTTCGGCGGGCCAGCCTGGTCCGGGTGACAGAGCTGCCAGTAACCGAGGTCGATGTCGGTCGTCAGCACCAGCACCGCGAAGGCGTCGTCGTCGCCGTGCTTGGCAGCGCGCAGCGCCTCGATCCACGAACTCACCGTGCCCGCCGAGTCCTCGTCGTAGCCGTCGTTGATGATCGTGACGACGAGGAGCGCGTCCTCGCGGAGGAACCCCTCGTTGCACCCGCCGGGGCCGTTGAGCTCGGGGCTGAGGGCGTGGACCATCGCCTCGGTCGTGAGGTCGCCCCCCCACAGCCCGACCTGCGCGACGCAGGCGAACGCGGCCGCCAGATCCGGCTCCTCACGGGTGATGAACCGCCGGCCGCTCGCCATCTCACACCGGCGATTGGTCGAGCCCGTACCGGACGGGAACGTGACCCCAGCGCCGAGCCGCTCGTCACAGACGTCGATCGTCGCCCCGCAGAGCGGCGGCGCGCCCTCGGGATCACAGCTCGTCGTGCAGACGCTGCAGTCCGGGATCGCCCAGAACCCGTCGGGGTCCGCCACGAGGATGTGGACGTCGAAGTCGGGCAGTTGCTCCTCGATCGCCGCCATGAACGCCGGAAACGCATCGATGAGCTGGCTCTGGTGAGCCTTCATCGTGTTGGACGCGCTGATGGAGAAGATGAAGTCGATCTTCCCCTTGCAGCCGATCGGAGGCGGCGCCCCGAAGTCGGGCACGGCCATGTCGAGGACCGGGCCGCTACTCGTCGAGGACAAGGAGGAGCCCGCTGCCGAGTCCTCGCCGCCGGTCGACGAACCTCCCGACTCCCCCGCCTCCCCCGTCGTCTGCCCGGGTGGGGTCACGGGCGGCTGCCCGCTGAAGCCCGACGTCTCGACATGCCCGGCGTTACACGCGCAGACCAGCACGAGCGACCGCAGAAGCGGTGGCATCGAGCGCTGCTCTGGACTCGCCGTCCACGTCATACCAGGAGTATAGCAGCCCGCCCCACCGACGAGGGTCTGTCGAGGTGCTCATTTCATCATCCACGACCGGACTATGCCTCGGACATCCATGCGTTCGCGTAAGAAACGACCGAGCCTGCGAAACCCACGCCCGGCCGTGCTCCCAAACCGTGCAGCGGTCCCGTGCGACAGGGTATCACCCGTCCATCACGTCGAGCTCCCGTCGCATCTTCTATCCGTCGTTCACATTCGCGCACCCTCGCTGTATGCCGGACGCGGAGCGTCTGCGCGCGAAACTCTACGAGTCGTCGTTTCGCCATTGACGCCGGATCGAGCGCATGTAATAGCACCTGGCACATGTCCAAACATGATGTCTTGATTCTTTCCGCCATCGAGTCGCGCACCCGCGAGTTCTGCATCAATGTCATCCGGGAGAACCTCGCCCTCACCGTGGGCGAGCTCCAGGAGCTGTGCCGCGGTGAGCTCGGGAAGTTCGTCTCGACGATCACCCTCGGCGAGCTGTCCACCGGAGAGGCCGCGGCTCCCCCGAAGTCCACCAGCAAGGCGCAACCCGCCAAGAAACAGCCGAAGTCGTCGCCGGCCAAGGCGAACAGGGCCAAGCCCTCCAAGGGGGCCAAGGCCAAGCCCGCCAAGGCCAAGCCCGCCGCCGACGAGGCCGCCGTCGCCGCCCCGAAGCCGAGCGCCGCGGAGCCCGTGGACACGCGCACGCCCGCGGGTCGGCAGGCGTTCGATGAGGCGGTGTTCTCGGCGGTCCAGTCGATCGGCAGCCCTGCCGGCGCAGGCGACATCCAGAAGCTGACCGGCGGCACCAACATGCAGGTCCGAGCCGCGTGCAACCGCCTGATCGAAGCCGGCCGGCTCTCCTGGAGCGGCAAGGCCCGCGGCACCCGCTATTTCGTCGCATAGCCCCGCCGGGAGCCTGTGCTCCCGGCAGACTTCTCCACGGCCGACGCATCCCGTGGTAACGTCGGACCGTGCGGACCACCCTCTTCTTGCTCCCGGCCCTCTCGCCGTCGAGCCCTTCCCGCAACGTGCCTCCCGCGTCTCGCGCTCAGTCCCCTGCCGCATGCGAGCAGTCGGCGACGAACGCGCGCCGCGCGTGGACCCGCAAACACCCCCTGAGCCACGCGCTCAGCCTCGGCCTACTCGCAACGGCCTGCAGTTTCAGCACCTACGGCCTCCCGGGCGGCGAAGAGGACTCGACAACCACCACCGACACGAGCACCTCTACCTCATCCGGAAGCAGCACCCAGGACCCTTCCACGGGTCCAGCGGCCACGTCCACGGGTACGACCGGCCTGATGGCGGCATGCGGCAACGGCGAGGTCGAAGCCGGGGAAGAGTGCGACGACAACAACCTGCAAGATACCGACGGCTGCTCGAGCAGCTGTACCCGAGAGTACAGGCGCGTTTTCGTCACCAGCCAGGGCTTCACAGGCGACCTCGGGGGCATCGATGGCGCCGACCAGAAATGCGAAGACGCCGCGAAGTTGCTCGATCCCCCTGGCGTGTTCCGTGCGTGGATCAGCGCCGGCGCGGATTCCCCGGCGACGACCTTCGTCCGTTCGACCGTCCCGTACGTCGACCTGGACATGACTCCGATCGCCGCCAACTGGGACGAGCTGACCGACGGCATGCTCGCCAGCGGCATCGCCAGGACCGAGACCGGCGCTGCGGTGCCCGAGAGCGCATGTCTCCAGGGCTTCAGCGTCGCCTGGACATCCACGACCACGGCGGGGGCGAAGGCGAACCCGGGAGCAGACTGCAACGGCTGGACTTCGACGGCCAGTCAAGGCGATGTGGGCCAAGTCGGCTTCGCTACCGAGGACTGGACCGAAGCCCAGGCTGCTCTCAGTTGCACATGCTTGGCCTCGCTCTACTGTGTGGAGCAGTCGAGCGCTAGCACGAGGGCCTGCCCGGCCTCCTCACCGACGACCACGATCCGGCCGGTCGCGTCGATCGCCACGCCCGAGGCATGGCCGGCCGCGCTCTCATAATACCATGAGAGCGCCCCGGTGCGCGCGCACGTCGAATCGCAGCCGTCGTGCGGCTCGGCGTTCCCGTCGTCACAGGCCTCGCCGTCGTCGACGTGCCCGTCGCCGCAGAGCGCCGGGTCGGACGCAGACGTCGTCGGTGCGCTCGTCGACGATCCGTTGGTCGATTCACCCTCGTCAGCGGTATCGGACGTCCTGTCGCCGACGTTGATCGGCAGCGGGCACGCCGCCGACAAGATTGCGGTGAGCGCGGCGGAGAGCGGGGCGAAGCGGCGAGTGGGAGCGAGCGTCATCGTGGTCATACTGTGTTCCTTCGCCTAGAGAATCCCCGGGTCGTCCGACTTCCGTCACCGGGAAGAGCTTCCTTCTGCTCGGCGATCCGCGCACGCGTAGCGCTCGAAGCGGCGCGCGAGCGGGGAGCCCGGCAGCTGCGTAAACAGCCGGCGCGCGGCCGCCTCGGCCCCGGCGCGGTCGCCATGCATGCACAGCGCCTCGACCCGCGCCGCCTCGCGGGCGTCGAACAGCGCCCCGCGCGGGAACTCGCGCGCGTGCGCGTCGAGCAGCGCCCGCGCGGCCGCCGGCTGGCCAGCGGCGAGGTGAGCCCGGGCCCGGTCGATCAGCGCGACCTCGGCGGCCAGCCGATCGGGCGTATCGATGCGCAGCGGCGCACGCCGGGCAGGGGCGGCGATCGGCGCGGGCGCGGGCGCAAGCGCCGGTGCCGGGGCGAGCTTCACGTCGCTTGTCTCGGGGGACATGGACTCCTCGACGACCGTCCCCTGCGCCGCGAGGGGCGGAACCGACGGGCCGGCGGGTGTCACCGCCATCACAACGACGGCGCCGGCCGCGAGCATCGTCGTGGCGAACGCGGCACGGGCCGTCGCCCATGCGCCGGCGGCAGTCGCCAGCCCGCCGCCCTGGCCCATGACCGGCACGAGCGCCGCCCACGTCCGGCGTGACGCGCCGGGCGGCGGTTCGTCGCGCCGGCGGACCGCCGCGACGCACGAATCGAGCACATCGGCGGAGCTCGACATTTCCTGCAATTGCCCACGGGCGAGGCGCATCCGTGAATAGACTGTGTTGAGCGGCAAGCCGAGCTCGCCGGCGATCTCGGGCCCGCTCATCCCGAGCAGCTCGGTCATCTCCCACACCGCACGCGTCGACCCCGGGAGCCGGTCGAGCAATTGGGCCAGCATCTTCGCCGCATCGTGGCGCGCGTGCGGGTGCTCGCTCGCGGCCGGCTGTGCCTCGGCGAGCGCGGCGACCCGCCGGGCCAGGCGGGCTGCGCCGCGGCGCTGGCGCGACGCGACCTTGCGGGTGACGCCGTACAGCCACGCCCGCGGCGACACCTCGTACCGCAGCTGGTCGAGGCGGCGGAACGCGACGATGAAGACCTCCTGCACGGTGTCATCGAGCGCCTCCGATGGCACGCCGAAGCGCCGGGCGACGGCCCACACGAAGCCGAATTCGCCGCGGTAGATCGCGCGGAATTGCTCGACGCGCGGATCTGCCCGCGACGGCTCCAGGTCGGTCTCGGCGAGTTGCATGCCCTCCTGCCTCCTTCCCCGGATCCCGGCCGTTCCGTCACCGCGGATCGCCCAGCCGCAGCTCGAGCCCGACGAGGAGCCGCCCCGACACGTCCTGCGGCTCGAACAGGGTCTCCGTCGCCCCCGGTTCGCCCAACTCGAAGCGCGGCCCGGCGAGCCGCACGACCCCCTCGAAGGCGAGCGAGAGGGTGAGGCGCGAATTCACGCGCCAGGCCGGCCCGGCCCCGACGACTCCGGCGACCCATGCGCCCGTGACGGAGCGCGCGTCGGATCCGCGCGCGCTCGCCAGAACCCCCCCGGCCTCGATCCCTCCGCACAGCGGAAACTCGACCCGCTGGCCCCCGAGCCGGCCGCAGCCGTGAACGCCCCCGGCCACGAGCGACACGTTCAGCGCGCTCGTCCCCAGGCTCGTCCGCCGGGGGGCCAGCCAGAGGCCGCGCAGCTCGAGCCGAACGCGCTGCCACAGCACGCCCGCTGCAAATCCGATGGCGCCGGTCACCCCGGGCACCGCCCCGGACTCGGGCCCGCCGTTCACCCTCACGAAGCCCCCGAGTCTCGGCGCCGGCCTCGCCGACCTCGCTGCGAACTCCTCGCCGACGGGCTCGCGGTCGCTCACCCGTGAAACGCCCTCCGTGGCGCGCACGTCCGTGGGCGCGAGCTCGACCACCTCCGCGAGCCCCGGGGCGGACGGGCCCCGGTCCTCCGCCGGCGCGACCTCGCCGTCACCCCGCGGTTCGCCGGCTTGGGCCGCGAGCGCGACCAGCAAGGCCGTGGCGTCGAGCAACGAGGCGCAGCGCTCGGCAGTCAACGTGCGCACGTCGCTGCGTCCACCGGCGGTCAGCGTGAGCATCAGCCGGTACCGCGGGGCCCTGTCCTCGAGGACGACTCGCGCGACGACGTCGACCTCGCCGAATCCGAGCGGCCGCCCGAGCCGCCGGTCGATCGCACCGATCAGCGCCGCCCTGTCAGGACACTCGGGCGAGCCCTCCCACACGATCGCGTCAGGTGCAGGGGCCCGGAGCAGGAGACTGGCGAGGAGCGGTGCGAGTGGCATCGTGCGGAGAACATCCTACCCGCAACCGACATGTCCCGGCAGCGCCGGGTCGACGGCGTGCGGGTCTCGCCGCTCACCGAGGAGGTCGAGCCGTTCCAGAAGATGCCGGGCAAAGGGCGCGTCGCCGTCAGTCCGAGCGGCAAAGCTGTGGTTCACCCCGGAGCGCACGCGGGACTGCGTGTTCGCGGGCGACGTGCTCGCGCTCGTCGGTGAGATGAACGGCGTGCACGGAACGTCGCTCCGCCTGGCGTCGAGACGCAGAGCGGCGCGCAGGCGGCCGCCGTCGACGGCCTCGGCCGTCTCCTCGTCGCTGGCTTTGTATGCGACGACGAGTGCCAGCCAGCAGCGCGTGCGGGAAGAGGACCTCGAACCGCCGAAGCCGGCGCCGAGCTTCGTCGCGGTGCAGGTGCGGCCGCCGGCGCCGGGCGGGGGTCGAGGTCGTGCTCGGCAACGGCCGCGTCGTGCGTGTCCGCGGGGCGGTCGACGGCGAACTGCTGCGCCCAGTACCTCGAGGACGTGGAGTGGGCTACGGACCGAGTTCGGGGTCATCGACCCCCACGGTGCGCCCATCCTCGTCTACGCGGTCGCCGACGAACGTATTCGAGCGGTCGACATCGCGCCGTGCGAAATCGTGCTAGGCTGCGCACGAACACGGAGGGCTGTCAGCGCCAGCGAAGGCGAAGCGATGACAGTCAAGGTCAGACACCGAAAGTACACCAACGGGAAGATGCACTTCGAGGCCGACATCCACGTGCGACTGCTGGACGGGACGATCCACCGGGAGCGCCGACGGGCGCCCGCGGACACCCGCCAGGGGGCGCTGCGCTGGGCGAAGGAGCGGGAGGCGTGGCTCATCCGCCACGGTACCGCGGCGGCCGCGACGGTGAGCAAGGAGGGCAAGAACCACGAGACCAAAGAGACTCCGAAGCGCGAGGTGCCGACCCTGGCGCAGTTCGCCGAGCGCTTCCTCGCCCAGCACGTCCAGGCCAACCGGCACCGGCCGAGCACCTACCTCCACAAGGCGACGCAGCTCCGAGCCTACCTCCTGCCCGTGATCGGCAGGGTGCGGCTCGACGAGATCACCGACGCCGAGGTCGCCCGGCTGAAGGCGCAGCACGAAGCACTGGCGGCCTCGACCGTCAACAACATGCTCGCGCTCTTACGGCTCATGCTCCGCACGGCGAAGGCGTGGGGCCTGATCGAGACGATCCCGTGCGAGGCGCGCCCGGTCAAGATGCCGCCGGAGACGACGGCGTTCTACACGCCGGACGAGTACGAACGGCTCGTCGAGGCCGCGAGCCGGATCGGCGAGCACGTGCTCGTGATGGTGCTGCTCGGCGCCGACGCCGGCCTGCGCGCCGGTGAGATGCTCGCCCTGCGCTGGGCGAACGTCGACCTCCAGCAGCGGCGGCTCACCGTCGCCGAGAACGTCTGGCAGGGGCACCTCGGCCCGCCCAAGGGGGGGCGCGTCCGCCACGTCGTGCTGACCGACCGGCTGGCCGCGGCGCTCGCCACGATGCCGCGCTCGGGTGAGCGCGTCCTCTGGCGTCCCGACGACAAGGACGCGGTCGTCACCAAGCGGTGCATCGACCGCTGGCTGCACAAGGCGCAGCAGGCCGCCGGCTTCGCGCCGAAGGGTCCGCACATCCTGCGGCACACCTTCTGCTCGCGGCTCGCCGTCTACGGCGCACCCCCGCGGGCGATCCAGGGGCTGGCCGGTCACGCCAGCTCGCGCACGACCGACCGCTACATGCACATCGCCCCGCCGGTGCTGGCGTCGGCGATCGAGCTCCTCAACGCCCCGCCGCGAGCTGGTGGAGCGGACGCGGAGCGGCTCAGGACGCCTCCGAATTCCTGAGTGAAGACCGTAGGTTAGAAGCCTGCGTGTTGTTCTGCATCAACGCTCCCGACCGCCTCTGGAAGCCCTCGCCCCGCCCCGGGGCCCCCGATCTCCCCGAATTCGGGCTTCCAGGAGCGGAGCCATATCCCGGAACTTACCGGAAGTTCCTCGAGTTTGGCAAAGGCGTGGCAACGCGCAGGGGCGGCACCGCGCACAGACGGACAGGCGTGATCTCCGCACGAAGCGATGGTCCCCTGCATAGAAGGGGTGTTCCGCATGACCTTCCCTCTCGATCATGCGTCGAGAAGGGTATCGATGTGAGAAAAGCATCGGTGGTGGACGGCCAAACTTTGTCCCGTCATCTGATCCAATTCTTTGAGAGAGTTCCGATCGATCTCACAGCCGCTGGGAACCAACGTACCGCAGCGACCCAAGAGGGGTGACATTCAACATGGCACGACGAGTCTTCTTCAGCTTCCACTTCGACAACGACTTCTGGCGGGTCCAGCAGGTGCGCAACATCAATGCGCTTGCGCCGACGTTGTTGCTCTGATCAGGAAAGGCCCGGCGGCACGGCCGTGCGCACTGGCCGTGGCCATGGGAACTCGGCTTGGACCTGGACCAAGGAGACACGATGAATGGCGACGTTTCATCCCTTCTGTCAGAACCAGCGAGCGGCGATCTCCGTCACGGCGAAGGAGCCCGGCCCCTCGCATTCATCTCCTATCCGCACGAGAACCTGGGGACGGCTCGTGCCTGCGCGCGGCTCCTCGCAGGACACTTCCAGACCTTCGTGTGTCAGGACGATCTGGAAGGGGTCGAGGCCATGAATGAGTCGGAGCATCGCTCCGAACTGTCGACCCGCCTCCACACCTCCATCTCCCTGTTCGTCATCTACGATCACAGCCACGCGGCCTCTGCCTGGTGCGGATGGGAGGTCCGCGAGTTCGCGCGCCTGCACCCCGATGCGCAGGTCCACGTGATCGCTTGCGACGACACGCCGTGGCTACATCCCGTGTCGCACAATCGGGTCGCAGGGCTGCCAAACAACATCAACGCGATCCTGGCTGCGCCGCAGCAGAACGCGAGTGAGCGGCGCGACGTCGCCTGGTGGTGCGTGTTCGTTGACCCGCTGGCATGGTCGCGCTCGCTCGACCTCAGCGACCCGCTAGTGCCGCTGTTCGGGCGCTACGTGGCGGCTGATCTCGATCCGACGATCGAGTCGCGCTCACGCGCGACCGTGCTGAGCAGCATCGCTCGATGGTCACTCGGCCTCCTGGCCCTCGCTTTATCTGCAACCGTTATCGCGTGGACTATCGGGCCTGCGGCGGTGGTGCGGAACCTGTGGCTCTCGTTTGGCCTCTCGCTCGCGGGTCTGCTGACGATCGCCAGTTTGCAGGGGTTGGCTTCGGCGATCCCAGCGGCGACGTACGGGATGATTGCCGGCACCGCGACCGCCTTTGTCAGCGCCGGGGTTGGCCATTCGTCCGGGGATTGGACCGGAGCCGTCGCAGGCTCGTTTCTCCTCGGCTGCGCAGCCATCTACCGGGGGTGGCTGGCGCCGGCGCGGAGTTGGAAGTGGCCGCTGCTGAAATATGTCGCCGGACCGGCAGCGTCGGGGGCGCTTCTAGCCATGCTAATGCTGCGCCTCGGATTCTCGGTCAAGAGTTGGACGCTGCAGCTTGCGATCTGGAGCTACGGAGCGCGCGGGCTGGCCGGGCTCGTTGTGGGTCTATCGGTGGGTATGCCGGCTGCATTCGCGGCGTGGAGGCGACTAAAGTTTGTCCGGCGCGACCGCAATTCCAACGTGCGAGGGCTACTGGGGTGGAGCGTCACGATCGTGGCTTCCTTCGCGGGGATCGGCGCAATTTCAGCTGTCATGGTGCGGGACTACCCCGAACACCCGGCATACGGTCTAAGCGTCGGACTGCTCGGGGGACTGGTTGCGGGGGCATGTTATGCGCTCCCATCCGCGCTGGCGCCCCGGCGTCTCGCGGGACCCGGAGAGCCGCTCCTCGGTGTCGCGGTCGCGCTGTTCTGTCTGTTCTCGCTTCGGCTCGGCCTCTCCGAAGACACGCCGCTCCTTTCCTGGTTGGGGCTCAAGTTCGGAGCGTTCGAACAGCGGCTCAGGACGATCATGACCGTCACGCCGTGGCTGATCGCTACAGCCGCGGGTCTCGCGTGGATCGTGCTGACCACCTATCGCCTCAAAATGGTTCGTCCACGGGAGCAGGATCCGCGAGAACGAGGTCTCGCAGGCCCGTTGCTCGGTTCTGGTGCGCTGCACGTCGCGGCTTCCTCGCTCGCGTTCTGTAGCCTTTCGCCAGGGGCGCCGGGACACGCCCTGCAGCCTCTCCCAGAGGTCCCGCCGACCGGCGTCTCCCTGCTGGAGTTCACCGTCGAGCCCGGGGAAGGCCTGTCGGATCCGCCCCCCACGGCCCCACAGCCAGTGGTGCCGGAGGCGGAACCCGAGTCTGTGGAACCCGGCTCTCCCGAGATTGCCGACCCCGGGGAGTCCGATCTGCAGCCGATTCCGCTGACACCCGAGTCCCTTCCGGCGGACAAGCACACGGAGCCAGGCCATCCCGAGGCTGCCGCCCCCAAGGAGTCCGACTTGCCGCTGATTCCACTGACGCCCGAGTCCCCGGTGCCGACGAAAGGGCAGAACGAGACCCCAAAACGGCCATCTCCGCGGAGGAAGCCCCGGATGCTGGTCGAAGCGCTCGAGATGCTGGCGGACACCAGGGCCACGCGGCGTGACAAGGTGATCGCAGAACTCTCCCCGGAGCTTCAGAACTCTCTCGAGCATGTGCGTTGCATCGTCAACGCCCAGACATGTGCGCGAGACAAAGGCGCTGCGGCAGGGCTCGGGAGACCGCTCGGGCGTAGCTGGCTCAAGGTGCCGAACTCGACCTCGGTCCGCGTCACGATCCCGCCTGGTTACGAGCTCGTCCTGACCACGACGATCACGGCCTCCAACCCGATTCACGTCCAGTTCACAACGGCGGCGCCGCCCGGCGCGCCGTCTACTCAGTCGATCACGGTCTCGGGGAACGGCACACACCGGCACACATGGGCGGCGGCATGGTACGAGCGCACAGTTTCGGCGGTGATCACCTCGCGCGGTGACAAGCAGGTGCAATTCCAAGCAAAGGGTGCAGAGTTCGACAGCGATACCCAGGCGCACTCACGTCACGAGGACGACAACGATGCCGACTACGATGAACCACACCTGAAGGCAGTGATGGTCGACCAAAGCAAGCAGTTGATCGACAACCGCGCCACCGAGCTCAGACGCGAATGGGAAAGCAGGCCGGCGCGCGAGCGCCGGCTCGGCGAGCCTCTATTCGCAACCCAGCCACGCTGAACCCGTTCAGTGAGTTCGGCGGCGTGGCCCGAGGACGCCGAGGGCGCGTTCGACGATCACCGGATAAGCCGCGGTGGAGAGCAGGGACTTCGGGAGCTTCGAGGAGAAGCATTCGGCGGCCAGCAGCCGGCGCCAGCGGGGATTCGCCTCATACCACGCCGGATCGACTCGATCTTCCAGCAGTGCCGCGGCGGCGCCGCCCGGATAACCGAGTGCGTAGGTAGACGCTTTCGGTTGGAGGGCGCGGAACATCGCGGCCTCCTCGTAGATCCCGTACATGCCGCCGATGAAGAACGCGGCGGCGAAGCGCGGAACTGGTCGACAGAAGGTGCGGTTGCCGAGCATCGCCTGGCGCATGTCCTTCAGGCTGAAATCACGTGTGGCGGTCGTCGAGGTGACGGCGGTAAAGATGATTCGGGCAACGCCGAGTTCGGCGAGCACCCGCGTCTCTTCGCGAATGTCGACGGCCTCGAAGAACCGCGACTGGAAGATCAAGACCCGCGGCGACGCCGGAGCCCGGTCGGCGAAGACGCGCATCGCCACGTGGAGGAGGGTCGGAGCGAGCGCCGGATGGCCGCCGCATACGAGGGTGCACCCCCCCGCGAGTGCCTTGCCGGCGATCCAGGTGACGGCTTCGCGGATCCGCTCGCCGCTTCCGTCTTGAACGAAGCGATCGTTCTCCTCTTGGATGCGGCAGTCCGCGAAGTCCTGGGCTTTGCGCCGCTCGGGTACGCCCGCTGAAAGGAAGACAAGGGGCGAGCCGTCGTGCGTCGCCCAGAAATCTGGGGTGAAGTTAATCTCGATTCGAGTTGTCATGGCTCGCCGTCTTCCTCGCGGATTGCGATCGGTCGCATCCGCAGGCAGGCCCCGCGGCGGTCACGGAAGCCGCTAGTGAGCCGCGACCCCGGCCTCGTCCTTGCGCAGCCTCAGCGCCGAGAGCAGGCGCGCACCGACGATCACGTGGTTGACCTTGCGTCGCTCGCTGGCTTCGATCCGACCCCACCGCTCACGGGCGAGTGTGAATTCCCGGACGGCGCACTCGAGGAAGCGCGCGCGCTCCTCCGCGCGCTCCTCCACGCGCTCGGCGAGCGCGAGGCAGGCGTCACCGGCGTTGCGCCGCGCCCTGGCCTCGTCGACCGTGTTGCCGTCGCCCGCGAATTCCTCGGCGGCCTGCACCCACCACTTCGAGGCGCTCTGCAAGGAGGCGCTCACCTCCTCGCCCGCCATCCCTCGGCGAAAGTCCCGCATCCCCATGTACAGCGCCAACTCGCCGCGCTGGTCGGGGGTCAGCGCCGTCTCATTCCTCCTGATGTGGTCGAGGCCTGCGGGCATCACCGGCGGCGCCCCCAGGCCAGCGGTCGCCGCCCGCTCGAGCGACTTCAGCGCGAACAGCGCGCCGTCGATCGCTACCTGCCGGTGCCCGGCGATCATCGCCTGCAGGACCGCCCCCTGCACATCGGCGAGGCCCGTCTCGAACGGCGCGCGATCACGCGCGCGTCGTAGCGAGTCCTGAATGGCAACGCGCCCGCGCTGATACATCGCCTCCGCGATCACCGGCGCATATTCGGTCGCCTGCGCCCGCGACAGCGCCGCCTCGCTGATCGTCTGCGCGCGATCGAAGTCCTGGACCACCTCGCGCATGTACGCCTCCGCGATCGACCCGTGGATCGCCTGGACCTCCTCCTCCTCCGCGGGCAGCGGCGGCTCGAGCGCGTCGAACTGCGTCTGGCACAGCGAGACCGGGCGGATCGCCTGGAGCACTTCGGCGGCGGGCACCGGCAGCGGCCCGGGGCCGGCGAGCAGCGAGACCGCAGCGGCCACCTCTGCCTGGCGTGCGTCCAGGCAGCTCCGGCGGACCTTCATCACCGGCTCGGGGATCGACTCGTCGATCGTCCCCTGCGTGCATATACTGCGATACGCCTCCGCCCACTGTGAACTGTAACGATCGAGCGCTGGCGCGGCCTCCGGATATCGCGGCTCGATCGCCGCGCGCGCCTCGTCCGACCATACCGAACCGATCACCTCGGCCCCGAGCTGGCACGGCGCCAGGGCCCGCTCTCGCATATACACCGCCGTTCCTCCCGCCGTCACGGCCATACCGGCGCATACGGCGGAGGCGATAAGGATCCGCGATGTTCGTCGCTTCGCCGGATCGATCGCGTCGACCAGCGCCGCCATCGACGAGAACCTCGCGCCCGGGTCGCGCTGTAGCCCACGCACGAGCGCCCGCTTGAGCCACGACGGGAGCCGTCGCCCTCGCGCTGACCAGCGGACTTCGCCGCTGCGTGCCCCCTCCTGGAGCTCGAGGATGTGCCGCAGGCGGGTCGTCTCCGCCGAGTCGGCCTCGAGGGTCGAGCGCAACTCGTCGTACGTCCGCGCGTACGGGTGCGTGCCGTTGAGCGACTCGAACAGCGCGACGCAGAAGCTGTACTGGTCCGAACGCGCGTCGCACCGCCCGTCAAGGAGCTGCTCCGGCGCCGCGTACTCGGGCGTGCCGCCGTACGACACATGCCTCCCGTCCGGCAGCACCTGCTCGCCCTGCAGGTTGCGGGCGAGGCCGAAGTCTGCGACCTTGGCGACGAACTCCCGCTCCCCGCTCACCTGCACGAGGATGTTGTCCGGCTTGACGTCGCCGTGGATCAGCCGCTGGTGATGGATCGCGTGCAGGCCGCGGCCCGCCTCGACGTAGCGGGCCAGCACCATCTTCCAATCGTCGGCGTACTGTCGCTGCCAGCGGCGCAGGTTGACGCCATGCACGAGCTCCATCACCAGATACGGCCGCTTGTCGTCGGTGACGCCGACGCCATGGACGGTGACGACATTGGGGTGCGACAGCTTCGCCATCGCCCGCGCCTCGGCGAGAAGGCGCTCGTGGGCCGCCGCGTCATCGCCGGCCACGAGGATGACCTTGAGCGCGCAGTCGCGATCGAGGCTCGGCGAATAGGCGCGGTAGACTTTGCCCATTCCACCGTGACCGATCACCTCCTTGAGCAAATACTCGCCGATCCTCGGCTCGGCGTCCTCGACTCCGAACAGGCGCTTGCGCAGCCGGGCGAGGCCGAGCATGGCCTCCGGGTCCGACTCGTCCGGGGCGCCAAAGATCGCGAACAGCTGCCCGTCGTCGAGCGAAGCGAGGGAGGTTGGCAACGCGGTCAGAGTGGAGTCGTTGGGTTCTGGCTGCAGGTTCATCGCGGGTCTCTGCCTATGCGGCTGTCCGGGGCCGCTGCTGTCCGTTGGTGCCCAGCCGCTGCGCCATCGATCTCCGTCCCTGCCGGATCCCGGATCGACGCCCTGGAGGCACGTTGACACAGCCGCTCGCCCGTGGTCAATTGCGCTCCGCGCGCATCGCGCCGCCCGTGATGAGAGCCAAACTGCGCCTCCTCCTCCTCTCCTCCCTCCCCACCGGAGCGCAATCGTTCCGAGCTGACCGCAAACACCGGGAGATCCTGCGCCGCCTCGGGCTCGCCCGATTCGGCCGCGCGATCGCGGTCCAGAGCGTCGTCGGCGTCCGCCACGAAGAACTCGCCGGGCTGATCGGCCGGTTTCAGCCGACCCATGTGCACATCACCTGCCACGGGCTCGAGGACGCGCTGGTCTTCGAGGACCGGTGGGGCCGCCCGGTGGAGCTGTCATTCGAGAAGCTGCGCGTCGCACTGGACGGCGCCCCGAGGCTCGCGTTCATCGCCCTCGAGGCCTGCAGCTCGTCGTCGATGGCCGCGCGGCTGCAGCGCCGCGGCCTTACGACCATCGGCATGGCCCGCCGATTCGACCCCGAGAGCAGCGACGTATTCTTCGCCACCTTTTATCAGTCGCTCGCCGCCGGCCACACCCTACACGAGGCATTCACCGCCGGCCGCCTCGACCTCGAGGTCCTCAGCACGCTGACCGCGCGCATACCCCGGCTGTTCTACGACGCAGCCGACGACAAGCCGTTCGCCTTCGACCCGGACGACGACGCGCTCCCGACCGGCGACGGCGACCCGCCGCAGGTGGCGCTCGCCGACCCGCTGCACCTCGTCGCCGACGGCGTCGCGTCGTCCCGCGACTTCGACCTGCTCACCAAACTCGACGAGCAATGGACCGTCGGCGGCCTGCTGCGCCTGGACGGCGCGCCCGGCAGCGGCCGGACCCGCCTGCTCGCTACCTGGCTCGCCCGCGCCGCCGCCAACCGCTGGTACGGCGCGACCCGCGTGTTCGCATGGTCCTTCGAGCAGGTCGGGGGCCGCAACTGCGGCGACGTGCGCGCCTTCATCCGCGCGCTGGCCGAATTCCTCGACGACCTGACACTCGCCGCCGCCGACCGCTCGGAGTGGGACCTCGGGCGATGCATCGCCCGCCTGCTGCGACGCGAACGCTTCCTGCTGATCCTCGACGGGATCCCGCGCTTGCCCGGCCCGGCCGATCGACCTGGCTCGCCCGAGGCGACCATGCACCCCGGCCTCGTCGCCCTCTTGCGCGGCCTGGAGCGCGCGCCGTACGGCCTGTGCATCGTCACCACCACCGAACCGATCCAGCTCGCGGATCTCCAGCATCATTCGCTTGAGCTCACCCCGCTCGGCAGCGACGACGCCGCCGACTGGCTGTGGAGCCACGGCGTCGTCCGAGCCGGGCAGGAGCTCGAGCGGATCGGCCAGGCGTTGAGCGGCAACCTCCTCGCCCTCGCCTGGGCCGCCCCGGCCCGCCCCGACCCGTCACTGGCCCCCAGGTCCGACGAGGCTTCACCCCTGAACCACGCACTCGCCCTGCACCGCCTCGGTGACCGTGAGAAGGCCCTGCTCGCCGCGCTCGCGCTCGCCGGCGGAACGCTCGACTCTGCGGCCGTCGGACGCCTCCTGGGCGCCGGCACGAGCCCAGGGGACGCCCCACAATTCCCGTTCGCCGTCCTCGACACGCTGGTCCGCTCCGGGCTCATTCGGGCCCAGCGGACCGGCCCGGTCGCCCTGGTCCACTGGCGGCTCGTGGGAGCGATCGTCGACGCCGGCTTCGTCGCCCACCTGCCGCCGACCCTTGACGTCGACGCCCTCCTCGGGTGCGAACCACCGCCGCTCGATCACACCGCTGCCTCGCTGCCGGCGCTGGCGGCCCGCCTGCAGGCACTGCTGCGGCGTGACCAGGGCCGGCGCGCCCTCGATCTCTATATCGGATCGATCGCCCGCCACGACCCGCCGAGACAGTGGAGCCTGATCGGCCGCACCCTCGGCATGTACGCCGAGGACCTCGAGCTGCTCGGCCTGTTCTTCGACGCCCCCTGGACGCGCTGGCGCCGATGCGTCGCCGACGAGGCCGCGACCGATCGCGCCTACCTCCTCCACCGCGCCGCACTCGCGCTCCGCCACGTCGGCCGCGTCCGCGAAGCGCTGCAACCATTCGCGGCGGCGACCGAGCTGTACACCGCGCAACGACAGCCCGAGCGCGTCGCAACCTGCGCCAACGACCTCGCCGAGACGCTCGTCAGCCTCGGTCGCTTCCCAGACGCCGCCGTTCGGGCCGACCAGGCGATCTCGGCCGCACGCGACCACCTCGGCCGGTGCCAGGCCGACGACCCGGCGGCGCTCCGCCACGCACGCGTCACCCTCTCACTCACCCTCGCCACCCGCGGCCTCGTCGCCCACCGCACCGGCGACGAGATCTCCGCCGCGCGGATGTTCGCCGACGCCGAGAAGGAGACCGTCGCGATCGCCAAGCTGGACGAGGCGCAAGGCGAGATCGTCGACCGGGGCGACCGCTATTTGTTCTCACGGCCAGGTCTACAATTCTGGGAGCACCTGCTCGATCGCCTCGAAGTCTGCGTCGAACAGGGGGACGAGACGGCCGCCATCTACCTCGAGAAGCAGCTCTCCGTGCGCCTGAGCGCCGCGACCTCATGGCACGGCCGCAAGGGGATCGCCAGCGTCTCGGCCAGCTACCACGAGTTCGCGCGCGCTCGCCTGCTGAGCGCCCGCCTCCCCACCCAGCCCGAGCGACGCGAGGCGACGATCGACGACGCGGAGAAGCACTTCGCCCGGACACTCGCGCTCCTCCACCGCAATCAGTACCTCTGGATGGTGCCCGAGGTCCTGCGCGCCCGCGCGCGGCTACGCATCCGCGCCGGCGACCCGGTGAACGCGGCGCTGGACCGCGAGGAGGCCGCTGTCCTCACCGCCCGCCTCGGCCTCGCGCCGGCCTGAGGATCCGAACGCGCCTTCGGGAACCAAGGCGACCTGCGACGGACGCGTCGACCCCCCCTGGACGTGTTCTCCTTGGGGCGGGTGGTTGCCCGACACGTAGGCCAGGCAGGGTTGGCGCTCGGTTCACATCAGGGGCAGTTCAGCTCCCGGAGCGGCTCTTCGGGAGGCGGCAGAGCTCAGCGACGATCAAGGCCGTCGCCAGATCGGGATCATGGGTCGTCGCTAGCTCGTGGGCGATCAGCGGATCCACGACATCGTCCGGCGGTTCGCCAGCTTTGATGAGCGACGCCGCCGCCCCGTCGGCGAGCCCGAGGAGGAACGCCGGGCGATTCGGGCACTCAGTACAGTCGCGGAAGCGCGTGTACTCGAGGACGAGCCCCGGCGGCTTGGTCTTGCTCTCGATCACTTTCCCGCCCACGAAGACCGCGGCGTCGAGATCCACACCTATCATCCCGCTGCGAAGTGCGGACAAGTCGGCGCCGATGTCCTTACCGACGCCGTGCCAGCAGATCTCACCGAAGATCCGGCGCTCCTTCGCCTCCATTGGGAGCGCCCGGATCCAGAGCTTCGCCTGGTGGAGCTCGATCGCTCCGGAGTCTTCGGCGGCGATGTCAATGATCGCCTTGTGGACCATTGGCGTGATCGACGGGTGCCCGCCAAAGACCACCGTCGCCCCCAGGCTGAACACCGTTTGCACGAAGGTAATCACGAAGGGCGCGAGCGTGTGGGCAGCGGCCTCGCTCTCGGACTCGTCGGGCATCGCCGCCGAGAGAAAGATACGGCACCCGCGGAGACAGCCGGCCGCGGCCCGATCGGCGAGCGCCGATGCGACCTGGGCAAGCGTGGTGACGCGGACCTTGTCCTGGCCGAGCTCGCGGAAGCCCTCGGCCTCGTGGGGGGGGAAGGGGCGGGTCCCTGCGACCAGAATCCCGAGGGTTTGGCCGAGGCGCTTGCGGAAGCGGACGACATCGCCCGCATTTGGATGCTCGTCGATGCAGGCGACCCGGACGCCCGGTTCGTGCGGTCTCACCAACCACTCCGGGGGGACCTCCTCGAGGGGCCAGCCACGCAGGGTAGCAAGCTGTTCAAGCGCCCGGGCGACTCGGTCGCGGAACGAGATCTTGTGGGCGAGTAGGCGACGTGCGGCAGCGACCGCGGCCTCGGCCACTTCGGCGACCGCGCCGCTCGACGGCCAGGAGACGTGAGGCGCTCGGAAGGCATGGTATTCGTCGCGATCACGGGTGACCGCCAGCACAGGCACGTGAGCGGCGCGAGCCATGTCGAGCTCGGCGGCGACCCACGGCGACGCCGTCGCACCCCGGCTGTCGACGAGAAGAACGAGATCGGCGCGTTCGATTGCCTCCTTGATATCGCGCTGGATCGCAGCCCCACCGGCGACCTCGTGGATGTCCATGAAGACATGGAAGCCCGCAGCCACAAGGCCACGGTGAAGGTCCTCGGCGAGCGCGGAGCCGTCGACCCGAGCGTAGCTGATCATGACGTGCCCGCCGGTGCCGTGCCGGCGGAGGCCGCCGTGGTGGAAGAGGGCGACGAGCAACGTGTCCGGTTCATGAAGGCCGACGGCGTTGCGGCGGGCGAGCGCCGGCAGCGGCGCCCGCTTGAAGTCGTAGGCGGCGACGCTCTCGACCACCGGGATCACCGGGAAACCGCGAGCCTCGATCTCGGTGATCCGTTGTCTCAGCTCGGCAGCATCGGCGAGGTCGTCGGTGACCACGACGATGAGCGCGTAGAGGTCAGCGCTCGCAGGCGGCTCGGGCCGCACCCATCGGCGGGTAGCCTCGCTGAGAAGCGGATCGGCGGCGATCATCGCGAGGATCTGCGCGGCAATCGGCGCGCCCTTGGGCGTGTGGATGAGTTCGAAGTGGAAGGGAGTCATCGTCGAATCGGCTTCGTCGGCGGAACAGGGTGGCTTCGGGCGAGGTGGGCAGGGTTGGAAGAGATAGGCGGGCCCAATCTCCTCGTCCCGGCAACGCCTCGGAGCGGCTCACCCGGCGTGGAACCCTTACCGTTCCCATGCCCGGCGCTCGAGATCCCTCGCCTGCCGAAGTCTCGCGCTCCAGGAACCCAACCCGCTCGACTAGGCGAGCGCAAACATGCTCCTCAAGGGCCGCGGCGCACCAGAGTGAGTTGTCGCAAGCCCTAAATACTCTCCTCGTTGCCCCGTGCAAGACCGCGCGTTCGGGGAGGCAGGAGGTGGTCGGCGAGTCTCATCTGGGTCGAGCGAGGCGTTGTCGAGGCCCTGAAGGAGCCGGCGCACTCGCAGGCGGCTATGGACGGAGGAGCGCCGACGAAGGACCTGGACTATTCGGAAAGCCCGGCGAGGCGGCGGCGGGCCTCGCATTCGTCGTGCTTTTCACGGAGGCCGGTGGCGCCGTCGAGGGCCTCGGCGAGGGGCTGCAGCTCCGCGAGCAGGGCCCCGGCGGTCCCGCGGTCGCCCTCGTCGAGCGCGACGTCGAGGCGGTCGCGGACGGCGAAGTATTGGTCGAAGGCCCCGAAGCGGCGGGCGAGCTGCAGGTGTCGCTCGGCGGCCGCGCGAGCGCGGGGCAGGTCGCCTACGCCCCGGTGCGCCGCGACGGCGACTTCCAGGGCCGCGCAGAGCACGTTCTCGCCCAGCCCCTCCGCGAGCCGGACAGCGTCAGCGGCCAATTCTTGCGCTCTGGGCGGCTCTCCGCGGGCGAGAGCGCACAGCGCCAGGCCCACGAGTGCCGCGAGGCGGTCTCCCGGGTGGCTCGCCGGGTCGTCGAGCACGCGCTGGTACTGCCCGGCGGCCCGCTCCGTCTGGCCTTCGGCCCGGAGCAGGTCTCCGAGCCTCCAGCGGTGCGTAGCCAGCGTATAGCCTGGCGCAGCCGGGTCGCGTTCCGCGAGCGCGACGGCCTCCTCGGCGAGGCCCAGCGCCTCCGGCCGCCGCCCGAGCATCTCCAGCACCCGGGCCCGCTGAAGGCACACCCCGGCCCGCCAGCGCCCGCGACCGACCCCCCGCAGCCACGCCTCCGCCCAGTCGACCACCCTCAGCAGGTCCGTCGCGGGGAATTCCGGCAGAAACTGCGCGCACTCGACCCAGTCCACGAAGCTCTGGGCCACCGCCCGTTGCGCGCGCGACCCTGCGAGCGCCTCGCGGTGCGCCGGGTCCTCGGCTAGCGCGAGCACCTCGGTGTGACGCGCCAGCGCCGTCGCCTTCTCGCCGAGCTGGTTCAACGCCCCGCCCTCCAACTTCAGCGCCAAGACCCGCAGCTCGACGTCCCCCAGCGCGCGCGCGGCGCGGGCACCTCGGTCGGCTTGAAGCGCTCGACGCGGGCGATGCAACTGAGGTCGGGGAAGATCTGCAAGTACGCGGCCGGCAGGGCGTCGAAGCGCCGGCGCTCGGCGTTGTCGCTCAGCGGCTCGAAGATCGTCTCGGCGGTGGCGAGGTCGAGGCGCGTGAGGTGCACCTTCTTCGGCCAGGTCTCGGCGTAGCGCTGAAGAAAACGCTCGGCGAACGGATCGGAGCAATTGAGCACGTGCAGGTTGCGCGCCTGACACAGCATGTAGAACTGCGTCGCGGTGCCGTGCTCCTGAATATAGAAGGCCTGCGGCACCCCGTCGGTGCGGCGCGGCGCGTGCTGCAGGTAGGCCGGGATGGTGATCGGGCCGAGGTCGCTGTCGAGCGGGACGAGGTCGGCGATCGCGCGGAAGAACCCCTCGTGCTCGTCCTGCACGCACATCGCCAGCACGTGGTATGCGTGCCAGCGCAGGATCTCCTGCAGGCGGTCGGGCGAGAGCTCGCTGAACCGCCGCAGGATCCGGCCCCCCAGCACCTCCTGGGCCGCGCGCAGCGTGGCGTTGCGGATCACGTCGTCGCGCGCGGCGTTGGGGGTTAGGGCGTCGCACTCGACGATCCCCTGGATGAAGCGCGCCCAGCCCGGCAGCACCTCGCGGTTGCCCGAGCAGATGAACATGCGGGCGATGTAGAGGTCGACCGTGCCGCGGGTGTTGACGTCGGGCACGTGGCGGTCGGTGATACCGAGGATCCCGTGGATCCGGCCGGTCCGCGCCTCGTCGCCGACCTGGTAGGTGAAGGGCTCGTCGACCTCGAAGACGTCGAGCGAGGTCTCCTCCTTGAAGCGGCCCTCCCAGAACTGGCGGTACTCCTTGCGCTGCTCCTCGCGGCTCGGCCAGCTCTGGCGGTGCCACGGGGCGTGGATGGCGTTGGCGGGCTCGGGGTCGTCGCCGAGGTGGACCGGGACGCCGAGGAAGTCGGCGTAGCGGCGGATGATGCCGCGCAGACGGTCGAGATCGAGGTAACGCTGGTGGTCGTCGCGCAGCGTGAGAGTGACGGTCGAGCCGACCACCGCGCGCGCGCCGGCGCCGACCTCGTAGTGCCGGTCGCCGGCGCTGGACCAGCGGAGCGGCTTGCCGCCGACGGCGAGCGTGTCGATGTCGACGCGCGCTGCGACGATGAACGCGCTGAGCAGGCCGATGCCGAACTGACCGATGAGGCTGACGGCTTGCAAGCGATCGCCGCGGGCCAGTTCCTCGCGCAGCTCGCGGGTACCCGAGCGGCCGCTCGTCGCGAGGTAGTCGTGGAGCTCCTTCTCCAGCATGCCCACGCCGTTGTCATCGATCTCGATCGTTCTCGCGGCGCGGTCGACCCGGACCCGGATCCGCGGCTCGGGGATGTCACGCTCGCGTCGCTTGCCCTTGACCGCGCGGCGCTTCTGGATCGAGTCGTGGGCGTTCTGCAGCATCTCGCGCAGGAACACGTCAGGGTCGGCGTAGAGGTTCTGGGCGAGGAGGGTGATCAGGCCCTCGAGCTGGATCTGGAACGTGTGCTGCTGCGACATGGCGGCCGGCATCGGTGCCCGCGACGATAGCAGTCGATCACACCGGTGACGTGAGGAAAATATGGTGGCGCGCGCGGGGCCGGGGGAGTACAGGTAGTGGTGGAGGTCGTGTGCACGAGAGATGGGCCGTCGAACTGCTGCTCGCGGAGGCGTACAGCTTCTACGCCGAGGGTCGCTTCGCGGCGACGCTGCGGGCGACCGGGGCGGCGCTGGAGGCGGCGCGCGTGCTGGGGGACGTCGAGTTGCGGGTCCGGGCGCTGGTGTACGAGGGCGGGGCGCTGAAGATTCTCGGCGAGTTTGCGACGGCGCTGGCGCGCCACACCGAGGTGCTCGCGCTGGCCGAGGACCCGGCGCACCGCGAGGCGCTCGCGGGGGAGCGCGCGCAACGGGCGGTCGCCGAGAGCTTCCTGGAATGGGTCGGGTGCGCGCGGTCTCTGCCGGAATTCTCCGCGACGGACCTGCTGACGGTACTCGACCGGGCGGAGGCGTGGCTGCGGGGAGTCGGCCGCGGGCGCTGGCGGGCCGGGGTGTGCTCTCAGCGGGCCCAGGTGCTGGCGATGCTCGGGCGGCGGCCGGAGGCGCTGGGCCTCGCCGAGGAGGCCGTCGCGCTCGCGGAACGCAACCCGACTGCGCCAGGCTACACGCTGGCCGGGTACCGCTTGGGCCTCGGAGACCTGCTCCGGGGCGACGGCCAGACGGAGCGGGCCGCCGGGCAGTACCAGCGCGTGCTCGACGACCCCGCGAGCGCCCGGTGGGACCGCTTCGTGGCGCTCGTGGGCCTGGCGTGGTGCGCCCTCGCCCGCGGGGAGCCGCCCAGGGCGCAGGAGCTGGCTGCCGACGCCGTCCGGCTCGCGGAGGGACTGGGCGAGAACGCGCTCTGCCAGGCCCTGGAGGTCGCCGTCGCGGCGCACCGCGGTGCGAGCGACCTGCCGAGCGCCCGCGCGGCCGCCGAGCGCCACCTACAGCTCGCCCGGTGCCTCGGGGCCTACCGCCAATACTTCGCCGTCCGCGTCCGCCTCGACGTCGCGCTCGACGAGGGCGACCGTGGCACCGCCGGGGCCCTGCTCGTGGAGTTGCAGCCCCTCGCCGAGGCCCTCGACGGCGCCACCGGCCGCCGCGAAGAACGCGACGCATATGAGACCCGCCGCCGCCGCCTCGCCGAGCTCCCCGAATAGAGCCCTCGCGCGCGAGACCACGAGTCGCGGGGCGCCGAGGTGCCGTGCTCGATCGCGCGCGTCGGTAGGAGGCGCCCCCAGGTGCCCGGGCCGGCATGCATCGATCACCCCGCCGCGCGTGAGCCTTGCCGCGAGCCCTGGGCGTTGCGCTCGAGGTCGGCGCGACGCAACTTCGCAGACCCCGCGGGGAGAAGGACTGACACGGACATGGGCATGAAGGACGACATCAAGAACGAGGTGGCGAAGCTACTGAAGCCGGGCGATTATTCGGTGTATGCGTCGACCGATGTCCCGGGGCCGGGCGACACGCGGCTGACGTTCGGGGACACGGGCGTGCGCTTCGACGCGGTCACGCTGTACATCGACATGCGCGGGTCGACGCAAGTGCTGCAGCAGCACCGGGCCCACAACGTCGCCAAGATCCACAAGGCCTACCTGTTCATCGCCACCAAGTTGATCGCGGAGCATCGGGGTTCGATCCGCAGTTACAACGGCGACAGCATCCTGGCGTTCTTCGCCGGCAACGGCAAGGCCGAGGTCGAGCGGGCGATCAGGGCGGCGATGCAGATCAAGTACATGCTGAGCGAGTGCGGCGCCGAGTTCGGGCGCTACAAGACGGTCGACTTCGGCGTCGGCGTGGATGTCGGGACGATCCTCTGCGTCAAGGCGGGAATGGGCCGGAACGACAACCACAACGATCTCATCTGGCTCGGCGACGCGGTCAACCGCGCGACGGTGTTGAGCGACAAGGGCCGCGACCCCGAGCCGATCTGGGTATCGAGTCGGGTCCGCGAGCTGCAGAGCGACGCGGTCCGCTACGACAAGGATCGGAAGGACATGTGGACGCAAGCGACGATCAGCTACGCCGGGACCTCAGAATGGGCGTTCAAGACGAACTACCATTGGCCGGTCGCATGACGCGCCGATTTGACGGAGACCAGGGTAGGCGCCGCCTGGTCGACGCGCTCGCGGGCCAGGCTGTGCTGCGCCGCCACCCGGAGCTGGCGGCGGAGCTGGCGGCGGTCGTCGAGGTCCGGACGCACGCGCCGGGCGAGGTATTGATGGCCCAGGGCGAAGACACCGACGAGGTCGCGTTCATCCTCGACGGGCGGGTCGATGTGCTGCTCGGCGGCCAGCGGATCGCCGAGCGGGGCCCGGGCGATCACGTCGGTGAGATGGCCGCGATCGATCCGCCGACCCGGCGCAGCGCGACGGTGCGGGCCCGCGGCGAGACGGTCGCGGCGTGGGTCACCGAGCCGGTGTTGGCGACGATCGCCGGTCGACGCCCCGAGCTGTGGCGGGCGTTCGCGCGGGTCCTCGCCGCGCGATTGCGCGAGCGCGAGCGGTTTCATCGGCCCAAAAACGCACGCCCGCGGGTGTTCCTGGGCTCCTCGACCGAGGCGGCGCAAGTGATCGCGGCGGTGCGCGCCGCGCTGGCGGGCGACGACCTCGAGCTCGTGCCGTGGAACGACGGCGCGTTCACGCCGGCGCACTACAACCTGGAGAGCCTCGAGGAGGCCGCGGCGCGCTGCGACTTCGCCGTATTGGTGGCCCAGGGCGACGATTCGCTGGTTCGACGCGGAGTCACGGGCGCGGTGCCGCGAGACAACGTCGTGTTCGAGCTCGGGTTGTTCCTCGGGGCCCTCGGGCGGCCGCGGGCACTGCTGATGGTCCCGCACGGCGGGGGTCTGCAACTGCCCAGCGACTATGTCGGGGTCAACACCATCGCGTACCCGTCGACCGCGACGGGAGCGCCGGACGTCGCCGAGGCGTGCGCCGAGATCCGGCGCGTGATCGCGCGGCTCGGCACGCGCTGAGCGCGGCCCCGTCCGGCGCGCGGCGTCGATCATGCCGACACGTATTGACGATAGAGCCGCGCCCGTCGCTCCGACGGGTGATGCGCGAGGAGATGCTCCACGCGGGCGAGCCGGGTGTGGCGGCCGTCCGGATCGAGGATCGCCAGCTCGAGTACCTCGGCGTGGGGCATGTTCAGGCGACGCGCGAGCAGGGCGTCGTCGACGGCGTTGGGCTCCTCGGGGCGGAGCAGCTACTCCTCGGCCAACGCACCCAACATCAACACCAACGGCGACCAGGCTCGGTCGACGCGCGCAGCCGCATCGGCCGCTCGGTGGGCAGCTGTGCTCTCGAAGCGGGTCCACGCGGCAAGTGCGGCCTGGGCATTCTCGCAGCCAGCGTGCTCGGGTACACGACAGGTAAGGCTGCCCTCGCCCGCTGTCGCGGCCTCGCCGAGCACGGCCACGAGGGCGGCCATGAATTCGTCCGCGCTGGCGAACCGCCGAGCCGGGTCCTTGGCCAGCGCCCGAAGCACGATCCCGTCGAGCTCCGCCGAGATCCCGGCTGCCGGCGCCACGCAGCTCGGCGTCGGGGGCTCAACCTCGACATGTCCCTTGAGCACTGCGTAGTCGCTGCCGGTGAACGGCATGCGCCGCGTGAGCAGCTCGAAGAGGATCACGCCGACCGCGTAGAGATCGGCGCGTTCGTCGACGGGACCGCCCCGCGCTTGCTCTGGGGCGAGGTACGCCAGCGTGCCGACGATCGCACCCGGCTCGGAGTGGCTCACGGACGGCCGTCCCGATCCGCTGGAGACGAGGTCGGGCGCCGTGACCCGCGCGAGACCGAGATCGAGGAGGAACAGATGATCGCGGCCAGCACGTCGAGTGACCAGGCAGTTCTGCGACTTGAGATCACGGTGGAGGACACCGCGCCGGTGAAGCACGGCGACGGCCTCGAGAAGCTGGCGCACCAGGCCGAGCGCCCGCTGCCAGTCGAGCGGCCCTGCCAGGACGAGGTCGCGAAGGGTGGGGGCGCGCAGGAGCGGCATCACGAGGAAGACGAGCGGATCACCCGCGCTGACCAGCTCCACGTGAGCGCCGTGTGGCGGCGCTCCGGCCGCGAGGAGTCGCTGTGGTTCCTCGCCGAAGTCGAGGAGCGGGATGATGTGCAGGTGCTCGAGATGCGCGAGGAGCTGCGCTTCACGACGGATCCGGCGCCGCTGGGACTCCGAGCGCGCGTGCTCCGGGTGGAAGACCTTCACCGCGACCCGTCGTCGAAGAAGAAGGTCACGGGCCCCGTACACGACCGCCGTCCCGCCGCAGCCGATGACCTCATCGAGGCGATAGCGGCCAACCAGCACGCGTCCGCGCAGATCCAGACCGCCGAACATCGCGCGCCGATGGGTCGCCTCGCCCGTGACCGGGGTCATCCGTCGCTCCGTTCCACGCCTCGAGCCAGGTGTGGGAAGCGCCACGCCTGACGGCCGAGCGCTCTCACGCGGCCGCCCCGCAACCCGACGCCCTCCACGAGCCGGCCCGAGCCGAGATGCCGATGACGCGCGAGCTTCTGTGGAGGGTTCTGGCGGCTCATTCGCGTTACTCATTATTATTCAGCATTAATCAGCAAAAACAAGCGAGATCTTGAGCCGATCTGTTTTTTTCGGCACCGAGATAGACTCCGCCCGTGATCGCCCGCCGAGATTGGGTCACAACCGCGCAAGTCGCAGAGGCGGCGAGAGTTCACCCCACGACCCTCGCCCGATGGTCGAAGCTCGGCTTGCTCCCCGAGCGCGTCCACCTGAACCTCGGCCGGCGAGGCCGGGCCTTCCGTTGGCCCCCACACGCCCTGGAACAGGCCCAGTGGGTGAAGGCGCGCATCGACGACATGTGGACGATGGAAGAGATCCGCGCCGCGCTCGAGCGCGGAGAGTTCCAGCCTTCCGCGCCAGCATCCCTTTCTACAGACGAAGGCTAGTCCGGCCGGCCGGTGAGCGCCCTCTCACGCGCGCAGCTGCGAGCGCCGTCCGCCCGCCTCGCCGAGCCCCACACCTGTCGCTCAAGGAGCGGCCCTCGCATGTAGCGCGAGCCCTCCGCGCTGCGCGCTGTGCGCGCATGGCAGGAGAAGGGCAGGAGCGGTACCGGGCCGGCTCGGCGGCGAGGTCGCTATCGCCGTCTCCCTCGAGATGGCGCTGACTGTCGCCCCTCACGTGGCCCCCAAAGAAGCCCTCGGCGTCGCCCTCGTTGTAGCCCGATCGAGCCCCAAAGCCATCGCCCCCGGCATGGCCACAATGGCGCCACGAGCGGCACCACAGCGACCGCCCTCGCTGTAGCCCCCGCTGGCCCCATCATCGTGGCCGACCTGTGGGGCCCCACGCCTGGCCTTCAGCCGCCATCTGACCGCCTGGCAGCCCCGATCTTGCAGGCAGATGCCGCCCGACGGCCGGGCCATCCGACCGCCAGCCGGCGCGCGATCGACGGCTGGCCGGTCAGCGTTGCCGGTGCAACGGATCGGCCGACGCGTCGCGTGACTGCAAGCCGCGTCGCGCGTCGCGTGTCGCATCCCGGCGCCGCCTCGCCGTCCGGCGATGCCCGCCTGCTGGTCGCAAACCCGCCGCAAGGTCGCCGGGCAGCCGGGCGTGGCCCGCCCTGCCGGGCCCATCAGGAAGGTGAGTCGGCGCTCCACGACCACGGCATCTCGACGCCCAGCGCACGCCTCCCCGGCGCCGCCACCACGCGCGCGAACGTCGACGGAGTCCCGAGCGCACGCGCCGATGTCTTCGCCTCGTACTTGTCGGCACGCCCTTCAGTCGCGATGAAAGTCAGACCCACTGGCGGCGAAGTGGCGGACCCACCTGGCTGTCCGCGCCGGGGAGCGCAGGGGCGTGACAAAGCCCCGGCGGCATGAGGGCCGTCGGGGCTTTGGGGGGCGGGCGCGGTCTACTCGAGGTCGGGTCCGGAGTCGGACGCGGAGGTCTCGGCGCGCTGGTGGGCGAGGTGCTGGCAGTAGCTGGGGCCGTCGATGTCGAGGCGGATGGCGGTCATGGCGAGACGGTCGAGGACGGCGGCGGTGACGGTGGCGTCGCCGAGGTACTTGCCCCAGGCGCTCAATTTGATGTTGGAGGTGATCGCGGTCGCGCCGCATTGGTGACGACGCTCGATCAGGTTGAAGAGCATGTGGGCGGCGGTCGGAGCGTCGGGCTGGGGCGGGACCTGGGACGATCGGGCACCTTCGTGACATGACGCGGCCGGCCCCGCGACCATCATCACCCCGCATGGGACGATTGGGCATCTTCGTGATGCCCCGCGATCGCGTGCTGGCCACCTACCCCTGGCGGCCACGTGGATCCATCCGCAGGTTGCCGCCCATGAAGCGGGTCATCGTCTACAACAACAAGGGTGGGATCGGAAAGACCACCTTCTCTGTCCACCTCGCGCTTTTCGCCTCGGAGCGGCGGATCAGGACCCTCGTGGTCGGTCTTGACCGCCAGGGCGACCTCTGTCGCTGGCTCTCGGGCGGAGACGAGAGCTTGATGAACGGCCACGTGTTTCGGGTCAACGACTACCTCCAGGTCCTCTACAGCCCGATGGAGCTGCCGAAGGACCTCGCCAACTACGACCTCGTCATCGCCGACTGTCCGCCGCACGTCGAGATCGTCGACGAGGTCGAGGCCGACCTGTGGCTCGTCCCCATCGACGGCCGCCTGGCGATGGAGAACATGGGCAACATCTACACCGCCCTTCGGCGCGCCGAGGGCACGATCATGATCGTGCTCAACCGCTGCGACCTGATCGGCAAGCGCGCGCTCGAGGGCCTCCGCGAGGCGGCCCACCAGATCCCGCATGCGACGGTGCGGAGCGAGCCGATCCCGTCCTCGGCGGCGATCGCCAAGGCGTCCGAGTACTTCCGTCCGGTGTGGAAGGTGCCCTACGGCAAGGACACGGCCGGAGATCGCGCGATGCAGAGCATGTGCAACGATGTCCTTCTCTCCTGCGGCTTCGGAGGCCGGTACTGACATGACTGAAAAAACATCCAAGAGCAGCGGCCTTCGCTACGGCATGACGGGCTTCCTCCACGCGCGACAGGCCGCGGGGGCTCACCCGAGCGCCCGCCTGGCCCTGAAGGAAGCCGGCCACATCCGCGAGGACGAGCCCCCTCCGCCCAGCCCGGCCGCCGCCGAGGCGCCGGTCTCCGACACGAGCGCGGCCAACGCCGCGCCACCCCCAACAATGCGCGACCCGACTCCGCCCGACCCGGCGACCGCGCCGGCACCGGCGCGTCGGACCTCGCGGCCGACCACGAAGTCGAAGAAGCGGCCGCGTTCCCACCACTTCCGCTTCCCCGAGGACATCGACGGCTACCTCCTCATCCTCGCCAAGACCTTCGAGTGCACGCGCACCCACGTGGTGTGCTCGGCGATCCAAGCAGAGTGGACGAAGCTGCGGCGCAGGCAGGCGAGAGAGGCCAAGAAGCAGGCAGCCGCTGAGTGACGAGCACGGGCCGCGATGCGTGCGAGGCTCGCTTAACTCGGCTCGCTGAACCACTCGACGCGGCACCTCCACCGGGCGACGCGCTTCACGATCGAGCGCTAGAAGTCGCCGACTACGTGTGCGCGATGAGCCTGGCCCACGGCAATGTGTCCAGCTACGTCCGCATCCAGGACACCCTGCTGAAGCTCCAGTACGCGCGCCGGCGCGCAAGGACCCTCGTTTCGGTGCTCCCCTGCTCGATGGGCTCTCCCTTCGATGCCGAGATTGCGCACGGTTTCCTCCGAGCGGGGTCAAGCGCCAGCTCGACACCGAGTGTCTTGGACCCGAGCTTCGTGCCCGAGGCCGTCCTTGTCCCCGATCGAGGGGCGATGCGCAAACCCCGCTCGAGGAAGTCTCTCCCTACGAGGACTGGTCACCTGGAGGCCTGTCCATCATGGCCCCTTCAGGCTCGCTACGACCAGGGCACTAGACGATCGCTCTGAGCAGCAGGAGTTATGGCACGGAGAGCACCGTCATCATCGTCTCGATGCGCTAGACGCAACTGGAGACAAAGGGCGATCAGGCGCTGGCGACAGTGCTGGCTCCATGATCGGGTCGACATCACGAAGCGCCGCCACCCGTCTCTTCGCACCGGCCCGCGATAGCGGAAAATCGCTTGACGCGCCGGGGCTCCGCATGCTCTGCACGCAGGTGAGATATTGGACCTACATCGCATGGGGTTCTTTGAATTCATCCGACGGTTCCAGCAGCGGCGACACCCCGCGAAGGGCGGCGCTGCCGGGAGTCCAGCCGATGATGGTGCGCCTTCGTGGGCACATGACCTCGAGCCACTCGCCACGGCGATTCAGCGTCGACCGCCGCCCCGTTCCGTCTTCGTGGCGTACGTCCGCGCGGACGAGCAGTCTTTGGTGACCCTGTGCAAGCGGCTGGAACCTCTCGAGCAGTCCAGCGATCTAAATATATGGTGGGACTCCTTAATCCGCCCCGGGAGCGAATGGGACGATGCCATACGCGACAAGCTCCGCAAGGCTGACATCGTGGTATTCCTGGTGAGCGGCGCCACGCCCGGCTCCAAATACGTCTGCGAAAAAGAGGTCCCGGAAGCCATCCAAGCGTCGCAGCAGACAGGCGCACGCGTCCTGCCGATACTCCTCGACGAGTCGGGCCGCACCGCTGTCCTGGGTCCGGACCCACACCCGACCCTGTCCAGATTGTCCCAATTCCAGACCCTCCCGCCGGATCGCGCGCTCGTGCAGTCCAATTCGGACTGGGATCTCGTGGCCCGCGGCATCACGGAGACCGTGCACTTCCAGCAGGCCCGCGACATCCTCCTCGGGTTGGGCCGAGCACAAGCTGCAACGGTGCCGGGCGAACTTCGGGACGCCGCGCTCGAGTGCGTGTTTGGCCGTGTCCCGGCTCTCTCCGAGTTGACCACAAAGGGAGATCTCACCGGCGAAAGCTCTCTCTCTCCGGCGATGGCCCACGCGATCCTGGCTATCGCCTGCATGCGGTCGATCTCGAGTTCGGGCACCGGTCCGCTCTGGGCCATCCACGGGCTCGTGCCGCACGCGGTTCACTCCGACCATGACGCGGTCGTCGAATTGGCCGCACGTATCCTCACCGAGTCTGGATTCTTCCCGTCCTGGGTAGACAGTGAGCGGGACGTCGAGGTGTTATGGCGGCGACTCCAGGCGCTCGACGATCGCGTGCGGAGCGAGACCCTGCGCAATCGCCTCCTCGACCTCCATCGCTTTCTTGCCCACGCGCGCAACGCCCTCCTCCCGCACCCCCGCGACATCTCCTCACTGTTCGCAACGTGGCGATCGGATCGAGGTCTGCCCCTGACGCGGGCAATCCGCGAAACGGCCCACTTGCCGACGACCAGGGCGCGTGCGCAGCCGACGCCCATGACGGTCTCATCCGGCGCGCTCGAATGGCTGCACGGACCGAATGACCTGCTCTGTTCCTGCGCCGAAGGCGTCCATCGCTTTGACGCCGAGAACCTCGCATGGAAATCCTTCCTGCACCCCTTGCGCGGAATCGTCGCCCGATTCCGGGCGTCCCCGGACGGCACACGATACTTGCTGATCGAGGGCCGGGCGACCATTCGAGACGCTCGGACCGATGGACCACTGGTCGAGCTCGAGCAGGAGAAGGATCACCTGGTGTCATGGGATTCCGTCGCATGGTCGCCGGACGGCCATCGGCTGTTCGGAACCTGGGGTCACCGTCTGTTCTGTTGGGATGCTCACAGCGGGAGAGTTCTAGCCAAGCGCGACGTCCCGATCCTTTACATGCGCCCGATCGCGTGCGTGGGGCAATCGCTGGTAGGCTTGACGAACGATTTCGACGCCAGCAAGCAGGGGAGCCCGCTCACGAATCACTTCGTCATCATCAACACCGACACACTCGAGGTCGAGGTCGACCGCGCCATCCCGATACCGGTGGAACACATCACCAGGAGTTGCTGCATCGTCCCGGTGCCCTCGTGAGAAGCGCCGCGCTGAGGGATGGCGCAGTGATCACGTAGTTCGATGGA
>ERZ1066117.322-NODE-322-length-42165-cov-34.837853_pt1 | contig 42165 bp, 59 predicted proteins | sample MGYA00382764_ERZ1066117 | MGnify/ENA primary metagenome ERZ1066117 (study PRJEB33369, sample SAMEA5778347) | biofilm metagenome | biome: Industrial cooling water; feature: Water cooling tower basin; material: Biofilm | place: United Arab Emirates | collected...
CATGGCAGGTGGTGTGGGAGGGAAGGGCTAAATACCCTTCTCGACCCGATTAGCCTGTTTTTATAGCACGTTAAACGTCCAAGATCTATTAAGGTCTATAAAGTCCTGCATTGCGAAGTAATTCCAACGATTCTTTTGCTCTTTCTTCCATAGATTGCATGGGAAAGTGCATACACTGATTAACGATTTCTTGAATTTCAAAATCCCCAATATTCTTTAGGTTTACTGTTCTAGGCTCTAATAGTCTCCAAACTTGAGGCTGCTCTTGAACTACACCATCTGGGAAAGTGATTTTTACACGTGGAATAATCTCTTCAAAATCTCTGTTCTTCCACTCACGAGCTGGAAAAACAATACTGCTAGAAGACATGCCTCCGTTTTCAGGCTTCACTGATGTGCATCGATTGGCAAAGGTGACAGGCGTTCCAAATACAGAACAACTATACTTAATGGGTGTACCTACATATCCAACCGTGACGGTTCCGCTAGCAATTCCTATATGAGGGCAAAAAGAAAGTGCATCATGCTCACTCATCCACCTAGCAGCTTGAACTGCCTCTTGAAAAGGATCTTTAGAACCAAATTCTTTTGAAAAAACAATCATGATTTCGTCGCCTATGTATTTGTCAACAATCCCATGAGTTTCCCGAAGAGCTTCAGCCGTAATCCAAGCAAAAAAGTTATTAACAAAGATGAGTATCTCCGTCGAAGATAACTCTAAAGTCCTTGCTGAAAAATAAGAAATATCAGAATACAGGATAGTAGCTTCTATTTCCCTTCCTTTTACAGGGAAACTAGCCCCCCATCCGTCGTCAAGCTGTCCATCCACTGTAAGAGGATTGGATATTAGATAATCTTCCAGCGATTTATAACGATAGAAAACCATACCTTACTTGTTTAGACTCACTAGAGAACGCTCAAAAATTATTGTTTGGCACTTCGATAAAAAACACATTGAAAACCTAAAGCTTTTGATGGATTATCAAAGAAATAAAACCTGAAATTGGCACAGCAAGAATTGCGAGTATCAGTAACCATAAAGCTATTCTAAAAAATTCAAACTTTGTTGATGCTATCTCTGAATTTATTGTTATTTGGCTAGCTAAGTCTAAGTGCTCTTTCTTGTAAGGCGTTGGAACTTTATCCTCAAAATAGAACTTATTCATCGCTTCTAGCAAGCTGTCAGAATCATATTTCCTAAGGTTATTGAAAAAATAGAAATTGTCAGTAGATTTCAAAGACTGAGAGTTCCTATTCGGTCTTCTTCTTAGCCAGGTAAAATGCTCTATATCAGTTTTTGGTAGGAAGGATAAAGAACAAATTAATGAGCTTACACCCAATAAAAATGTTGAAATTAATAGACCTACTCGCAGAGAGTCTGGCATGGTTTCTGCGGCACTAAGATAAGTGACAATGGCTGTAATCGCAGCACCGCAAAATGCTAACAGGACTGCATTTTTTGCTTCGGCAAATTTGAGCCAGTCATTGACCATCTGAAGAATAGAAAGAAGCTTTTCAGTTATTTCCATAAAGTCTAAAGCGAAACGTGCCTTAACTGTCTAACTTTACTAAACTAGAGCAAAAAGATTTTCCATGCTTCTCACACCAATTACTACCTAAACTATAAGCAGTATCGAAATCAAATCGACTATCATCTGAAACATCCTCTCTTTGCCAGAGTTCAGCCTTCTCACCATTAGGACAACCACAAGAATGTGTAGCTTTTTCGTCTTTAAGATTTGAAAAAAATCTTTCTGAAACCCAAAGTCTATTACCTGTAGACAAACTAGCTAGTTTTGCTGCCATATTTACAGGCTTTCCAGCCCAAACCTCGTTTTGTCTATCCGTTCTATTTTGATAGCTCTTCAAGCCAAACCTACGGACTAGAACGGTCTTCTGATCGATCCCAAAATGTCCTCCAATATCCTGGCCAGTAAGCGCTTTAACTTTTGGTGTAAAGTATTCGTAAACGAATGTTTTAAAAGAGACAGTTGCGGCAAGAGCTGAGTAAGGCTGATCACTATTGAACAGGCTAAAAACCCCATCTCCTTTAATATCAATATACGCTGCTCCAAATTTATGAAAAATCCGGATAGCTGTTTCTGTAAAAAGCCTGTATGCTTTCGCAGTTGTTTTATCGTGTAATCCAGCGCTAAGCTTTGTAGATCCCTCCATATCTACAAAACAGCAAATAACATCTGGAATCTTTAACCAGGTAGTTGGATTCTGAATTGGTATTTGAGGTGTATCTGGAATTTTATTGTGATTAGTGATAGATACTGCTTGAGTGAAGTGTGCTACTTCCGTTGCGATTAACTCCTCAATGGAAAGTGGCATTCTTCCTTCTACTTTGGAATCTTCTCTGAAGAAAACACCTTTTACGTCATCGAGTAAGGACATAAACTCCTCAAGTATTAAAAATACTAGCTTCAAGAGCAAATTATAGAGGCAACCGAGGTTTTGCGCTCCCCCAAAGAACAGAGGTACTAACTTTTAACTTAACTTGAGGTAAAAGATAAAACGTAGTGCGGATTACCGAACCTTGTTAAAAAGTGATGCTAAATATAGCGTATTTCTTCCGAGTTGGAATACTTTGACTTTAGCAGGAAACTCTTCAGCGGTGGCTAGATCTCACTTGAAGGCTAACTAGTTATTGGACTGAAACGAGTCTACATAATACCCCCAAATAGGATCTTAGGTGGACATTTGTCTGCCTATTTGCCGTAATCGGGTCGTTGGATGGACAAAAGTCCGCATAACACCCCTAATTAGGATCTTAGGTGGACTGAATTCAGTATATCTACCCTATTCATATCCACAGATGCCTTCATAAACTTTTAAGTAACGTAGGTATAAAATCTTCATCATCTGCATCACTACCGATGGTTACTCGACCCAAAAAACTGCTTGACCAGGTGCAGGAGATTATTTGTCTAAAACAACCACTTGAAGAAAATGATGTGGTGAGAGCGAAACAGTCCAGACATTGACCAACTGGGGAGCGTGTCACCTTTTGCAGATAAAAATGAAAACCCCGGATTCCCTGTAGCGGCCTCTAGCCCTTGACAAGTATGCATGGATTTTCTTCAAAAAAAGTGACACGCTCCCCACCTCCAGAAACAGGCCACCGCGACGGCTGCAACCTAAAGGAACCCCTATGCGATACAGAATTCCGAGCAAGAATGAAAACCACGAAGTTTCGGTGGGATGGGATCGCCCGATGCGAACCCACTTTGCACAAGTTCACGACCAGACCATTACCGACGAAAGAAAAAGTGATCTGATCTTCTGGCTGGGTGGGAACTTTGACGAATTTCCTGAGATGGCTCCAATGCTGGAGAAACTGCAACCCTACGCCGATGTGCCAGAAACAGTTAAAGCACTGATGGAATTTGACAAAAAGGGAGGAACCCTGACCTACCATCCCTTTAACGCCCCCCATCTGGAGATCCAGGAAAATAATCTCAAAGAAAGAACAGTAAGGCTCCAGGGGATAATCGCACTGAACCAGCTAACCCAATCCCAACTCAACACCTATGCAAGCCGCCTTTTGGGAGAAGACACCCCCTGGTACTGGGAAGTGCGCTGGTACGACGGGCACCCAATGTACGCAGCTCGCGTAGTAGAACGGGCGTTCTGGGAAGGGCTAATTGATGAGCAAGGAACACCCAACTGGGAGGAACTGGATGAAGCTGCAACACTTCAAGTGGCTAAGAGCTATCAGGAAATAATCGAGGAAGATTTCAAACAACACCTGAAGTCATAGTCAGGCAAAAGCAAGCTGTACACGAAGAGGAGAAGCAGTTGTTTCCTCCGGCAGCGGCACAGGATCGGAAACAACTGCAGCACAATACTTCCGATAGACACAGTCGCTACAATGAGCGCCGGTGGTGGGTGTCCAATCCTCGTTGTGAAGCTTCAACGCCAGGTCACTCACCAGCTCCAGCACCCGCTGACGATGCTCGAGCGACGCTTCAAAGCTGATCATCTCCCCCGTCCGCAAAAACAGCAGGGACATTTTAGCCAGAGCCGCATGATATCGCTGCTCCAGGGCGAGATAGTACAGACCAATCTGCAGATCTAACCCATCCAACTGAGACAAATCCTTCTGCTTTTGGGACTTGTAATCAATCAAATGAAGCATCCCCCCCTCAAGATACTCCAGGCGATCGTACCGACCGGATACCTTGAACGGGACATGATGAAAGATCAACTCAGCCTCAATTCGCCCCTCCAGTGCCAGGGGACGACGCACCAGATCAGACAAAAACTTATCAGCGTAGACCCGCAGAATTTTTAAACCCTCTGCCTGTTGATCTTCACTCAGTTCCTGGGAACATTCCTGCCAGCATTGCTCCACCCAGTACCAGGGAATAAAAGGTTCCATATAATGCCAATCCCCGTGGATCATTCGCAAGGCGCGATGTAACGCCGTGCCTAATGCAGCAGAGCCAAACGAGGGCGGAGCAGAAACCTTGCGCTCATACCGATAATAAAACTGCTGAGCGCAGCGGCCATAGGTCTGAAGTTTAGTCGCTGTAAGAGAGTAAGTCATAAATTAACTATAACCGCTCCCGCTGATGGAAAACAATAATCAGAGTATCAGTGATAAACAATCAAAATAGCATCAAATCCCACGAAATTATCAAAAACCACGCACAGATTACAATTTCCACCCCCAATGAACCTGTTAATCATCAGGTTGTTTCAGTGACACCAACCACAATCCAAATTCAGCTTTACAAAACAGAATTTCAACTCTGCGGAATCCGACTCTATCAGCAGAATAACCAACTGATCCTCTCCACAATTGCCGGGGAAAATGCCACGACTAAAGAAATTGTCCTGATCCAAGACCTGCAGAACGACCCCGGCTTCGACCCGATCGGCTTCGATGACGACCCGGCAGCCTATCGCTATCCAGAACCACGGTAAAAAACTGCTACCGCACCAGGGAAAACATAGAGCAAAAAACTATGGCCACGAAACTGGTAAAGGATCTAAAGCAGTGGGATGCCTTCCTTGAAGAGGGCTTCACCATCCGAGTCATTGAAAAACCCCAAGCGGTGGGAGAAAACCAGATCAGGCTGAAAGTGATCGGCGGAACGAAAGGGAACGATCGCATCGAACCAGCCGATCGCAAAGTCAGCCTGATCAAGGAAGAACCCCGCGACACTATCCCCCTTGCTCCCGTGCGTCGTGCAGCTACTTTTCGGGGACGGAGTATCGAATGAACGATCTTCCCGTCATCTTAAGCTGGGGGATGGGTGTCGATTCCTCAGCAGAACTTTTTCGCTTTATTAACGAACCTGAATGTCGCACATTTGACCTCTCCAATCTCACCGTAGTCACGGCAATGACCGGGGATGAGTGGCCAGAAACGGTAGCACTGTGCGAGAAATATATGCTACCCCTTCTCAATCAGCACAATATCCGTTTTATTCAAGTAGCGCGTGGCGGGGAAAGTCAAAAAGATGGAGCCGTAATCCTGCACGACAGTCACATGGATGGGCCAACAACGAAGCTCCATGCCTGGGGTTCGCATAAACTTGCAGAGCATTTAATGCACAACGGAATCGTGCCTTATCGGGGAAAGAACAAGAGATATTGCTCGTTAAAATTTAAAGGATTCCCGATAGATGAAGTCGTTTTCAAGCTGTTTAATGATCGACCTAGAAGGCGTTTTATTGGCTATAACGCCGAAGAACAAAAGCGCATCAAGGAAAATCTGTCTGATTGTCGGTATCTAGTAGGGTACAATGCCAACGAACTGGACCGGATTAAAGATAAAAGCCTACAGGTTCGTGAACAAGGATATCACTATTATCTAGGTTTTAACAGTGATGAAAAAGACCGGGTCAAAGACCAGAGTTCAGCCTGGAGAAAACAGGTCTTCGAGTTTCCCCTAATTGAATGGGGTTGGGGACGCGCTAAAGTTGAAGAATATTGCAGAGAAAATGCGGAGGGAAATAATTGGCGTAAATCCTCCTGTGTTTTCTGCCCATTTTCAATCTCATCCGGTGGTCGTAAATTGCTGTTTGATGGGTATCGAGAATATCCAGAAGCAGGCGCACTCGCTGCACTTATCGAGCACTTCGCGTTAGCCATGAATGTTGACCAGGCACTCTACGGAACCCTTACCGTGCCTGAATGGTTGGAAAAAGAAGGACTGCTTGAAAGTCTCGAATTGCACCATGAACAACTGGCGAATTGGAAAGAGTGGGGAGTCTACGTAGTAAGGCGAATCTTTCCCTATCCCTCCGGTGTTATCCGGCAGACAAATATCCTGCATCGAGGAACACAATCTGAGGCGATGCAATACGCCCAAAAGCTTGCGACAATGATGGGTCAGAGCCTGGAATTAGTTGCCCATTCCTGGCGATTCTGGACAATACCTAAAACCAAAGATCGCAGACCCTCAGTTGAAGAAATGTTTGTTGTCTGCCCGATTAAAGTTGTAGAAAGACAGGGTAGGCTTTCGCAGCACAAGTATGCTATGAAATGGAAGGAAATCACCGGGAAAAAACCAGACCCGATCGTAGAAAAGGAACCAGAACAAGATGAACAGCTTGCGCTCTTTTAGGAACAAAAACAAATCCATGAAAAAACCAGACCTCTATAAGATCCTCCAACCCCTCCTCTACCTGACACTGCCATTCTTCATCGTATTATTTGCGCTCTATATGAGCGTACATATCCTTGGAATGATGGTCGTAAGCTACGTCCCCTTGTTGTTTAAAAAGAAATCTAAGTGATAAAAATGGAAGACTTCATCGTAACAACCCAGAAAGCCACTGAAACAGAGATTAAAAAGGCAAAAGAGTTTATCCTACATCTCAATGCAGCGATCGAAGAAGGTATCCCAGAATCAGCAGAATTCCTGGACTGGCTAAAGTTCAACTACCAGGCTGGCAAAGATGCGCTAAAAATTATCAACGGCTACGAAATTCTCGTTGATACTTGCTGCGATCCAACGGAAAAACTGCTGGAGTGGAAGCCCGAAATCAAGGCGGCCCTAACCCGAGGCGGCTATCAAAAGACACTTGACGCAGTAGATAACACCACCATCAGCCGCAGCCGCAACGAAGGCGACCCGGTCAATTCTCCTTACGATCTAGCTTGGGAGTTGGGGTTCAAGGAAGATCTCTACCAAAACGCAAATCTGGAATGGCTAGCAGATTACTTGACTGGTAGCATTCCCAACACCATCATTGATCTCCGCAACAATGGAGTCATCATCCAAGACCAGAACTCAGAAAATGGGCGCGCCCTTATCTTCCCCTTCGAGCTAGAGAACTTCTGGTATCAGGTCAAGGAATTGACCGGGTACAAACCGGGCCGGCCGGAACCAGAGGAGGAACCAGAGCCGATCGCTGAAGAACCTCCCGGTCTGAAGAAAGTGCAGGTAATCCACCGCATGATTGCCCACTGCCAGGATCAAATCTCGGCACTCACTGGGTGGGATGACGAAAAAACCGCACTGGCAGCAGAAATCCAAAAGTACCAGAGCCAGCTCGAATTGCAGGAAGAGAAGCTTCAGCGAATCTTCAACGAAGGGCACGTTAAAAACCAGACCGAGGATCTAATCAGAAATCCGAGTGACCTGGCGATCGCTTTAAACATCCAGTACGAGCGAAAGGATTGGCTCAGTGACAAAATCAACGTATCAGGATTCTCACTGGAAGTATTCGATGAAGGAATCATCGTATTGAGCAGCAATCGAGTACTGGCCTTCCCCTTTGAAGCCACAACACTGGTGGCAACGCTATGGGCGTGATCACGGAAATCCGCTGCGTCTCGCTCTGGCAACCCTGGGCCTCACTCATCCCAGAGTTCAAAATCCACGAAACCCGTAGCTGGTATACGAAGTATCGCGGCTGGTTGGCAATCCAGGCAACCCTGAGAAAAATGCCACCCATTCAGGAGCTTCTTAAGATGGCGAACGCCGCTGACGAAGCCATGCAGAAGCCGCTGCTTAAGAAGCTCTGCCAGATCCACGACAATCCCAACTACGGCAAAATCGTGACGATCGCTAACCTGGAAGACTGCCTGGAGATGTCAAACGCACCCGGCAAGGGCAAAATCGTCATCGCCGAACAGACCCCGCTGGAGCGGGCCGTAGGCCGATGGGAGGAAGGACGCTTTGCTTGGAAGCTAACGCAGGGCTTCGCCGTGCCTGAGCCAATCCAGGCCACCGGATATCAACGACTGTGGCTCCCATCAGATGAACTGGCCGAAAACCTCAGCAAAATGATCAGGAGTTATACGTGAAAAAATGGAGACTAACGCACCCCAAGCAATGCTCTACCTGCCCGTGGAAGCAAGGAGCCAGCACAGATGAAATTCCAGCCTACGACCCCGAACAGCACGAAAAACTATGGAATACGATCGCTGAACCAGGACTGATTACAACAGACGATCAAATTCCCACCATGGCCTGCCACCACTCCCAACAGGGGGAAGAAAGAATGTGCATCGGCTGGTTGATGAATCAGGTCAATCAAGGCAATAACATTGCCCTGCGCCTGATGATGCTCTCCTGCGACAACAGAAAGGAGATTCAACTGGACGGACCCCAACGCTCCAGTTTTGAGGAAACATTTCAATAAATGCTTTCGCAATGTGAAAACTTCAATAAAACTCATGTTAGACAACATTTTTGACGGGGATAAGCCCCTGGCAAAACTCCGTATCAGAGATGAATGCGACGAGAGCCGAATATTTAACCTTGGAATCTACCAAAGTATCTACGGCGCATGGGCTGTAGTCAAAAAGAACGGTCAGGACATCGCGCACATCAAAATCGACTGCTTCAACAACCAGGTCAAGCTGCAAGGCTGGATTAATTCAAGCGATAATCCCAATTACGACCAGGTGATCATTGAAAATTTTGATGAGTCAGGAAATTAACTTTAAAAGCCTTTCAGTAAGTGCATATTGAACCTCTCTAAGCTCCTCTGGCTTTAGACGATTAATCAGCAAAACCGTCTGTTCAACAAGAGAGCCACGATCGGGTAGCTTCCCAGTAACGAGATAATGATCAAGCTCATCAAGCGTTAAACCACCCAAATTGGCGAGTTTCCGTAAATTCACGATTTGCGGGTCGGTCGCACAGTCGTACCAAGCTTGAACAGTCGTATGAGCGACTCCCAACCGTCTCCCTAATTCCCTCGCCGTCCCCACTTTTTTAAGAAGCTGATCAAGATATTCCCTTAGCCTTTCACGCTCATTACTCATAGGTCAACTCAATAAGTCCCAACACTGTACTCAGAAAAAACACAACATCGCTCTTTGTAAGTTGATAAAATTAATACAGCCAAACCCTTCGACTGAAAGAAACACACCACTCTCGGACCCTCATCAAAACTACTGGTGGGGGTCTTTTCAGGAAAAACAACCATGCAACTCAACTGGCAAGAGCTTAAAGAACAGATCACTACTCTACATGACAGCATCAAATCAAAAATTCCCGATATAGAAAGCTACATCACTGACGACCAGTTCCAGACCCTGGAAACCGAACAAATACGCTTTGAAACCCTAACCAAACTCCTGCACATCCCTGTTGACCCATACAGCTACTGGCTGGCCGTCGAAAACGGAGATCAAGACACGATCGCTCAGGTCGAAACCTGGCTCTACAGCCTCCAGGCAACTCGCAATATCACCATCTTCTGGGAGACTATAAATCCCAATAGTAGACCAGTATTGAGTCTTAAAATCTCAGATTAAATAACGGCTTACAAGTGAGAAATCTAGAACAGCTTTCGCTTAACCGAAAATCCATATTTCAGCCAATGCAATACCAGGAATACAACGCAGCGATCGCCGCAGACAATCGGCTACAAACTCTATTAGAGCAACAGTACGGCGATCGGGCTGTAGACTATCGCTACGATCGCCAACTTCAGGAACGATGGCCGCCCGAAATCCAGACCGCTTATCAGGAAAAGGTGAGAGCCGATGCCGCCTATCACCAAAAAATAGATGAAAGCCGAAAAACCGCTCCCGCATAGCGCGAAAACCTATGAAAAACGCCATGCTCAGCGCAAACGCCTTTATCAAAGCCGTCTGTAATCTCGAATGGAACACCAGCTTTGAGCAATTCTGCCAAATACTCAACCTGGCACCCGACCTTTACGCGATGGAAAAATGGGAGCACTTTAAGGCAGCAATCCGCGAAATCAACGCCTTAGGCGACTTCTGGCAAGATCTCTTGAACTCGTACTATGCCAGAAACCACGAAGTTGCAATCCCCAGGGAGTGGGCCCAGCAATTCCAAACAGACGGGGAGAATGTCAATGTAACGATGAAGCTCTCGCAACCCGGTCGGGAACCCGTCACAATTACGCTGCAAGGGCCAATTGATTCGGCAATGCCGCTGGCAGCTCCCCTGAGCAAATTACCTCAGTATTTAACGCTGCTAGAGGTCTGTAAAGACTTTACAACTGGGAACCTGCGGCTAGACATCGAAGCTGCACTGGAGCAAGAGTCGCCAGTCTACCTCGAAATCTCAACGTAAAATTTTTACAGTACAAACCAACTGCACGTTCTAGGGGAGACACGCAAAAACGCCCATTGCGATAGCGGCCCCTAGAACATCATTCCATCGCCCAGGCATCAGTGAAAACCTTAAAGAGCAAAACAATGAATGACATCAAACTTACAATTGTGGATACAGAGCACGGGAAAAAAGCTCATGTAGATGACACCGACGTATTCGCAATGTCCACAGACCTTTTATCAGCATTCGGACTGTACTTTTTAATCAGGCTAGAAGACCTGACTGAATCAATTATATTCAACGGCAAATCAATCAAAACCTCCCAGGAACTAGCAATTGAGCTAAATGAATGCCTGGAAAAACTTGGTATAAGTGACCCAGTTATCAGCAAATACGACAAAGATGACCCGATCGTCTTTGAGAGATTTCTCCCTGCACTTAACCAAAAATATGATTGAAACCGACATCAACGCCAAATTCAACTGCAAAATTTTATTCACCGGCAAGGGAGGGAAGCAACACGCACCAGAAAAAATCACACTGCTTGGCAGTAAACAGAAGCCCGAACCAGCACAGCACATTATCGAATTCCCAGGCGGAGCGATCGAGGTCTCCCGTTGCTCCGACGGAGTGCATTACTGGGCCCATATCCACATCAACCTCACTGAAGTAATTAAACCCATCAAAAAACCAAAAAGATGAGCGAAGACCAAAACATCGGCTGTACAATCGCCTCCGATCCAAACGTCCAGTATGCAATCAACGAACTGCTTAAGGAAATCCGGCAAGCTGCGGAGCGACTGGGAGTAAGCAAAGGGTTAATCAGCAGTGCGATCGACAGCGGGCGGCCGGCGCTCGGACAGGAGTCCCTGGACGACCTAATCCGCAGCGAAATCCGCGAACGATTTTACAGCGAAATCGAACGCCAGGATGAAATTAGGGAAAGGCTGCGGCAGAAATCACCAGAATGAACGCACAACCAGAGAGAACCTTACTATGCCAAAGTTCATCCTCACCATTACCCGCATCAGCACCGCCGAGGTCGAAGTCGAAATCAATGCCCCAGACCGAGGAACAGCACAGACGATCGGCTATCAAATCGCTGGAAACCAGGACTTCCCTGCATCCCACTTTGCCGAGTTCGAGATCCTCCCCGAAAATATCCACGAAAGTCCAGACCCAAATACCCATCACCCAACAGCAGAGGAGCCGGAGCAAACAACCATACCTTTCAGCCTCACAAGCCCATACTGTCCACACTGCGATGAAGCCGACATCGCGATCGACGACAGCGAGTGCTGGAATTGTGGAATGCCACTTTACAACTGCTAATGCGAACCTTCCCAACTCGCGCCGTCAACCCGATCGAAAGCCTTACAAACAGAGCCTTCTCCCGGCACCTCTTCCTGGGTGACGAACTGCTGCTATTCACCCTGGAGGACTCCGAAAAGAACCAAATCTACCTCTGGTTGGCCAGGGAGCAACTCATCTACATCGTCCCCTACGGGGCAGGAGGAACCCGCTGGCCAAAAGACGAAAAGGTTGCACTGCTACAAGTCGGGTACAAGATCGCCATCACGATCGCCGGAAAATGCCAGCTTTGGACAATTAAAAAAATTGAGCCGCTCTCTGAACTCGAAAACCTAATAACCCTGGAAAAATGACGGCAACCAAAGAGGATATTAGAGCGATCGTAAGCTCACCCCAAGCCATTACCCTGGCTCAGCGAGTCTTCATGCTAATGGCAATCGCCCAGACCATCCGCAAGCATGTCGATAGCTTCACCCTGCCTATCTTCAAAAAATTTACATTTGAAGTAAGAATGGAATGGCAGGTTCCTGGAGAGCCGAGTATCATCGCTGATCCAAAAGACCTATACCTGTGCGACGACGAAGAACAGGTAAATCAATATTTTGCGGAACTTAAAAAAGAACGCTACAAAAATGGGTATCAGGTTGAGGGCGATAAATGCCCGGCCTGCATGGCAGAGTTTGCACTGGTCAAGGCCGAAAATGCTTTTCTCAGTCACTGCTGCAAAGCAATGGGACTCAATGATTATCCCTGCAACATGGATGACCGCGACAAGATGCTTGATCTTTTGCTCAAACTCAGTGGCCCTTTTCTCACAGGAGCCAGACCAGAACAATTACAACAACTTTGCAAGGAAATCGGAATCGAAAAATGCTCCACTATCACCTGCTAACCTACGGCGAAATCAAAAGCGTCGGCCATCTGTTCGATGCTATCCAGCATCCCAATCATCCGGCTGCTCTGCGAGTTAACCGATCGCTCAACTGGGTCGGACTAACCCACCGGAACCTACCGGAAGTCCCCGGGTATCGGGGGCTTTATCCTGACACAGACAACCCGCTACTACTATCCCAGGCGCGATCGCTAACCCACTATCTATTGGACCCTGATACTAAGGCAATCGCCGGGGAAGTGGGTGCGTGTCACCTTCTACAGAGGAAAAGCAAATCCATTGACAAGTCATGGCTGGTACACACCCTTGACAGGTATGCATAAATTTTCTTCTCATAAGGTGAAACGCACCCCAACTCCGGTGGGCCAAATGGTGGAATTAGCTAAATTTTCTAAATCAAAGCGACCAATTGAAGATTGTCCTAATCGTGCTCTGGTTGATTACTGGATTCAAACCGCCAACGATCGGGGATATAAACCAGGCTGGGCGGTCTATCGTGTTCTGGAAACACCGGGAGTGTGCCTTGAAGATTTGAAATACCTTGCAAAAAGCCTTGGTTATCATCACCGTTGGGCACTTCACAAGTGGGCAGAGCTACAGGGTGTAGCCTGAGCCAGTGTCAAAGTTTCAGCCAGTGCAAAGCGAACCGTACCTACCTCAAGTGACTATCAGAGCCGTCTAAATCCAACATTGCCATGCAGCAACGCTCAGTTGCTTATAAGGAAGCCCTGCGTAAGGGCTTCATCCTATGTTGGTCTAATCGTTCTAACTGGTTAGACCAGGTCGATACACAGGGTTCACCAGCCGTGTTTCTAGAGAACACACAGCAAATATGGCAACAAAGAATACTAGAACCAGCAAACAGGTAGCCAGTAAAGCTGGACGCATTTTGCGAGACCCCAACTTCTCCCCTGAGGAGAAGTCAATTGCAGGTTCTGCTCTGCGTCAGCGGCGTAAGAGTTAACCACACATCCAGTGGGGGCAATGCTCCCCCACTGATTGATCTCAGGAAAGTACTCTATAATTAATCCTAGGCAGATCATATTCCGTATAAATTTTAAATCTACTTAAGAGGTGTAATCTTGATTAATAAAGAAGTTGAGCATAATATCCTTCAGGCTGTAATAGAGATAGAAAAACTTTATCCAACTGTTCACGCTCATGAAATTTCTCATAGACTTAGCCTTGATTTAGATGAGGTGTGTGCATATTTAGAGCATTTACAGCTTTTAGGCTGCGTTAAATTGAATAAACAAAATTTTATTGGTGAGGGTGAATGTGTTTTTGTAGAAATGACGTCGATAGGGCGTATGGCTTTACAGGGACGAAATGAGTTCTTATATAAATCTAGTGAGCCAAGCATTACTATTGGAAATATTGAGAATATTGGTAGTTCAATCCGTGCTAACAATATTCATAGTTCGCAATTTCAACTAGGCAGTTATAATAGTACACAAAGTCTTTCAACTAATAGTTTAAATAAGGATGAAATCAGAGAAATTTTAAAGGAAGCCAAACAACTGATTGCATATTGTGATCAACCTATAGGAGATGATTTACAGTCTGATATTCAAACTATAGAAGCGCAATTATCTAAGTCAGAACCTAAGAAAAATATTTTGGCTACTTCGTTAGAATCAGTAAAAGAAGGAATTAGTTCTATAATAAAAAAATCTGCTGAAAAGATGATTTCTGATGTAGTTATTTATCAAGCACATTCCATGCTTCAAAAGATTCATGATGTATTACATAACCTTAGTGCTTGAAAGTAAAATTACTGAATACTTTTCATCCATAGCCTAAATCATGTTTGTTGCACAATCTAAGTCATGGTTATTACTTTCAAATCTCCAAGTTATACCCATGTATTCTAATAGATTTTTTACTGTATGCTCTTCATCTCTTACGATGGCTACTAAATCATTCATTGTCGTATCAGAAGAACAGCGAAATATAACCGCTTTGACTTCGCTATAATTCTTGAATATACCATCATATCTCAGAATTCCATATTGACTAACGGAGAAAACAGGCATATTTTGGCTTCCACAACATAGTATCCATAGAGAACCATTCCACATTCTTTGATGGTTTTCTGAGTACAAAAAAGGGCGAATTGATCGATGTGAATCTTCATGCAATGGCCATAGACCTAAATCAAGAAAGAGTATTGTCTTGGGGTTTTTTAGCTGCTCCTGCTTTAAATTGCTGTCTAACTTACTTTGAATTGAATCTATAAGTCTGATACAATTATCCGGGACTGTTCTGGATGCCCTATAAGGGCTTCTCCATGATTCCGCTACACAAAACTCTCTACCTTCTCTGCGTTGTTCTTCCAAGCTAATCATTGCCTCTAAAGAACTTCCTTGATCTGTCCTAAGAGTTTCTGACGGTGCTTCTGGTGCAAGAGATTTACATTCAATAAAAAATGTTTCCAGATTATTATCATCATTAAATGTTAGTACAAAATCAGGAGTACTTTGTGCCTGCTCCTGGACTTTCTCAATATTTGTTTTTCCACAAAACTTTAGATAAGCTTCGAACTCAAATAAATTTTGTCTAACCTCAAGCCATAACTCACTATGGTCAAGGTTTAGTTCTACCAAAGCTCCATTAAGATAAGCAAAAATATTGCTAGCGAACTCGTCATGTTTAGAAAGTCTTTCAACACAATCAATTATATTTAAATTGATTTCACTAAGTATTGTATTTTGACCTGTTTGATTTGCGTCTTGCTTGAGTGCCAAAAATTTATTGCGTAGGCTAGTGCTATCTTGTGAACCTGTAGTAGTCATACTTGAATTACCAGTTATCTAAGTAATAAATTGCTGCTATCCTGATTATTCCCAAAAACCAATTAAGGTTGACACTTTAAGTAAATTTAAATATTTTCCATCAAGATTAAGTATTTTTCTTTGCCCTTCTGTATGAGCCCCAGTGGGCCAAGGTTCCCTCAGCTTGGATATTGGTGAAAGTTTTCGAGTGGTAGCTTAGCCGAGCGCCCACAAAAAAGCCCGCAGGCGGTAAACCAACGGGGCTGAGATGAATAGTTAAGCGAAAAACTTGAGGGCGAGTCTTAACGGCTTAGTTATAGCGTAGGAAAAATTTTGGTCGTTAAGGCTGAAGAGCTAGCTAAACAAAGCTTTTGGGTAGATGTATTTCTATACAAGTAGATGATAAAAGCTACTTAACTGTCCCATTTTTGACTATTTATGGGACGATTAAGCCCTGAAAGTATTGATTTGCCGTTGATCTGTCCTTACTTATTCAACCCACTCAATTACCAAAAATGGGACAGTTACTCTCAACCCTTCCTTAACGACCAAAAATTTTCCGTTGCTAAATCTAAGCCGTTTTCTGAGCCGTGTTTTTAGCGTAAGCTGCTACAGATGAAAGCGGGTGCGTGTCACCTTCTTGAGAGAGAAGTTAGGCTGGGAGAGAAACCTACCCCTGCACCCGTCCTATGACTCCAGAAGACCAAGCGCAATTGCAACAGAGCCTTGATACCATTGCCCAGATTCTCTATCGCAATACCCCTGCCGAGCAGTTGCAAACTTTAGAAGGAATTGAACACGCCATTCGCCAGCAGACACAGAAGTGGGTGTTGCCGCAACTAGGATTTTTTTTATTTCAACAACGACGGCCACGACGGAAGGATACCCGCGAACTCTAAAGAGCATTTTAGGAACGCTGTCCCTCACTAGCGAGCAGGCCGAACGATTACAGGTCAAAGCAGGGAGTCAAATCAGCCCGATGTTGGAGAGATGTTGTTTACGCGTGAGTGCGAATGTGTCGTATCAGCGCACGGCGGAGGACATCGAACTGTTGACTGGGATGCGGGTGAGTGCGAAAACGCAACAGCGCCTAGTTCAGCGCCAGTCGTTTGAACCGCCTGTCTTAGAGGAAGCCGTGGAGGAAGTCAGCCTTGACGGTGGAATGGTGCGATTAATCGTAGAACCTGGGGAACAACCGCAGTGGAAGCAGTACAAAGCCGTGCATCTGGAGCCTGGGAAAGTGCATGGGGCTTGGTTGGACGACAATTCTGCCTTAGTGGCGTGGCTCAATCGTCAATCCTTCGCGGCTAGGGTCACCTGTTTAGGCGATGGGCATGATGGGATTTGGAACGTGTTTGACCAGATCAAGGGGGAGGTAGAGCGGCATGAGATTCTCGATTGGTATCACCTGATGGAAAACCTGGAAAAGGTTGGAGGCTCACTGAAGCGATTGGCGCAGGCTCGTTCCTTGCTCTGGCAGGGAAAAGTAGATGAAACCCTGGTCTTGTTTGAAGACTGTCAACGCCATCAAGCTCACTGTTTTTGTCAGTATTTACGCAAGCATCGCTATCGCATTGTTAACTACGATTATTTACAAGCTGAAGAAATTTGTTCCATTGGCTCTGGAGCGGTTGAATCAACGGTTAAGCAAATTGATCGTCGGCTCCAAATTTCAGGGGCACGATGGAAACGAGAGCATGTTCCAACGGTTTTAGCGCATCGTTGTGCTTATCTCAATCGCCAGTTGTAACCTATTTTCCTATGGAGGAGGTGACACGCACCCCGGGGAAGTCTATTACCATCGAGAATTTACCCAATTCATTGCAGTTGTCGGAAACCACAGCTACAGCATTCTTGAACAGCAACTGACCAGGGGCAGAGTCAACGATTACCTGATTCACGAAATCCAGGTTAATCACCTGCCGATCACCCACTTTCGGGAACTCCACCACGAAGGAGGATGAAAAGATTAATTTAAGAAAAATCGAGTAAATAATAATTTTATTGTAAATAAAATCTAAGAATTACTTCTAATATATAATCGATACCAGTTAAGCAAAAAGAGACTATTTTTGACAAAATTAAAGCGTCTATTAAGTCCAGAAAATAGTTATACCTTCAATTCGGTTGCTCTAACCTTTTTAAGTGCAGCAGATAGCTGCCGCAAACGTTCACTGACTTCTAAATTTAACTGTTGAGGTTTTAAACTAGTTGGTAATTCAGCTAGAAGAGAAGGGTTCTCTTGGAGCCATTCGTTAAGAGCAACACCCGCCCACGTACCTTCCTTATCTCTAAAGCTATCGACTAGACCTTTCAACTCTTGAATAAAAAATGACTCAAAACCGGCAGCATCGAAAATGGCAGATCGCAAGTATTCATCAAGTGCTTTAATATCATTTTCAACCTCAAAGACGACACTTTCTTCTGCAGATATAAGGCTATCTACAGTATCTGATATCACTTGTGCAGCAACTCTAGAGAACTGCTTAGCTACTTCTTTAATTCCTAAGACTTCTAGACGAAGCTCAGGGCTGAAAAGTAGATCAGAGCCGTACTTAGCGTACTTTTTAAGAACTTTAAAAGCAGGTTCCTCTCCACTGTAGTAGTTATCAACTATCTCGATATCTACTCCAAGATTTTTGATAATCTCATTACGAGTGTCACTGTTAACTGGGCCACGAATTAAAGCCTCTGCCACTGGACGAGCAAAGCGTAGAAACAAAACACTTAAGCTTATTTCTAGCTTTGATATAAAGATATTATTAGAATTAACAATTAGCCTTTCGTTTACTTGCCTACTTCCCCACAGTAAGTTTGCCATGTATTCAACCAACCGTAAAGCTTCATCCTGTAGCTCTATAGCAAGCTGACCTGCGATTGAAGATAAGGATTTACTAACATCATTATATAGATCTTCTCGCCAGGAAAAATTTGCTTTAGTACGGTCAAAAGAAGGAGTAGCGTTGGCAGAAAAGATTATATCTTTCTTGGCAAGAGCTTCTTCTCTAAGGGCTTGAACCTCATCTGCCACAACTTGAAGATACCTCTTTCTAAACTTATCGATACTACTGATATTATTAGAAAGAGAACCTTGATTTATAACATTTGCATTGTAGTAATTCTGTAGATCTGCTTTAATCTGTTCCCATTTATTGTGCCACCACTCAGCGAAAAGAATGCGCTGTCTTTCTTCTTCAAAGCGTTTTGCTTCTTCAGGGTTCTCAGGGTAGTTCTTTCTGGTCGAATTATAAATTTCTTCAGAAGTATCAAGAATTTTAATGATAGAAGCTTCGCACCTCTTCTTAAGAACTGAGACTCGCTCAGTATTGATATATTGAAATATCCTAGATTTGATTTCAGGAATTCCTGTACCCTCCTGTTTCAAATTTATCTGATCATCGACAACAGTCAGGCTTTTCAGTTTATTGTGAATAGAAACTACATCTCCAATCTCTAATTGAGTTTGTTTATCTGCCAGACCATTGAGCACCAAATAAGCTCCCGCCGAACCATGAACTATGCGTTTATCTGGCAAATTAGCGCGCCTGAGCCAATCCTGAGAAGCTTCTGCAATATGTTGTTTTAGGGCTTCTGGAGAAGCCAATGAATCGACGCGGCTTAAGAATACAAAAAGCTTATCGGCAACTGAAACATTTCTGTCTCCATGCTCAGTAAATTTTATAATCTCTAGCTCTTTCTCTCTAAGGCTTGTAAATCGCTGTACTAATATGACAGCATCACAGTCAGATAGCATTTGTTGAGCTTCATCAACATGTTTTGCTAAACCTGAGTCCAAACCAGGAACGTCATAAAAAACAATTCCTTCGGCCTGGGCAAGCTTACTGGTATAGAGACGAGCTTCTAAAACAGCATGAGCGTACCTTTCATCAGCAACATACTTTCTAAGTTGTTCTTTAATGTCTTCTAGCCGAGTAAATGCAAACGTAAGATTTCCATCTCTTCTAACTTGGCTTAACGTGGCTTCATGTTGGTGTATTGTATTAAGATCTTCCTGAGCACTTGCTGCTTTTAAGCTATTGATAAGACTAAAAAATTGCTCATCTGTTTTTACTAAAACTTCAAGCCTCTGTTCACTGTCGTTGGTAACGGAATAAATCTGTGTAGTTGTAAAGGTACATCTCGCAGCTTTTGCAGGAAGTAAATCACATTCTAACCATGCATTAATAAACGTACTTTTGCCAGCTTTTTCTAGTCCCACTACGGCTATGCGAAATTCACGTTTTCTTAGTCTCTCAAGTTGACGACGAGTAGGCTCCAATTCCTCTAAAAGAAGGTCCTTTAACCTAGAGGGTACTTCAGCTTGAGGTAAATGCGCTAGATTAAGCGCATAACGACAGACGCTTAAAGCATCGCTCAATCGTGATTCATAGTAAGAGGAAGCCGTTTTCCAATCCATTTCCTAATTCCTTAAACGCGATTAAAAACTTCTAATCCTATTAAGTTCTTAAGGCATCGAATAAATTCAACAGTTCCTTGCCCGTGTAATGGCAGGTTCCTCTTCAAAATATATGGAACCTTCTTGTCAATCATTTCTTGACCATTGGGAATATGAATTTTGATATAGATATCGCGATTACCTGTAACCGGAATATCTTCATTTGTTAATTCCAGGCGCTCCTGCTTTGAATTTGCATCATCAATAGTTGTACACAAAAAATATGAAGCACTATCTATAAGTTGTTCTAGTTCATAGGATCCCAAAGATTGCTGTAGATTACTGGTCGCAAATGCTGGAACTACAAGGCATAAAGCAGCGGTAATAGATTTAGGTTTAGGAGAAATAGGCTGTGATATAGGTACTGTTTCAGTCTCTTGAGTCGGTTGTTTATTTCTACTGCTAGTGCTTTTAAGATAATTTGTGCAGGTAATAACCCCAACCAGAGTACAGGCAATCACTACAAGCCAAAAAATTTCCATTTTGTTTCTGTCAGATAACACATTATTCAATTGCTGAAAAATGTTTTCCTTGGGATTATTTATCAGGCCATCTACTAGCTTTTTGTCATCTTCCCTATAATTATTTCTATTTACCCCGACTCTTTTACAAACATAATCCGCTTGATTTGTTTCTTTTCCATATAATATATGAATCAGTGTGTATAGAACTCCCTGCTCCTGATTGTTGATGGTAGGATATACTTCCTGAAAAATTTGATTATATAGTTCTCTCAATCCTGGTTTCCTCATTTAGATTTAATTTTTTCCTTGCAGAATCTTGCTAATTCAGAGAATTCATCTGTAAGCTTTTGAGCCTTGAGGCTTAATGGTTGCCAAATATTAATCTGTTTCTCGTAATCTAAGGCTATCTCCTGATTGGCTTTATCAAGTCTTGATTGATAGCGATCAATAATATCGCTCTGGATTTTATTCACGTTTTTTTTAAGACAGTCAATCTGATCTAAAAGCCAACAAGCAATTTGATTCACAATTTCTAATTCAGCTTCTTTCGCCTGAATTATCCATCCAGTTAGTAAATCTTCCACATTTGGAATATCTGCATTGTCACTAGAGCGTGTTACATACCTTGTCTCATAGAAAGTTGCTTTTCCTAACCATAACTTCCACCAGACTCTTTTTCTAACGGCTTCCTGAACGCTTTCCTGCCAAGTACCTTGAGTAACGGCAAAACCCGCTTGAAACTTTAAATTAAATTTGGGTTGACCCTGAACTTTGTTAAGTTGAGATTCAGGAAACTTAATCGCCATGCTTGGAGCAATTTGATTACAACTGCTCTCTAGAAAGGATAGATGGCAATTAAAAAGTTCTACAACAGCCTGATACATTCTATTTAGTTCTTGATTAGAAATTTGGTTTAGTACATCCTCCATCACCACGCTTAAATGTATAGCCAATTCATTTAATTCTTCATTTAGTTGCTTGAGCTTATTTTTTTCGTCATCCGTTCTTGCCTCTATGGTCTTTCCGTGTTTTGCGACAGAAGATGTGTAACCCAGAGCAATTAACCTATTTAAATTTCTTGTAAGCAAATTAATGTTTAGATGTTTTGCCTTCTGTATTATTGCACTTTCAAAATCAATCTTTCCAGTTTCTAGTGATTTTGCAACTGATTCCAAGACCTGTTTTATACCTTGACCGAGTTCCCGTCGCCATCCATATAATGGATACAATTTTTCGCCTAGTATACTGTAAGGCTCGATGTTTTTAAGTTCTTGAATTGTATTTTCCAGATAACGTATAGGGTCTTCTTCCGATTGCTCTGCTAAAACTTGTTTGATCTTTTCATCTACTCTTTCAAATGGTTCTCTTAATTTTGTATCGCTAATATCAAGAAAACGTTCAATTGACAATCTGATTTGTGATACATTTTCACACTCTTTCTGATAATTCAACTCAGAGCTACTGATAATTGCTGTTGTTGTTTGTGTTGCCCATTCCGTTACAGAATTTCCCGCAGAAACATTGAAATGTTCTATAACTTGAGGTATTACTAACTGTGGAAAATGCCGAGTAATATGATACCTTAAAGTTTTGTCGAATTCGTCTGCGTAAGATCTTTTCCACAATGCTTCAGCCACTCGAATTCGATCATGATCAGTCCATTTTTGTGTGTTTCGAGGCAAGTCCTCTAATATATCTTCAATCAACCCATTGAAGTTATTATCTACCTTTCTACAAGCTTCAGAACTGTAAACATTATTTGGATTGTGTATCTGGAGAGCTAGTAGGGCAGGCCATGTGCTAAGTTTTACCACTTGTAAATCTTCAATTTCTGCCATGTACTCTTTTAACTGTTCAGCCAACTCATTTTTAATATCACTTATCACTCTTAAAACAAAGCGATTTTCAGTTTCTGTCCAATTTCTATCCGCCCTAAAGACATCAATTCGATTAAGGACAAAAAGCATTCGAGCAGGGGAGCCTCCCAAATCCTTAACTTGCTGAACTACTTCTTGCAATAAATTGCTAACTCTTTTTGGATCTGTTTCAGCACTGTTATAGGTAACAATACATAGAGCTTCACGGCATTGCCTGATAATAGTTGCATTTCCTTCATCTCCAACATATGATAAGCCGGGTAAATCTAATATTCGTATCTTTGTTCCGTGAGGTAGATCGAGTTTGGCGTCTTTTAAGAGCCGGAAAGGATAAGTTATTACGGATTGGGGACAGGCAAGGTCTAATATTTTCTCTCTGTTGTCAATATAACTTATCATTGCTTGATATAAGCGTTGATAAATTTCTTCTTCACTAATCCCTCGCCATTCACCACATTCCCATACTGCTCCTGGTGTTTCATAGATTACTAATGATTTTTCTTCGCTGTATTCAATCGTGACTGCCCCAGCACTCATTTCACTCACTGCTACAGGAACAATCTCCGCTCCACATAACAAATTTACAAGGGTGCTTTTACCACTACTGGTAGTTCCTGTCGTCGCAAGTGTTAGTATTGGATTACGCAGTTCATAGACCACTTGTTCTAATGCTTGCTCTAACTGTCTAGACAGCTCTTGCATCTCAGGTTGATATGATTCTGGCAAGTGCTGAGATATTTCCGTATAGAAGTTGTCCCAATACTTGGCAAGGAGTTTCGCTCTAACTTCAACTTCTTCAAATATTCTGTAAAGCTTGTTACTCATTTGTGCTTATTAATTGACCAACTTTAAAAGATCTCAAGAAAAGTGAACTAAGCCTATATGATTTCAGCAGGCATAAAATTCTGCATTGCAGCAATTATACAGCAACAAAGTAACTTGGAAACACTTGTGATGCAATTACACTGTAATGCTTTGAGAACGCTGAGGATTGGATCGATTAGATTGAGTCGGAGTCAGTGATCGCCAATTCGCTAACGTTATGGGTTCTATTTCAACTGCTTTGGCCTGGAAGCCAAATGCTCTGATGGCTAAAAAGGCTGGTACACAAAGTCCTAAATTTGGATAGGGTTCCATAGGCTAGACAGCCCATCTAAAGAGTTTCCAGGAGCGGGATTAACCGTTGCCGAGAAACGACATACACCCCAGCCAGGCTGCCAGCAGGAACATTAACTGTGGCTTTAGAAAAACACAGCACCGGGATCACGCGCTCAGCTTTCCAAAGTGCCTTCAATCGGTCAGCCTGATTATTACAAGCGGCAATAAAGTCTTTCTCAAACTGGTAAGTCCGATCGCCGTACCTGCGTACCAGCTTCTCCCCCCCGGCAGTAACCGTACCACCGTGGGACTTAACATCAATCACAAACAGCCGTCCGGCAGGAGAGGTCGCAATGATGTCTAGATCCCCAATTCCACGGATCATCATTCCATAACGAAACTTCCAACCTTTCTGCTCCAGAACCTTGAGATCCTGGGCAATAACTTCCTCTCCAGCCGCACCCTGGTCGGCCCGATCGGCACTAATCCAGAGCTTCCAACCAGCAGCACCAATGCCCAGACCAAAGGCAATCCCAACGATACGAAGGAAATGAACACCCCAAGGTTGAGCGTCCTTCACTTTGTCCGGCGTAAGCAGCACAGAGCAACCGATCAGCGCGATCGCAATGAAGCCATGAAAAGCTGCATCGCGTCTACGCCGGAACGATAACGCTCGAATATTCAGACCCGCTGCTTTACTCATCCTGGGAAACCCCCCCGCTTAAAAAGTAGGTCCGCGCAGCGGACATAAACGCTCCCCCGGTTTCCCAGACCCTTCCCCTCCCCCAAACCCCAAAAGGGACAGGAAAAGAGACTGCCTCAGGGCAGGGGCAAAAACTTGGATCAGACAATGAACTATTTAAACCCAACACCACCGCCAAATCCTAAAATCCTTCTGCATCCAAATATCCCCAAACCGCTTCACGGTGTCAATCCCCGTACCCTAATGGGCGATCGGTGGTGGGACGAAATCCGGCACCAAGCCTACAACCAGTTCAATCGGCGCTGCCATGCCTGCGGTTTATACCACAGCCGCCTCGATGCTCACGAGTCCTACGAGATTAACTACACATCCGGCCGGATCGAACTCCAATACGTGGTGGCACTCTGCCGAAAATGTCATCTGTTTATACACGATGGCTTTGTACTCAGCCAGTATCAAGCCGGAATCTTCACACTGGAATTTTACAAAAGCCTGCTCAAACATGGCCACGACCTACTACGTCCCTGGCTCAAATGTTATTCCAGGGACTGGAACGGCGTTGACTGGAAGGAATTAGGAGTACCCACTGTACCGTTTCAGCAGAAGTTTCCAAAGGTGAAAATCGAAGGCTTTGACCCAATTCCCAACCCGATCGCTCCCTGGGAAGACTGGCACCTCGTAATCGGCGACCGCATCGAGTACAGCCCGTTTAGAAACATCCAGCACTGGAAAGAGCATTATGCCAACCTCAACCGCAAAACCGCACAGAAAAAAGAAGGCCCGATCCTGAAAAAACGATCGACACAGCCCCCAACACAGCCCCCTTCACCCTGGAATGGACTCATTGACGACATTCCAGCAACAAGCTAAAAAAACGGCTCTCGCAACGATGGAAAAAATAGCTTCTGCACTTACGAAAACACAGGAGATTAACCCATGGCCCGAAACAACGGCAAAACCACCACTGAAATTGAAGATCTGCAACAAACCAACCTGGACGAATTCGATCCATTTGGTAGCATCGGAACGGGGATTATTATACCCGAATTTGGTGCAATGCAAATCAGAAACGACTGTCAAACTGGAAACTGGAAGATCGGAGAGAAGGAGTACGGCCCAAAAATGGAAATGGCCGTCGTCAAGCAAACCCGGTATTACGGCAACCTCGGCAAAACCCTCAATACCTTCTGGCTGCAGTTGTTTTTTGTCCCGATCGCAGGTGATCTGCCCCATAACGTCCTGTGTGTAACCTACCTGAAAAAGGAACCCATGCGGGAATTCCAACGGCTGGTGGTTGAAGTCCAGTCCAAGCAGCAGAACCCCGGTAAAGGGTTGTTTATCCCCACCTTTGAAAAGCAAAAGATGAACCGACACAATCCCCAAACCGGATTGGATGAAAGCGTCAACTTTTACTCCATTAGATGGAATTGGAAATCCCTGAACGACAACGATCCAAACCTCCAGTCCATCATCACCACCTTCGGTAAACGGAGCGCACGGGAAGCCCTGATCGACGCTGAAGGCACGGCCCAGATGGTTGACCTGTCAGGCATGACCGAAACGGAAATTAATCGCCTCGTCAATGGTCGCCAAGCCCTGTTACCCCCCGGCCCACAGAATGAACTCTCCCTGCAATCGGAAGCGCACCTGGAAGGGGAATATAACAGTCCCAGAGAGTAGACTTAGGGCCTCTCACAAGAGACTTTCTGTATCGGAGAATAGACGATCAGGCTCTTGTGAGAGACTCTACTTCAGCGAAAAAACGACAGGGAGCGGGTTTCAAGAATCAGCCGATCAAAACCCCCTCCCTACAGTCTTTAAACAATCATTTAAAATCAGTTGTTTAAAAGAACAGAAAGGGATTCTACAACAGAAAAATATATCCCCCAGGCAGACAAACCCCCACCCGCACCCTGCTCCTGAAAATGTGCCGCTTTTCTCTGCAAAAATAAAGCGCAATAAATCTTGATAAACACTAGTGTTTATTTTGGAGGAGGAGGAGGTATGTACCAATTGACCAGCCCAAAGAGATAAGCGACAATGCGGGAACCACACCAACCAAAACCGAACCCCTACAATGGCGACTCACCACCAGCGCAGCCATGCGCGCATCCCTTTTGAAGAAATTAAGCCTTTATACGAAAGTGCTCAAATATCAGCCACTTGCGCCGTTCGCCTTGCCCTATTAGCGAAACGTCCACCCGGAAGCACCCTCAAGATCGAGGATCGAGCAGAGTTTTATCAAAGCCTGGGAATGGCTCGCAGCACCTTCTACAAGGCATTGAAAAAGCTTAAGGAAACTGAAGACACTTCACTGCGAATCGAAATTCTATACAAACGCCACAGTCTAGAAATGCGCTACGAGCGCATCGAGCGCATCAAGGCTCAACAATTGACACTGCCAGAGCTGCAACCTGCATCACCTGCAGAAACGAAAGTAGATCAAAATACATCCATTAACGTGGGAAAAAAGCTGGATCAAGACTTAACCTCGAATGAAACCCACGACCAAATGCTAGCCCTGGGGATTGATCCAGCTAACGAACAAGTGAAAGCAGCAATGACTGCCTACCCTAATCAAGTTGTTAAAATCCTGGACTACATGAGAAATTACCGTAGTCCAATTAGGAATGCAAACGGGTTCTTCGTTTACTTGTGTACCACCACCGAACCAAAAACCTATGGCAATCCATGTGAACAATCTTACAACACCCCACCCGAAAATTGCAACCCTTCCCCTAGAACATCAGAAATACTTATAACTCCCTCTGGGACTGGATTTGGGGTTAATCCAAAGTCAAAAGAATATGCTGGAAGGAAGTCACAGCAGAATCCTCCCCTAGAACATCCTGCACAAAGCCGGGAAACCCCAAAACACCCACCAGCAAAGAAACAAAAGACACTACCCCCAAAGGGCGATCACAAACCAGATTTTTTAAAAGACCCATATCCAGGTGACTTATACCAGGCAGGCGCAATACATAACGCGCTCAAAGCAGGAGACTTGTCGTTTGCTATTCTGAGGCTTGAGCAAATGATAACGGATGGGGAGATAAGTGCAGTGGAAGAAATACTTGCACACCATGCCCACCTGAGATTGACGCACATCCAGGGAAAAATCATGGAGATTCCCGACGACCTGAGCGACATTCTGATCGCAGTCAAGTCCCAATTTAAGGTTCTCGACTGGAGCGACGAGCAGATTAAAGATTTCCTGAAAGAACACTACGGAAAGCCCGATACCAACCACTTAGATGACAGGCAACTGCTAGATCTGAAAATTCGACTGGAAGCCTGACCACCACCGGCACTTCAACTACTTCACAGTGACGGACAATAGTCAAGCCCATTAAGTTGGGGCAGCGATCGCCAAGCCCAATCTGCCACGGCCTCTCCACCTGGGCAGCATGGCCCCGTCACACCCCGCCGATAGTCTTAGAACAACAAACCAATTCAATCTCACTCAGGAGAAACAACTATGAACACCAAAACCATCAAAGAAACCTTGATTGCCAAAGTTGCTAACAAAATGAAAGCTGAAGCCGCTTGTTTCTATTGCTTCTAGATAGTCCAGACAAGATATTTACGGATATATAAAATTATACGGGCAGGTTTGCTTGGCCTGCCCATACTTATAGGGGTAATTGAAGGGTTGCTGTCACCAGATGCAATTTGAAGTTCAGAGTCTGAATAATTACGTTAATTAATAGAGATTGATTGGGAATGTGCCAAGAATTTTAGTACAGCGCAACTATTCTCAATCGCTCTCCCTGAAAGGGTTTCAGCCTAATTGCATTTTATGACAGCTATGCTTCAATCACCCCATAAATGGTCTTTTACGGGATTTTGGCTGATGAGCCAAAATTTTTCTGGAATCCTTGGTGCGTAATACTTCTAGCCTGCACATGGCACTTCATTGCAGCTTCGTTAACTTTAGCCCTTTCAGTAGAGGAAGAAGTGGCTATCAAGACTTCATGCTTGCCGCAGGCACGGAAACGAGTGGTGACGAAAATGGACATCGGAAAAGCACTGGTAAAAAGGAGAAAGGAAAGGGGACTCAAACAAGGCGAAGTAGCTCAGAAAGCACAAATCCACCAAAGCACCCTGAGCAGAATCGAGCAAAATCAGGAAGCCCCAGGGAAACAAGCCCTGCTGGGGCTGATTTCAGCCCTGGACATCACGGAACCACTGGCCAGCAAATTGATGTTGTCCTGCGATTATCTCCCTGATCCTTGGAAAAATGCCCTATTACAAGGTCTGGAAAAGTACGGTGAAAATTTCCTGAATTGCCTGGAGAAATTAATCCATGATTGATTTTCTTTTAAAGCTCAACCTACCAATGCAAGCCGAAGATATTCTACAGAGGCTTGCCAAAAGACAGCGTCACGAACCCGACGCTCACCTTCGGTAGAGCGCGGGCTTGTAAACAGCCAGGTTTACAACGCAAGTCGTGACTAGAGCCAATGAGCCGCTATTTCGCACGGACTTCCGCTTATTTTCCTAGAGCGGATTATCTCCAAACCTACTGGCTGTAGGTGCTTGCAGAAAGGACATCGTGATAGCGGTGGCGCAAGGAACACGTTGTTTTTGGATTATCTCCATGAACCCCAATACTCGAATCCCAGTATTAGCCCCAGACAATCAACCTCTAATGCCAACCCTATATCGCAGGGCGCAAAAGTGGGTAGATTCTGGTAAAGCTGAATGGGTCAGCAATGACCTCAATGTCAAACAGGTGCGTTTACTCAAAGAACCTGCCAGTCGTGAGACTCAGCCCATTATGGTTGGTATCGACCCTGGCAAAAAGTATTCAGGGATTGCGGTTCAATCCAGTCAGTTCACTCTCTTCACTGCTCATCTGATTCTGCCCTTCCCTCATATCACTAAAAAGATGACGGGGAGACGCATTCTCAGACGAGCTAGGAGGGGCAGGCGAATCAACCGTAAGATTGCATTCCATCTCAGAGCGCATCGTCAAAAGCGGGTTGATAACCGTAGGCAGAAAAAGTTAGTTCCCAGTATCCGTGCCAATCGTGAGTTTGAGTTGCGAATCATCAAAGAATTGATGCGGATGTTTCCCATTTCAACCATTATCTACGAGTACATCGAAGCTAGAGGTGATAAAGCATTCAGTCCAGTTATGGTGGGGCAAAAAGTGATGATGGGATGGTTGCGTCAAATGGCTCCAGTCATCACACAATTTGGTTGGCAAACTGCTCAGATTCGCACTCATTTGGGGCTAATCAAGCAAAAGCAGAACAAGGCAGAACAATCACCTCAGACTCATGCAGTAGATGGTATTGCTTTAGCTGCCAGTCAATTTGTAGAGTATCGAAAATATCACAAGATGGGTGAAGATGGGGCGGATTGGTTTGGCTCTGTACGCCTCACGCCTTCTCCATTTCGAGTAATTGCCCGTCCCAACCTATTCCGTCGTCAGTTGCACTTTGAGAACTTTAGCAAAGGTGGAACCAGGAAGCGGAAGGGAGGCACTGTTACTCCATTCGGCTTTCGTTCTGGTGATTTCGTTCAAGCTGAAAAAGCTGGCAGAGTCTACAAGGGCTGGATTGGTGGATTCAGTGAAGCCAGCAAGGTTGTATCCGTTTACGACCATAACTGGCATCGATTGGGGCAGTTCAAGGCAAACAAAGTCAATCTCATCAAACGGAGTACCAAACTGTGTGTAGCGTAAGTCAATTGTCCGGCTCCGTTCCTGCGCCGGACTCGCATTCCTCCCGACGCTCGGCTTTGCCAGAGCGCGGGACTCCTGCTGTTTTAGTTGACCATGAAACCCAGGTGACAAGGAACTTGCTCGAAGCTGCCGCAGCATCCTATGAACGAGTCGAATCCCGCACTAAACGGCAATTTGTTGGTGGTGCCGCACAAGCGCACGGGTAAGTACCAGACGCTGATCATCATCTAAAGTCTTCGCCCGACAAATTGCAGCAATTGCCCGATCGAGATCACTCCGGGCATCAATCGCCCATAGGCTAAAAAACTCATACTTAGCCCCTGGACTGAGAACTTCCATTGCATCGAGCAAGGCTATCATTGTGGGAACGGTAACCGTACCCTCCCCATCCATCATTCTGCGAATCTGGCGAGGATAGCAGTCAGCTTGCCGCGCCAGTGCGGTGAGAACGATACAACGATTCTCAATGACCTGTGCAAAAGCTTTGTGATAGTCCATGGCCGATTTGGTAATATTTTCTTATCCAAAAATTCTAGAACATTATGGCTGCTTTCAAACATCTCCTACAGGAGGAGCAACCCCTTCCTAGATTAGTTCATCAATACACACCCAGGGAACTTTGTTTCCTACCAATCCGCAAAGGAAAAGGAATCGAACTTCACATTGGCGATCGGGTATCCAATAAAAAAAGAGGACTCGGAAACGTAAAAGCTTTCGTTCCTGACCGCGACCCCGATGTGAACTGGCTTAACCCAAGAGTTGTCGTAGATTGGGATACCGATAATGATAACAACCCAGTCAGTCCTTTAGCACTCACCAAACAAGCCCAGATTAGCACAGGATCAATTGTTTGGCTTCCTGCGAAAGCACAAGAGGCAAAAATTCTCCAAATAAAGGGGAATAGCCTGATTTCAACAGCCGGGGTACTGAAAGTAGAAGAAGTACGGCTGCTGGAGCCAATCACCCAACCAGCCTACAAGCAAATGGGGGGGAAATTCGACAGTGCCGACTGGATTAATTACAAGATTAAAGAATATGCTGGTGAACCAACCATCTATGTTGAACCCTTCGGAGGGAGCTGGAGCGTTGGGCTAAAACGCTCGATCTCTGACATCGAAGTTTATAACGATCTTGATGAGGAAGCGGTCAATTTCTGGCAACACCTCCAACGGGAACCAGAGGCACTCATCAGCGCGATCGAGAACTCCAGCTACGAAGAAGAGGACTATAACCTGGCCAAAATCCCGGCAGACGATCCGCTTGAAGCTGCGCGACGCTTCTACATTCGCTCACAACTAGATAAAGCAGGAGCAGGAACACGCTGGCCCATCGGCTATAGCAAACCTCGGAACCTCAACCACAGTCATTTATGGTCCATCTCCTGCCGCATTAACAAGCTACAGATCTACAACGTCAACGCCCTCGAAATCATTGAAAGATACGATAACCCCGCAACGGTTTTCTTCATCGACTGGCCCAACCCCTGGGAACTCAGAATTGGAAAAGACAGCAGAAGGAAAACCCCTAACCGACTCTACAAATATGAACTCACCGAAACGGATCACCGGAAAATCGCTAAGCGGCTCCTGAATGCCAAGGCAAAAGTCTTTGTCTGCGGCATCCCTGGAATAGATAAATTATTCCCGGACTGGCACAAAGTCCAAACCTCAATTAAACCAAGCAACGGCAAAACCTTCTCAGAATTCCTGTGGATCTCCACAAACTGTGAACTGACTCAAGAATACGAAAACGCCGAGTACATCCACTCCCGAATTGCTGAACTCGAAATCGAACTGAAAACTCTCAACACACTCTCAATTAGACCAGAAGCATGGATCGAAACAGGAAAATGCTGCAAACGCAAGAGCAGACAGGTTTATTGGAGATCAGGACAACCGATTTTCAGTGGGAAAAAGAGACAGTATATAGGAATGGAGGGATCGGATAAACATAGAGAAGCTGAAGAAATTTACCGACGAAGCTGTAGAGCAAAACAAATTACTTCCGAACTTGAACAGCTTCATCGCTTGATATAATCTCCTCTTCCCCGCGCAATATTAAACCTATTGTTCTCATTAATCCAAATAAGTGAGGACGGGTTTCATCCGTTAAGGAAATCCCCCTCAAGTAATCATTAATTACCCGAAATCTATCATCTATTGACATACTCGTACCATTACGAAAACATACATTAACAGAAGTATGGGTTTCATCAATCCACATTACTTGCTCACTAAGTAAATTTAAAGTAAATTATATAACCTTTTCAGATAAAGCCAGCATAACTTCAGAGATTTGCAAATCCGTCAATGACGACGATCTCAAATAATCCAAAACCAATGAAAAAGCCATGTTGTGCCGAATACACTTCGCAAAGAAATAATCCATTGAACCTGGAGAAATGTCATCCATTGCCTTAAGAATATTTTGAAAAACGAGGGTTGAACAGGGAGAACCATTTTGAATTTGAGAAATACGATTAGCCGTCAATTGAACCCTTTCAGCAATCCGAGGGAGAGGAATACGGTAATAACTAATAGTTTCCCTTAAAATATCGTGTAGCATCCGCTGGCTCCGCAAACCTAATATGCGTGAAAAATCAAAAAATGAATCCTGATGACATTTCCCGGATAATCGCACCTCTCATCGAAGTGCTAAATCAAACTAATTCTACACTAGAGAGAATCGCCATCGCCCTGGAAAAACAGGCGGAAAGCCCTACAGGGAGTACAAATGCGCGATTTAGGCGGGCGCTAAGCGAGTATGCAACTTTTGACTGGGCAAGCATAAAAGCCGAGATTGTGCAACGTGATAAAAGTGGGGTATCCATTGTAAGGTGGGGGGGAAATGAGTACATACGTCGCAATAAGCAACTTGAAGTATGGTTCAGCCGGAAAATAGGAAGTCGTCCTGGCAATAATGGAAGCGAGGCACCAATATACGATCGGCTAATCGAGTTTACCCAAATTAAACCCGCCCGATCGGTATCCGAAGAAATAAGAGAATTATATTAAGAAGAAATTGCCTTCGCACATAGGTAACATTAAGGAAAAACGCATGAAGCTTGACGACTTGCTGAATCGGATGGTTGAGGATGGGCGGAACCGGATTGGCGGGCTGAACCAAATCGCTGAGATGATCTACACAGAGGAAATCAATCTGGTAGACATTGACAGTGAAATGAGCCTGGCCGAAGATGCCTTATCCCGGTACGGAGCGGAATTGGACAAAGAGGTAGCCTTTGACCAGACGCTCAAGAACGAAGAACAGCGCAGGTTACGGCGGCAGGAGCTACGCCACGGCGATGCCAACTACCTGAAAATCGAAGAACAGTTAAAATTGGCACAACGGAACAAAAAGGTGGCCCAGATCAACCTGACACGGCTAAAAAACCTGTTCACGGTCGAGAAGCTGCGATTTCAGTTCAACCTGGCCCAACTCAATAATTTAGAAGCAATTCAGGTGCCGAGCGTATTACAACCCAACGAGGACATCGAACGTGAGTTTAACATTGGGGAATAAAGTAGACCTTCCCTGCATGGGCTGCACCAAAACCATGACAGGAACCTTCACTGGCGAATTTGAGCATGAAGGCAAGGAAATCAACCAATTCATGAATTGCGCGTGTCCCCACTGCGGGGGGCATTGGGATGAACTGTTTAAGGTTATCAGTGAAGGCGAAGAAAAAATCACCCCAATTCTGAGTGTAGATACCCACGAAGAGTCAAATCTGATCCTGATTTGCAACGGCTTCGGGATGCCACTGGCAGAAATCCCCAACCCTGTGGCCCAGATCAGTGCAGCGTGGGGGAGTCTGAATGACTGAAATCAAGAACAATTACCGCGACCACGAATACACCATTAAGGGAGAGGAGGCAGAGGAGGGAAAATACCAACTAACTATCATGCCCCTGGACCGGGCCAGAGCAATTGACTGCGGAGCGTTCCCAACGATCGTCGCTGCCAACAAGGAAGCGCGAAAACGAATCGACCTGATCAGCCAACTCGCAGGGAAGATAAGCAGCTATGAGCCGTAATCATTACGAGTGAATTGTCAGCCTTGCCGATGGCCACTACACAATGCTCTGTAAACGTTGCGAAACAATGTACACTCCAAATCTGCCCATCCCGCTCCGGCTGCACACTGCTCTGATACGCGATTTCATCAAGACCCACAAAAAATGTAAGCCCAGAGAACAGCATCCGCTCTGCGAAAACCAAGCAGAACCGCTATGCCAATCGTCAGCACCGAACCCATCCTGAATCCACTCTCGCAAAGCGACCTGTCCAAAAAAGGGCTTTGTGATTGGGTGATCAATGTCGCTTCAGGTTGCTTGCATGGATGCACTTTCTGTTACGTTCCATCAACTCCAGCAATTCGCACCCGACAGAAACACCTCCAGGCGCAGGGAGTCGCTAACCCACAACTGGACTGGGGGAACTACCTCTTCCTCCGCGAGAACCTGGGCAATCGCCTCAGAGCCGTTCTGCAATCAAAGCGATCGTGGCGGGAAACACCAGCAGGAAAAGGGGTCGTACTGCTCTGCTCAGGAACTGACCCCTATCAAAATCAGCGGGCCAGGAACCTGACACGCACAGCGGCTGAAATCCTGCTGGAATTTGACAAACGCATTCGCATCCTCACCCGATCGCCGCTCTGGATTAAAGACCTGGATCTCCTCTGCCATCCGAACATCACGGTAGGAATGAGCATTCCCCACAGCAATGATCAACTGAGCCGACAGATTGAACCTCACGCACCGCGACCGAGCGATCGACTCAAAGCAATGGAGAAGGGGAAAGCCGCAGGCTGCCGCCTCTTTATAGCCATGGCCCCCACACCACCACCCGAGGTTTACGACAGGAAGGAATGGCGATCACACCTGGCTAAACTACTGAAACTGGAGCCAGAAGTCATATTTTGGGAACCGATCAATAATCGTTCCTCCGCAGGGCAACGCATGGCAGCAGCAGGACTAAACTGGCCCCGCCAAACCCGCGAATCCTTCATGCAGCAATGGAAAACCCTATCAGAAATCTCAACAGAACTGGGATGTGAGGATCTAATCCACTACTGGCCAGATCAAATAGTGGCCAGCGAAGCGATCGCCACACCGTGGTTCTACAAACCCAGTCGAGAACAGTGGAACTGATCCACTCCAGAAAAACAGGCTACGCCAGCACCGAAACCACCGGAGTTTAACCATGACCCGATCGCAATTAAGACAACTGGCCAGCCTGGCTGCCAACTCCAACTTCACCCGCTACTGGTTCGAGTTCCGGCGCGAGAATGGTGCAAATATGATGGCGATCGCGTTCCTGGACTGGGAAGGCAAAGCCCCGAATATCTACGAAGCGGACCTACTTGCCAAGGGATTCCGACGCGACGATAAGGCACTACCCGTCCCAGTTTACGTAATTGAGGAAACGGTATAGGCTCAAAAAAATAACCACCACCACAAAATCATGACAGCAACCTCCGACCTTGAAATCAGCGAACTGAAGGCGGTAACCGCCGATGACCTAGAAGGCCCAGTTGTTGGCTATCTGGCAGATGGCTATCACGACCCGTTCATATTTGTACAGATCTGTAAGCAGGAATTTGAAGTCGTCATTCATCCTGAAAATGTGCAGCACATTTACTACTGCAAGAATTATATCGACCACCCTGACGTTGAAGTGGCCTGGATCATGACCGTTGTTGAGCCGCATGTCGAAGGTGCAATTGCTGCAACCTGGGTAGAAGCCTTCACTAAACAGGCTGCGCCGGGTCACGCAACACCAGACAACGAAAATGAAGATCCCAAGTCCAGAACAAATTAATGCATTAAAGGTCGCCGTTCGAGTATATGGGCGACGGCGCTGGAAAAAACAACTGAGCGATTGCTGGCAAAAATCCCAATATCCCAAAGCTCTCAAACCCTATCAGAGCGAATTACAAACCCTGCGTAATGAATTCGGACCATCCTGGCTAAAAGCCGTAAACCTGGAAGATCTGACACAGAACAGCCTGGGGCGAGTAATCCGCTTCTACCGAACAACTCACAGACTAAGCCAACGACAGCTCGCCGCCCAACTGCAGCTCCCAGAAATTGATCGGCACTGGATCAGTTCTGCTGAGCGATTTGAACTGCAAGACTTTGAGCTGACGCACCTCAGCACATTCCTCCCCAAATTTTCAGAACTCAGCGGCATCCCCCTGCCCAAACTCGAAACCCTACCTACCCACGATCCTGACTACGAGCCAAGCCAATGGGAACTAACGATCGCATGACAGAACAGCAATGGTTGAAAATTCTGTACGCTCTAGGATTCCTGACCAGGGAATACGAATCCATTGAGCAACTACGGGCCCAATCCGCTGACGAAGGCGGTAGCCAACTTTGCGCGGAAATCCTCTGGCACTGCCTCTACCATAACGACCGGACAGAGGAAGCAATTGCTGCACTGCTTTATATCCAGCGACTGGTCAGCTCCATGATGACGATCGCCTGCCTCCAAACGATCAATACCACCCTCAACCGAGAGGAAAACCTAGATCTGCTTGGGATGAGCGAAATCGAAACCGTTTTAGAGAAGTTCTGATATGTACACGCTTGAATCGGGCGACCCGGCAACGCAAGAACGCTATCTGGCATTGCTCGAAAAACTGGATCAACTCCCAGATTGGGAAATAACGGAACGCCAACGCAGGCTACCACGACAGACTGTTGACCGAAACCGCTACACCAAACTGATCATGTCCGTACTGGAAATCGGAATGGAGCCGGTGACAAAATGGTGGATCATTGACAAACTCCAGACCAATGGACACTACGTATCCCCAACCTGTATCAAATCAGCGCTGATCCAGATGGAGAAAGGGGATGAGATTAGAACTGGAAAAAAGGGAAATCTAAAAACCTACTGGCTGCCGTGCAAACGCAAAGCTTTTGCAATCGGTGACCCGGTCTGCGAACTCAAGGGCACTCGATCGCAACAGCACGGTATCATCCTCCGCTTCCAGAGACACGCTACCCAAGGACTCTGCCCAGTCGTGCAATTCGAGAGCGGCCAGATCCGATTCTCCAATGAAGACCTCCTGGAACCTGTCCAACCAAACTCACCCGTGATTCATGAAAACTGGAGAAAAAATCTATGCTAAATTGTATCGACAATTTTTGTGGTTGTGGGGGCAGCACGACCGGATTGAAAGCTGCAGGAATCGAAGTTTCTCACGCAGCGAATCACTGGAAGATTGCGATCGAAACGCACAACACGAATCACCCAGAGATTGACCACTCAATCTGTGACCTGAACCTCGAGCACCCCTGCCGTTTCCCGAAGACGGAACTTGCCTGGTTCAGCCCTGCTTGCACAAGTCACAGTCCAGCCGGGGGCCGAAAACGCAAGAACCAAAACCAACTCCACCTCTGGGACAAAAAAGCACCAGACCCCTCCGTAGAACGATCAAGAATGACGGCCTGGCAAGTTGTTAACTTTACCGAGTATTTTAGATATACTTGCGTAATGGTTGAGAATGTCGTTGAATTCGCTACTGATTGGGAACTCTTCGATGTGTGGTTGGAAGCAATGCACAAGCTCGGCTATGAGCATCAACTGGTTTGGTTTAACAGCCAGTTTTGCTATCCGAACCCAGTACCGCAGAGCCGCGATCGACTCTATATTGTGTTCCATCGGAAGGGCAACCGGGCCCCCAATTTAGATTTCCGTCCCCCGGGTTGGTGCCGGAACTGCCGGGAGGAAGTGAACGCAATCCAGACCTGGAAGAATCCGGCCAAAAAGCGGGGAAAATACGGGCCACGGAATCAGTATCTCTATAACTGCCCCAGGTGCAAGCATCCAGTGGTTCCCCACACGGAGCCAGCAAAAGCTGCACTGGATCTCTCCCTACCCTGTCCGAAAATTAAAGATCGAACGAAACCCCTGAGCGAAAATACACTGAAGAGAATTCAGCGGGGACTGGAACGATTCTGTGGCCCGCACCTGATCCGCCGGGGGCACTGGCAGGATGAGCGACTCTATGACATCGAAAATCCCTGCCCAACGGTGACAACCAAGCGCGAACTTTACCTCAATGTGCTACCCTTCATCGACACCGCCAGATCCAACAATGTGGCAACGCCGATCGACGAACCCATCAGCACCCTCCAGGCTTCCCGCCATCACTCCTTGATCCAACCACCACAATTCCTGACGGCATACCACGGCGGGCGGGATGCGATCGCATCGATCGATGAACCGTCCTGGACCGTCGCCACCAACAAACAGATGGCCCTGGTCAAACCCGAAGCTTTCATTTCGAGCTACTACGGTCAGGGTGGCGGAAGCCCGATCAGTGAACCCTCCCCAACGATGAGAACGACCCAGGGACATGCGCTAATCAAACCCGACATTTCAGCCCTGGTTCCTGAATGCGGCTACCGGATGCTGGAGCCGACCGAAGCAAAATTACTGATGGGCTTCGGTGCCGATTATGTGATCGTCGGCAAGAAGGAAGACCAGTTCAAGCAGTGTGGAAATGCAGTAACCCCACCAGTTGCCCAGATGATAGGGCGCGCAGTTCTGGAATCCCTGGCTTAATCAGCCCGTGGACCTCAGACCAGTTGCTTTATAACTGGTCTGAGGTCAGATAGAGCTAGATGCTCTTCGGCCGGTTGAAGTAAAACATAACGATAATGGCAAGTGCAGGAAGAATTTGCTTCGTAGCAATGTCCACCAGCAATTGAAGCAGGGGGGCATCGATACCCAACATTTTTCCAAACAATGTGCCAGATACTAAAACGATATACGTCGCCACCAGCAACAGCGATAGACGCTGGGCCAGAATAAACCTCCTCTGCCGTTCCCTGTCAATTAGCCCAAGTACATCCAACTCCTCCGAGGGGGTAAGCTGACGCTTCTCAGGCATCTCCTCAAGGGCGGGGAGATTATCCTGTTGAGGCTGCGGTTGCAGAGTTCCATCCCAAACGATGGGTTCTGAAACCTGTGATTGAGCGTGTTGGTCGATACGGGCTTTTTTCATACGAGCTTCCTTGCCGGACAGAGAACAAGCCCAAAGCACTTATATTTATGTCCGGCACTTCTTTGGGCATTTCCTTGCAAATAATTAGGTCGTACATGAATCCCTCCAAATAGCGTTTCAAGTGGGGCAGTATGCCCAGAAGGAAGCTTATCCCTCACGGAGCTTCCCGGGGTGGCGAAGTTAGCGGAAAACTACTTCACACAGCGAATCCCCGTCCTTGATAAAAACTTTGCAGCCCCGCTGGATGTGCTGCTGCAAGTAGGATTCTGTAGCTAAAGCTTTCCTGATCACTTCGGCCTGGGTAAGTTCCTGGGTATCTGCCAACCAGTCAAGATGCTTCGCCTGGTCCCTAGTGAACTGAACGGTCATCCGCCGCCCATACCGATCGCCAGTCGGTTCTCCTTGTTTGACCTCAAGGTGATCAGGCGTGTTGGCCGTAGCCTTGATCGACTGTTCCGACACGGGACTTCCCCGTGATGCTTCAACAATGTGATTTGTCATGCTCCCATCCTTTTAATCATGGTGATCACTGGCAATGTACCAGCGTTCTCTCAGTATAACAGTTGGTCACGAAAGCTGCACGAAAATATCACGAATCACCGCGCAATAGAGGCTCGATCGCTCTGATAACTGCTGGAGCAGACCTGAAACCCCCGGAAATAACTTATGTACCTGCAAACCACGACAATCGAGGATTACATCAACCATCTGGAGAAAAAGACAAGCTTTGCGGCACTGCGCTGCCAGTCCAGGCCGATCAGAGTGGGGCCAACAGCAACCGCACAATATATCTGGACAGGTGTCTTTACGGCTGCCCAGGGGCATACAATCGTAACTCTCGGAATCCAAATCCACGAGTGCTATGAACCAGAGCTACAGGCCAACAACCAAATCCAGGGAAAAGTAGAGCAACGCTGGGCAGAGCTTAAAGCCGAAATGGAAGCCCGGGGTATCGAGCTACAAGAGGGTTGCCTCACCCATGAACCCCCAAGCTACCTGACATAAAATGCTCTCGCCTGTGGCAAACACAGGTGAGTGTATGAAATTCTACTTCTCAGGAGTCAAATCTAAAAACGAACTGGAATGGCTAAAGGAAGCCGGTATCAGCCGGGTTCTCGTTGATCCAACCGACTTCCCCAACGTCATCAACTGGCCCGGCAACATTGCCCTGGATTCAGGAGCCTATCGAGCTTTCAAATCCGGCAAGCCCCTCAACCTCGAAACTTACCAGTCGATCGCTACCTCCTACTGCTTGGATTTCGTTGTTGCACCAGATGCGATAGGTGATTCAGCACTCACCGCTGAGTACCTCTCGATCGCCCAGACCTGGGGGATTAAAAATCTGGTCCCCGTGTGGCACTGGGGAGAAGATCTAAAACTGCTTCATCAACTGGTTGATCGCTACCCGCTGGTTGGCCTCGGCGGCTGTGTCCCCTGGATGCGGGTTGACCCCTCCCGCTCCCGGCCCAAAGCCGACATCCAGGCAGATAAGAACCGGCGCGAGGAAAACTTCAAGCAACTGCACACGCTGTGCAAAGCCTTCGGCAACCAGCTCCATATCTTTGGCTTATGTTGGGTGAAAGCGATCGAACAACTGGCCCCGCTGGTTCAAAGTGCTGACTCCTCTCACTGGCTGGTGGGAGCACGACGCGGCGATGTAATTTTTGTCCATACCCGAAATGGCCACCTCAGCCAGGCTCACGCGGACATCCTCCCCTTCTCCAAAGAGTGGGACCGTAAAACCCGCTGCATCGAAAATGCCAGAGCGATCGCCCAATTTCTCGATCGTGCATCGTGATCTCCACCGAAGCAGCAGGTATCAAAATCCTGCGGCAGGGCTACTGGGAGAACAACCATCTCTGTGGGCAACTGACCGAGATCCAATACAGGGGGCACATCTGCTATGTCCGTGAAAACTATAGATATGATTCTTTCGGGCTAACCTCAAACCAACGCCTCAGCTTCAAGATGGGGTGGCTGCCACCAGGAACACAAGTGCTGGAACTCCGAGCAGATAAATCTATCTGGGAGGAACTCGCCGCCAAGGTCAAAGACACCGATCCTCTGAGCCGGCCCGTCTGTAAGGGACGGTTCTCGATCGACTGGATTAACTCAACCTTCACCAGATGCCAATGAACCTCATAATCTTCACGATCTACAACACCCATACCAAAGAATTCCCCGGCTTCTACGTCCTTCGCCCCTTCACCATTGACCAGCGTGGACAAATTCACCCAGGAACAATCGCTTGCATCAGTACTGACCTCGAAATGCTCAGACAACCACTCAGCGAAATAGGCGCAGTCAAACTCGAAAAAGACCAATCTGATGCAGCTAACATCCTCGAAACCTGGATCTGAAGGTGTGAACCATTCAGAATTTCCTGAACTATTCAATAAATCCTGAATCATTCAGGATTTATGAGGCTTTTTTGCTAATGTAATAATTCTTATCAATGTTCTAGGGGAAGGAAGTCACAAGGGGTTCAGAAAAACCCAGAGGGTTTAAATAGAGGGCATTTTAGAAAATCAGTTATTTCACTATGAAATAAGACATGAGGAAATAATATCCACGCTATCCAGGTCTGGAGTCGGTTTTTTTAAGACCGAGAAAACCACGTATTTAAAATAGAGAATGAATCTTGAAATTAACCAAGAATCATTCTTAATGATGGCAACCAGTACAGTCTCAGTTCTATACACTCGGCGGCAAGTGGTCGATATCCTGTCGGAAGACAGAAATAGTGTTCGCCCATTGCACGATACGCGGATAACCCAGTGGATGGCAGACCTCGACTGGCAAAGGGGAATACGTCTATTTGACGAAACTCAACTCATGATTCTTAGAAAAATTAACCTCTTCTATCACAGAGGAGGTCGCCGCGCTGACCTAATCAAACTTATGGAGGGTAACCCCAAATGGTATCAATCGCTTCCTTAATGACAAAATACAAAACAAGTAAGCGTAAAATTCGCGCGGTCGCTGATAACGTAGGAATTCAGCCGATCGACAATGACTCCTACCCAGATGAGTTTGAAGCAATTCTGGGAAAAGCTCTTGCTGAAAAACCCAAAAAGTCACTGTCAACCGCCGCCTGTGAGAACGCCGAGCAAACCGTTACATCCATCGCCCAGGAAGACCTTCAGGCAATTCAGAGTGCCGCTGAACAACGTGCAGCCGCAATTACAGTCGGGCTGAATGCCCTCACCATGCACCATGTCGCATCGGGTAAGTTTTCTGATCCTCAACTCCAGGCGATCGTGGATGAGTCTAAAAACAACCTCCGCGTAGCACTGGCCGGCATCGGCGCAGCGTACCAAATTACCGATTTTTTGGCAGCAACCCCCCTGCTTCAGATAGCTGGGGGGA
>ERZ1066117.325-NODE-325-length-41867-cov-7.617813_pt1 | contig 41867 bp, 37 predicted proteins | sample MGYA00382764_ERZ1066117 | MGnify/ENA primary metagenome ERZ1066117 (study PRJEB33369, sample SAMEA5778347) | biofilm metagenome | biome: Industrial cooling water; feature: Water cooling tower basin; material: Biofilm | place: United Arab Emirates | collected...
GGGTTTTAGCTTTAAGCCGGAACTTTAGTTCTCGGCTTGGTGCAAGATGTGAGTAGAAAGACTTGATTGCCAGGAAAGGGGTTTTACATCGCACTTATCGCATACTGCCTCAATACAGGTGGCAGAGCGTAAAAACTTCCTTGTTGTTCTATCAAGCAGCGCCGCGATAAAGATTGCAGTGCGTTGAGTAAATCTGATGATGAAACTGTGCTATTTTCTAGTAATTTTGCCAGGTTGACTGGTTACTTCTTGCACAAATGAATCTGTAAAAAAATATTGATAAATATCTGTGGGTATAGCTAAATATAGTATCCGTTCTGGTTCCAGTTTTTCCAACGCTATCTGATAGTTCATAAATTGACCTACCGCCGTATGAAATTCAGAGATTGCCGATAAACCTACAAAACTTTTTACCTCTACAGCTATCTTTTGATTCCCCTTTTGCGCCGATATTAACTTTTCCGCCGCCAAGTCCACCTTCATAGTAACTTCCTGACTGGGTTGCAAAAATAGTGGCTCATTGGTAATTGTCCATCCATCTTTCTCTAAAGCCGAGCGCACTGTATTGTGAAAGATATCTTTAGCGGACATAATTAAATAATAAATTAGACTCTGCTAAGAAAACTCCTTTGATTATTATAATACCATTTTTGTAACGTTCTCGCACCACCAAAATCAACAGGATTATGAAAATATTAGTACTAAACGCCGGATCGAGCAGTCAAAAAAGTTGCCTCTACGAACTAATAGGAGGGACACTCCCCCAACATCCCCCAAAACCGCTTTGGGAAGCTCAAATTGACTGGACGCATCAAGAACTAAAAGTCAAAACTGCCCAAGGAAATGTAATCAAAGAAACATTGCCTTCCTCTTCTCGTGCGGATGGAACTGCTAAAATGCTCGAAACTCTTTGGCATGGAAAAACTCAAGTAATCGAAAATCCTGGGGAAATTAACATTGTCGGTCATCGAGTGGTGCATGGGGGAGAAGAATATCGAGAAAGTACTTTTGTTACCAAGGAAGTTAAGGATGCGATCGCGCATCTCTCCATCTTCGCTCCCGTACACAATCCGGCTAATCTAGAAGGCATCGAAGCGATCGAGAAAATCTTGCCAACTCTCCCGCAAGTAGTAGTATTTGATACCGCCTTTCATGCATCCCTGCCCCCCGCTGCATATGTCTATCCTGGGCCTTATGAATGGCTGGAAATGGGGATTAGACGCTACGGCTTTCACGGCATCAGCCATCAATATTGCGCCCAGCGCGCGGCTCAAATTCTCGCTAAAGACTTAAACCGATTACGTATAATCACTTGCCATCTAGGTAACGGTTGTTCCCTCGCAGCAGTACGTGAAGGTCGCAGCATCGACACGACAATGGGGTTCACGCCCTTGGAAGGATTGATGATGGGGAGTCGTTCCGGTTCAATTGACCCCGGTATTTTAATTCACCTGCTGCGGCAAGGCGATGTAACCGTCGATCAATTAGATGATATTCTGAATCGGCAGTCGGGTTTAAAGGGCATTTCCGGCGTCTCGAATGACATGCGGCAGATTGGGGAAGCGATCGCAAAAGGAAGCGATCGCGCCCAACTCGCCTTTAATATATTTATCCATCGCTTGCGCTCTAGCATCGGTGCGATGCTCGCCAGTTTGGGAGGATTAGATGCATTAATTTTTACCGCAGGCATCGGTGAAAATTCGCCCGAAGTGCGGGCAGGTGCTTGCGAAGCGTTTGGCTTTCTAGGATTGCAGTTAGATTTAGCACAAAACCAGGAGAGGTTGTCAGAAGATCGAGATATTGCCACGCCAGATTCAAAGGTGCGAGTATTGGCGATCCATACACAAGAAGATTGGGCGATCGCACAAGAATGCTGGCAACTTTGGACTGGTAATAGGTAATAGGTAATGGGTAATTTTTACCTGCTTACCTGCTCACTTGCCGGGGCGGGTTTGGTTAAATTGTCTGTATTTCCGAAAGGTTGTTGGTAAAACCCGCCCCTTGTTCACCTGCTCACTTGCTCAGTTGCCCACCTACTCCGAAACACTAATATCTGGCTCTGGCTTTTGAGCAGCTAATTTAGCCTTCGCTTGTTGCCAAAGATGTTCCAATTCATCCAAGGTGTAATCAGACAGGGGACGGTCTGCTGCGGCTTCCATTTTGATCAGTCGCTGAATAAATCTTTCATTTGTGCCTTGCAAAGCTGCTGCCGGATCGAGATCGTACCAACGAGCTAGCTGAATCGTAGCAAAAAGTAAATCTCCCAACTCAGCTTGCTGTTCGGCTTTGGTTTCGTGGGCGATCGCATGTTGAAATTCCGCCAACTCTTCCTGAAACTTCGCCCAAACCCCTTCGATATTTTCCCACTCAAACCCGACTGCTGCCGCTTTTTGGGAAATCTTCATCGCTGCTGTTAGCGGCGGTAGAGTACGGGCATAGCGGCTGAGTTTAGCACTGAGTAAGTTTTGTGTTTCCGGAGTTTCACCTTTTTCTGCCGCTTTGATTTGTTCCCAATTGTGCCGGACTTCATCCACACTCTGGACTTCCACACCAGCAAATACGTGAGGATGACGGCGAATCAACTTCTCGGCAATCCCTTGCGCTACCTCTGTTAAGCTAAATTGCCCGTACTCCCTGGCAATTTGAGCTTGCAAAACTACCTGTAACAACAAATCGCCCAACTCTTCGGCGATCGCATCCTTATCTCCACTCTTAATTGCATAGACAGTCTCGTAGGCTTCTTCGAGTACATAAGGTATCAAAGATGCAGGCGTTTGAGCCAAATCCCAAGGACAACCCCCATCAGGACTTCGCAACGAAGCCACCACCTCAATCAAATGTCGCAGCGCCTCAATTGCAGATTCAGTCGATGCCTCAAAATTCGACATAGAAAAATACCAGGCGAAAATCCCCCTCCATCTTACCTTCGCGTCCTTCGTACCTTCGCGGTTCCATTCCCTCTTACCCTTGGCGTCCTTGGCGTCTTGGCAGTTCTTTTCTTTCTCACCTTATTCTTGAAGTGCTTGCCAACGCTCGCACCCCAATCGCTGACATAATGACTCATCGCCCCCAATTCCAAACCGAGAAACACAGCGAAGAATTCCCCATAGCGGTCTTCAAGGTGAGCGATCGCTAATTCTGCTATTTCCTCAAATGTCCAAGTTACATCCCAAACTGCTTCGGCAACGAGTAACCCCAAAAATCCTACCACCGCGATCCAACCCAGAAGGTAGAGAATTCGCAGCACCGTCCCGATAATTACCCCATGAGACAGCATCGACCGATGGCGCAGGCTTTTTTGGTAAGGTATCCACATCCACCTCAACAAGCCCCAGCGTTGATATTGTCGCGAGTAGATATCCAAATCGGGACCAAACATCAACCCCGCGAATAAAAAGCTTCCCGACAGCAACAAGGTTATATTGCCGTTCTGGGTAAGCGCGTAACTACCGCCCGCCACCACCGGCAAGCTCCATAACGTGATGCGATCGTGCGTCCGACCAGAGGGCATGAACTTTGGTTCTGTATCACCAGAAAAATATTCTCGAAAAATACTATCGCTTTTCTCGCGACCCTGTGCTATGATAATAAAGTTGGTTAAACAGCGGGCGGTTAGCTCAGCGGTAGAGCGCCTGCCTTACAAGCAGGATGCCACTGGTTCAAATCCAGTACTGCCCATTTAGATATAATAAGCCTTTCAGGCGTTGCAGAGCTTAGGTAAATTTTGGCTCGCGTTGCGATCCCAACGCGAGCCAAAAGCAACTGTCACATCGCTCAAACGCAATATTTATTTAATCCTTATGATCGGGAAAAGCTAAATTTAAAATAATTTAACCAAGTAATCTTTTCCGGTCTGTTATCATTTTTTTTATGCTAACGCTCACCTACGAGTATAAATTAGTACCAACACCTGAACAAAAACAAACTTTTGACAAATGGTTGGAAGTTTGTCGCTCGGTGTGGAACTTTGCGCTTAGAGAACGCAAAGATTTTGCTCGTTCTAGGAAGTGCGATATCAATGCTTGCAGTATCGAGTCGGAATATATTATTCCAGCTGATGCTCAGCGTCCAACCTACGGGACTCAGTGTAAGGCATTAACAGCAGCCAAAAAAGAATATGCCCAACTTAAAATTGTTCATTCTCAAGTTTTGCAACAAGTACTGAAGCAGCTTGAGAAGGCATTTATATCAATGTGGGAACGCGGTTTTGGATTTCCTCGCTTTAAGAAACTAGGGCGGATGCGTTCGTTTCTGTTTCCACAAATGAATGCCAACGATGTTAGTGGGGATATGCTCAGGTTGCCTAGCATTGGCAAAGTGAAGATGCGTTTATCTCGTCCTATTCCTGATGGGTTTGCACTCAAACAGGTAAGGATAGTTAAAAGAGCATCTGGATACTATGCAATGCTATCTCTGCAAGCGGATGTTAATATTCCTGATGTTTTGCCTCATGGAAATTCCATCGGTATTGATTTGGGGTTGGAGAAGTTTTTGGCAACATCGGAAGGCGAACTGATTGCTAGACCTAGATTCTTTGTGGAATCCCAACGTCAGCTGAAATTGCTACAAAGAAGGCTCAAGCACAAGAAGAAAAGGTCTAAAAATTGGCAGAAGTTAAACCAGAAGATAGCCAAGCGTCACGAACAGATCTCGAATAGGCGCAAAGACTATCACTTTAAGGTAGCGCACTATGTCTGCGATCGCCTCTTACTATAAGTCTACTTAATCAAAAACCTATTTTCGCTTCAAATATTTCGATTCAACTATTTTAACTTTTAATAACATTCCGCAACATTTTACCCAGTAGTTGAGAAGAACTCTTAACTACGGACGTATTTACTATCTTTTCACCCTGTAGTACAATTTTTTCATAATCTCGGCGGCGTATATCAAAATTTAAAACAAGACTGAAACCGTCGCAAAATCGTTAGTTAAATTGTAATATTCGTACAACAAGCTGCTCCATTTTAGGGAAAAACCTTTTTTTGTTTCTAAAAAAAATGAGCCGCCTTAACACAACTTAATGGGGAAAACGAATGGAATTGACAGAAGCAGCAAATTATAGTATAGAAACTTTGCCTGATTTAGAGCCAGAACACACGCCAGCGGTAGATTAAATTTGGACTGGTAGTAACTCAATTTGCTAGTTATGTGATGCATAGCAGCTAATGGCTAATGACAAGCTGTGAGTAAAATCCTTGATGAGCAATGAGCAATGAGCAATGAGCAACACCGCTAGCTGCCTAACTATTCAATTGCGCCAATGGCGAATCAGTTCGGCGACAGACCAGGCTTGGGCAAAAGCGCCTTTGGGCAGGTGGGGCGGATCGCCATCAAAGATTTCGGAAACCGAACCGAGACAAGCTTGATGCTGGAAGTGATCGAGCAGGGGTTGCCAATCAAAGGGAACGGGTTCGCCTGGGTAGAAGCGTTTCCAACTGGCGATAAATGGGCCGATCAGCCAACTCCAAACCGTGCCTTGATGGTAGGCGCTGTCTCGCTGCTTGGGGTTACCGCCGTAATGACCGATGTATTTGGCATCGGTGGGGTCGAGCGATCGCAAACCATAAGGAGTGAGCAAGCGATCGCGGCAGACTTGCAAAACCCGCCTTGCTTGATCCGGATCGAACCCGCAATGGGAAAGCGACAAAGCTAAAACAGCATTCGGACGAATGCTAGGGTCGGGTTGGTCATCGGGGGAAATCGTATCGTAGAAATATTGCCTGGTGGGATTCCAGAATTTTTGCAGCGATTGCTGTACTTGTTGGGATTGCATGAGGTAGCGCTGAGCTTGAGCTTGTAACTTCTCGGCTTTTTCTGGCATCTGGATTGACAATCTTTCTGCCCACTGACTTGCCCAACATAAAGCGGAATACCACAGGGCGTTAATTTCCACGGCTTTACCGCAACGGGGGGTGATAGGATGACCGTCAACGACTGCATCCATCCAAGTCAGCGCCACACCCGCAGCATCCCAAGTTAACAGTCCATCGGTGGCATCGACGCGGATGTTGTAAAGCGTTCCGGCGCAGAAAGCTTTATAAATTTGCCGCACGGTGGGATATTGCGCGGCTAAAAAATCCCAATCCCCGGTTGCTTCCAAGTAAATCCCTAAAATTTCAATCCACCATAAGGTGGCATCGATACTGTTATAGAAAGGTTCTGCTCCCGCATCTGGAAACGCATTGGGAATCAATCCGCGATAACAATAATGACCGAAGGTTTGCAGCAAGCCTTTGGCAAGGGAAAAGTGTCCCGGTACGATTGCCAATCCAGGTAGGGCAATTAAAGTATCTCGTCCCCAATCGTTGAACCAAGGATAGCCAGCTATTATTGTCGGCCCGCTAATCGAAGCGCGGTAGGCGATGAATTGTTCCCCAGCCCGTAACAATTGCCGCCAAATATCATCCTCAGTTTTTGGTTGCTTTTCTAATGACTGCTGTACGAGTAATGCTCGTTCAAAATCTTTTGCACTCAAAACCGCTGGGGGTGCGGGCCATCCGACTTTCGCTTCGATGACGATAGTGTCTCCTGGTTGTAAGGTGACGGTGATATAACCGGGACTGTAAAGGTCTTCGCGATCGCCCAACCCTCGCAGCGTTTCTTCTGGATAGCGATATCCCCAGTACCACACCCCCTCGGGTTGATAATCTCCCAAACTCCATCGCAACTGCCACGGCGTTCCCACCCAACCCGGACGAATTGCTTGCAGACTAACTTGCCCGACGCCGACTAATTGGGAAAATTGCAAATCGGCTTCCGCAGATTGCTGGTAGTGAAAGTTGCGATCGCCAATCAACGGTCGCAATCTCAAAATCCCCGCCACCGCCCCATCATAACGATACCGAATCAAAATCGAATTGGTAATGGGTAATTGGTCATTGGTAATTGAAGAAGGGGAAGAAATTACTTGCACTTCCTTGTCTTCCTTGTCTCCCCTACCTTCCCCATTACCCAAACCATAAGGCATCACCAACTCGCGGGTCAGTTGCCAATTTTCCCACCTCCAAACCCAAGTGGGTACTGGGTCAATCGTAAAAGAACGCAGCAGTTGATAGCCCAACGGGGAAATCGTATTACTCTGCCAAAAATTCGTTCCCAGCCCCCAAACTCGCCCCCCTACTTCCAAACTTGCTTCTAAATGCGACAGCAACAAAGTTCGCTGACTCGGTGGTTCAAGTGCCGCAACTAACCACCCGTGATAAGTACGAGTACGGGCATCGCATACCGTCCCGCTAGCGAAACTGCCCAATCCATTTGTGAGTAACCATTCCCGCGTATCCAAATTATCCATATTTTTTACCATAAACAATCGCTTTAAATGAGAGAGAAGCAACTGTCCACTACCCACTGCCCACTGTCCACTGTCCACTGTCCACTGTCCACTGTCCACTGTCCACTGTCCACTGCGATCGCAGAGTCTAGGAATTACTCAAAATCGTTATGAGTATGATATAGTCGTCACAGAGCGTAAATCATCGGTCTTAGCGCCGACGGGTAAGTTTGGTCATGAGAAGCTAGCAGCGCAGAAATCTGCTAGAAGACCTGCCCTTACTACCTTACCTGGAAGCAGCGCCCGAGTCGAAGGAAAGTCATCAAGGAGAATTAATTCATGCCCCTAAGTTACAGTTCGGAAGGATGCCTGCGAGTGGGTCAACCCGCACCTGACTTTACTGCAACCGCTGTACTCGATCAAGAATTCAAGACGATTAAACTGTCGGACTATCGCGGCAAGTATGTAGTGCTGTTCTTCTATCCGCTGGACTTTACCTTTGTTTGCCCGACGGAGATAACGGCGTTTAGCGATCGCTACGAAGAATTCAAAGCGATCAACACCGAAATCCTGGGCGTTTCCGTTGACAGCGAATTTTCTCACCTCGCCTGGATTCAAACCGACCGCAAAGAAGGCGGCGTGGGCGATGTAGTTTATCCTCTGGTTTCGGATATTAAGAAAGAAATCAGCGCCGCTTACAACGTTCTCGACCCCGACGCTGGCGTGTCTTTGCGCGGTCTGTTTCTGATCGACAAAGAAGGGATTATTCAACACGCTACCATCAATAACCTGTCCTTTGGTCGCAGCGTTGATGAAACCCTGCGGACTCTGAAGGCAATTCAATACGTTCAATCTCACCCCGATGAAGTTTGTCCCGCCGGTTGGCAACCCGGTGACAAGACTATGACTCCCGACCCAGTCAAGTCTAAAGTTTACTTCTCTGCTGTATAAATACAGGTAATTGCTAATTGGTAATCGGTAATTGCAGATTTAATTGATTGCAGATTTTAGATTGCAGATTGCAGATTTGGCTTCCATACCCAATCTAAAATCTGAAATCTCAAATCTAAAATAATTGCAGATTTGGCTTCCATACCCAATCTCAAATCTGAAATCTGAAATCTAAAATTACCGATTACCGATTACCCATTACCGATTACCCATTACCGATTATGCTGACTTCCACAGATTTTAGCGGTTTAATAAATGAGCGGTTTTTCCGCAATTTTTTGCCGATTCCGGCTACGAATAGTTTAAAGTTGGGGGAAAGAACGCCGGATTTTGAATTGCCGGATATTACTGGCGGACAGTTGGTTAAATTATCAGATTATCGAGGTCAGCAACCCGTGGTGCTGGCTTTTACTCGCATTTTTACAGAAAAACAATATTGCCCTTTATGCTACCCCCATATTGTCGATTTGAATCGCAAGTATGAGGAGTTTAGGATTCGCGGTGTAGAAGTTTTGATGATTACCAGTACCGATGAACGGCAAAGCGAAAAAGTTGTCCAAGATTTGGGTTTAAAAATGCCTTTGTTGAGCAACCCTAGTTGTAAAATTTTTCGCGATTATGAGGTAGGTCAGGCTTTGGGTGCGCCTTTACCCGGTCAGTTTGTGTTAGATAATAATGGAAAATTGCTTTATAAGCATTTGTTTTCGTTTTTAGAACCTAATGCTTCGGTTGAGAAAGTTTTATTGGCAATTGGTAATAGCTAATGGCTAAATTTTAAAATGAACCACAGAGGACGCAGAGGACGCAGAGAAAGAGGTGTAAAGAGAGTTTTGGTAGATTTATGCCAAAATGGTAATTATCTTTTGGGTGAGGTGCTATGAGTTCTGCCGCAGCTTCACAAGATGCAGCTATAACAGGGGAAGGTCAACCTGTGGTGCAAACTTATGAGTTGGGTAAAACTTATCGTACTGGTTTTTGGCTGAATCAAAAAGTCGAATCTTTGAAGCAATGTACTTTGAGTGTGTATCGCGGGGAAACTTTTGGTTTGTTGGGACCAAATGGTGCGGGGAAAACTACTCTGTTGAAGACTTTGCTGGGTATTGTGCGCCCGACGGCGGGGCGGGGGATGTTGTTGGGGGAAGCTTTGGGCGATCGCAGAATCAAACAACGGGTAGGATATTTACCGGAAAATGCCTATTACTATGATTTTTTGACGGGGTGGGAGTTGTTGCAGTTTACCGCCGGGTTGTTTCAAATTCCGGCATCGGTGCAGCGTCAGCGCATCCCCCAGTTGTTGGATTTGGTCGGTCTTGCCCAGTCGGCGGCGAAGAAGAAGCAACTGCGACAATATTCTAAAGGGATGGTGCAGCGGATTGGGATGGCGCAGGCGTTGATTAACGATCCGGATGTGGTATTTCTGGATGAACCGATGTCGGGTTTAGACCCGATGGGTAGATATCAGATTCGGGAGATTATACTATCGCTGAAAGCTCAGGGGAAGACGATCTTTTTCAACAGCCATATTCTATCGGATGTGGAAAAGATATGCGATCGCATCGCCATCCTCGCCCAAGGCGAACTCCTAACCATCGGTTCTTTAGATCAACTTCTGGGTACTACCAACAGCTATCACGTTAAAGGCAAGGGCGGCAATCTCGATATCCTCAAAAAATGGATACCAAATTTAGAAATGGAAAATGACTATTGGCAGGGAATTTTACCAAGAGAACCACAAGATTTTCTCAATCTCCTCCCTCAGATAGATGCTAAAATTATCGGTTTAAATCTGGCGCGTCCATCTTTAGAAGAATTTTTCATCCAGCAGCTGCATCAGCGCGGCATTCGTTACAGCAGATAATAGGGAGGGACAGCAACTGTCACATTCAAGTCTTGATAGGCGACCAAATTCTTAGATCGGATGACGATCGAATTTTATCTCTCTTGTCCCCCTTGTCCCCCTTGTCCCTTTAGGGGGATGCGCCTGGAGTTTTGCGGCTTGTATTGATTAACAAGACGCGATAAAAATTTGGGAAAACTCATGGCTGATATTGTAGAGACTGCTAGCAATGCTGGTACTTTTAAAACGTTGATGACAGTGTTGGAAGCAGCGGGTTTGTTAGATATTCTCAAAAGTCCTGGGCCTTATACCGTATTTGCACCAACTGACGAAGCATTTGCCAAAATACCCGCCCACGAGATTACCGATTTATTGGATAATCTTCCCAAGCTGAAGCGAGTTTTGACCTACCATATAGTTTCAGGAGATGTGCGATCGGATGACCTGATGCAAATCGACGAAGCACCTACGTTTGAAGGTTCGGTGCTGGCGATTGATAATTCCGATGGCGTGCGGGTGAATGGTGCTAAGGTGCTGCAACAAGATATCCTAGCCGATAACGGGGTTATTCATGCGATCGATACCGTACTCATGCCTGCTTTGGTGGCGGCACAATCGTGAACACTTGGATGAAAAATCCCGGTTTCTTAGAGAAACCGGGATTTTAACCTGATTTCGCGGAATTCCCCATCCCTCTACAGGGTGGGGATGGATAGCGCGGTAATGACGAAACCATCTTTGACCGATGGCGAAGCCGAGAGAGAAGATGTTTGAGGAATTACCAAGTATTTCCTTCAATAGTGTTACTATAATGTGCATATAATAGTAGCAGGTCGATATTTGGAGAAGTTTAGATGAGGCGACAAGCAGTAAAAGTCAGGCTATACCCCACGGACGAGCAGATTCAAGTGTTAGCTCAACACTTTGGATGCGCGCGTTGGTGGTGGAATTATGGGTTGAATCAATGTATTGAAACCTATAAAGCAACTGGCAAAGGCTTGTCTCAGTCTGGGCTAAATTGCTTATTGCCATTACTCAAAAAGCAGAAAGAGACAGAATGGTTAGGGGAGTGCTATTCACAAGTGTTACAGTCTGTAAGTCTCAACCTTAGCCGTTCTTATCAAAACTTTTTTGAGGGGAGAGCAAAATACCCAAGATTCAAATCAAGACACCACCGCCAAACAATTCAATACCCACAAAAGGTAAAACAGGTTGATGATTGTTTGAAGTTTCCCGGTAAATTGGGAAGTGTAAAAGCAAAAATTCATCGACCACTTGATGGGGTAATCAAAACTGCAACTGTGAGCAAAAACCCATCGGGTAAATACTACGCTTCTGTTTTGATGGAATATGAGGGGGATTACCCAGAATCAAAAAATGAGGGTAAAGTTGTTGGGATTGATTTGGGAATCAAAGATTTGGCAATTACCTATGATGGTGAGAAAGTTTCCAAATATCCCAACCCAAGACACCTATCTAAATATGAAAAGAAACTAGCTGTAAAACAACGTATTGCTGCCCGAAAAAAGAAAGGTAGCAATCGTCGCAGAAAGGCTAACAAGATTGTGGCTAGGGTATACGAACAGGTTAGCAATGTCCGCCAAGACTACCTACACAAACTGTCTAGAAAGATAGTTGATAATAACCAGGTTGTAGTAGTCGAGAACCTGAACATCAAGGGCATGGTTCGCAACCACAAACTAGCAAAAGCAATATCTGATACAAGATGGGGAACCTTTGTCAACTTCTTGGACTACAAATTAGAACGTAGTGGTGGAAAGTTGATAGAAATAAATCGATGGTTTCCCAGTTCCAAACTTTGCTCTAATTGTCATTACCAAATATCTGAGTTACCGCTAGACGTAAGAACTTGGACTTGTCCAAGTTGCGGCACTCATCACGACAGAGATGGTAATGCTGCAATGAATATTAGAGCGGAAGGTATCAGAATGCTGTCCTCCTCTGGGACGGGGGAGGCTAACGCCAATGGAGAGGATGTAAGACCAATTCGCGGACGTAAATCCAAGATGCGGCGATCTTCTGTGAAATTGGAAGCCCCATCCGCCTATGCGGTGGGGTAGTTCACTCTCAACCACCGGACAATACCGATCCGGTTTGGGGCAAATTGCTGTAATCTCTAGATGAGAGCGTTGGCAAAACAGATGGCTGATATCGTAGATACGGCGGTTAATGCTGGTTCTTTCCAGACTCTGGTGAGGGCGATTCAAGCTGCTGGTTTGGTAGAGACGCTCAAAAGTCCTGGTTCGTTTACCGTATTTGCACCAACGGATGAGGCATTTGGTAAGCTTCCGGCTGGCACTATCGATGCGCTGCTCTTGGATGTGGCGGCGCTGAAGCAGATTCTTTCCTATCACGTTGTTTCTGGTGGCGCGATCGCATCGGATCTAATTAAACTTAATTCTGTCACCACCCTGGAAGGCTCTAACCTGAGAATAGATGCCTCGGAAGGCAACCTGAAGGTAGGTAACGCCAAGGTAATTACCCCCGATTTGGCAGCAGATAACGGCGTCATCCACGCTATCGATACCGTTCTGCTGCCAGAATAAGAATAATCGGTGCTAATTGCTAATGGGTAATTGGTTTATTTACCGATTACCCATTAGCAATTAACGGCTACCAATCTAAGGCGGGACATTCTGGGCTTCTCTGGAAGGGGAAAAAGGGAAAAAAGGGGAAAAAGGGGAAAGAGGGGAAAGAGGGGAAAGAGGGGAAAAAGGAATCCGATGAACCAGCATTTCCACCTTTCCCTTTTCCCCTTTCCCCTTTCCCCTTTTCCCCTTTATAACTGTGTTGTCCCGCTTTAGGTTGGTAGCCCAATTAACAATTAGCTAATAGCTACTCTCGAGGATACCCACTCTGCTAAGAGTGCATTCACTTTATCTGGTACTTCATCGTGGGGACAATGTCCGGCTTGCAGATAGTATTCCGTCAGTTGAGGATAGTATTGACGGAACTTTGTGCCCCGTTCTTTCGCATTCATCCAGGGATCGCCTTCTCCCCACAGCATCAATAGCGGACAGGCTAATTTTTCCAACAGCGCATCCACTTTTTCGCCTTGAGGCGTACTGAAAACCGAAGCAAAAACTTGCAGCGCACCTGGATCGCAGGAAGGACGGTAAATTTCTTCCACTAATTGATCGGTAATCGCACTTTTATCAAGATAGACTTTTTCTAGGGTTTGGCGAATTACCCACGGTTGGCGGATGTACTGAAATAGCAGATAATTTGCCCAAGGCTGGCGCAGAATAGACAGCACCGCGTCACCCCATAACCGGCGAAAGGGATCGGTTTGGGGCTGAGGTTTGATTTCGCTAAATGGCCCCGCACTGTTAATTAACACCAAACCCGTAGCAGAAGAAGGACGTTGCGCTGCCAAACACAAACCAGCGTAGCCCCCTAAAGAGTTTCCTGCCAAAACCGCAGGCTGACCGATAACTTCGGTGACAAAATCATATAGTTGGTCGCGCCACAAATTACCGCTATACTGCCAGTTGGGTTTAGCCGAACGTCCAAAGCCCAGCAGGTCAATTGCCCAGACTTCAAAATCCTGAGACAATCCGACGATATTTTTACGCCAGTGGTCTGTGGATGCTCCAAATCCGTGGATTAATAGTAAAGGCGGGCGCTGGGAGTGGCGTTTGCCAGCTTTGACGTAGTATATAGGCTGGTCTTGCCATTGCCAGTAGGCTCCGGGAATAGAATGTTGTGAGGAGGCGATGCTTGCCGACATGGTCACCGGAAATATTAAGTCCGGTTAAATATCTTAACGCGATGAGGAACGAGGCAGAGAAGCCAATGAATGCTTTTAGACCGAAGTTACCTCAGAAGCAGGGCAACCTCAGTTTAGTTTTTCCCCGATTAAATCGGTTGCCGCCTTGCTATCCAAAGGTTTAGACAAAAAGTTACCTTGTCCGCACTGACACTGTAGACTTCGCAGTTGATACATCTGCTCGGCAGTTTCGACTCCTTCGGCAATCACGTCCAGCCCCAGATTATGAGCCAATGTTACAATTGTTCGTACTACTTCGCTACTTTCGTTACTTAAACTCAGGCGAGTGACGAAAGATCGGTCGATCTTTAAAGTATCGAGAGGCCATTGGTGGAGGCGACTGAGGGAAGAATAGCCCGTACCGAAGTCATCAATAGACAATTGTATTTGGCGGGCTTTGAGTTGGTCTAAAACCGCTGGTGCATCTTCGGCTATTTCCATGAAAATTGTTTCTGTCAATTCGAGTTTTAATCTACTTCCATCTAAGTTGGTTTCTTTTAAGATGCGATCGATCTGGTCGATTAAATCGGGTTGTATCAATTGCAACCCTGCCAAGTTAACGCTCATAGTCAAGCAGCTAGCAGAGGGAAATTGCTTTTGCCAAGCGGCAAGTTGGCGACAAGCTTCCCGCAGTACCCAAGTTCCCAAAGGCAAAATCAAACCCGTTTCTTCAGCGGCGGGAATGAAGTCGCCTGGGGAAACTAAACCCATTTGGGGATGGTTCCAGCGTACCAGCGCCTCGAACCCGGTTAGCCTGCCGGTGAAGAGAGAGACGATGGGTTGATAGTGCAGCAGTAGCTCTTGCCGTTCGATGCCTCGTCGCAAGTCGGCTTCTAATTCCAAGCGTGCCAGTGCTTTGGCGTGCATTGAGGCGTCAAACACCGCTGAGGAACCTTTCCCGCCTCGTTTTGCGTAGTACATCGCCGTATCAGCAGCTCTTAAAAAGTCTTCGGGTCGGTCATAATTGGTCATACAGCCAATGGGGGAATTGCCCGCGATCGCAATCCCAATGCTGGCGGTGGTAAAGACTTCGCGCCCTTCGAGATGAAACGGCATCGCGATACTGGTATGAATCTTCTCTGCAATCCGTTGCACTTGCGCCACATCTTCGAGTTGGGTGATGAGTATGGCAAACTCGTCGATGCCAACCCGCGCCACCATATCTACATTGCCCACGCAGCGCACCAGCCTAGCGGCGGTAGCGCTCAACAGTTCATCTGCAACTAAGTGTCCCAGGCTGTATTTAATCACGTCAAAGCGATCCAAGTCGAGGAACAGAACGGCAAATAAAGCCCCTGACAAGTCTTGCATTTCTTGCTTGCTTCCGCGTTCGATTAGCTGTGCCAAATTTTCCAGAAATGAAGTCCGGTTGGGCAAGCCTGTGAGGGGGTCATAAAAGGCATAAAATCGCAGTTGCTCTTCGGCGTGTTTGCGCTCGGTGATATCGTGACAATTGATCACCACTCCTTTCACACTTGGATCGTCGAGCAGGTTGGTAGCGACGGCTTCTAGGAAACACAAGCTACCGTTGCGACGAAAAAGGCGACATTCAATTGCCGCTTGGCTAACTCTAGGTTGTTTGAGACTGCGCTTCATGGTAGCGATCGCTAGCGACACGTCTTCGGGATAAATATAATCCAGGCAGTTTTTTCCCAGCAGTTCTTCGGTTTTATAGCCAAAAATCCGTTCTTGTGACGGGCTGATATAGCGAAACAGCCCCTCTTTGTCCACAATCACAACGATATCCGTCGCGTTTTCAATCAGCGCCCTGAAGCGTTGCTCGCTTTCTCTGCGCCCCGCTTCTGCTATCTGGTTTTGCCTTCGCACAGATGCTTCGCGCAATTCTCTTTCTACTGCCGGTATCAAGCGGGCGAGGTTATCTTTCATCACGTAGTCGTGGGCACCTGCTTTCATCGCTGCTACTGCCGCATCCTCACCAATGTAGCCGGACACGATAATAAATGGTAGGTCTAATTCGGTTTCCTGCAACAGTTTTAACGCCTCTGGGGCGCTGAATTTGGGCAGCGAATAATCGGATATCACCATATCCCATTCACGCTCCATCAGCTGTTGCTGCATCGCGGCGGCTGTTTCCACTCTTTCTAAGAACAGCTTGTAACCTGTGCGTCGCAATTCCCGCATTAACAATAAAGCGTCTTCTTCGCAATCTTCCACTAGCAAAACTCGTAGATGCGCCTGACTCATAAAATTTCTCCTTATAGTTGGGGGATGGGGCTGGTTAAGCCTTGGTTGGGGCATCATGTTTGGGCTTAGGCGCGCCGAGGCTAGAAACCGGGTTTCTTCGTAGATCTCTAGTTTCCTGTCCCAACGATTTTTCATAGAAACCCGGTTTCTTTGCGTCAGCCCTAATTTTGTCCTTTAGTCCCCAGATATCAATCTTCTTTACCCAATACACCATGTCAAATGCCCTCTCTCCCCATTACTGTTCACAATGGCGGTGCTTCATTTAACACTAACCAATACAGTCCTAGTTGCTGTACTGCTTGGGCGAATTCTGCATAATCTACGGGTTTGCGAACGTAGCTGTTGGCTCTAAGGCTATAGCTGTGCAGTCGGTCTTTTTCCTCTGCCGATGTAGTAAGAACGACTACGGGTAACAAATGCGTGCGATCGCTTGCCCGCAATCGCCGCAATACCTCTAGCCCATCGATTTTGGGCAGCTTCAAATCGAGCAAGATCAGCTGGGGCATGATGCTCAAATCTCGATTGGCATAGTTGCCCGTACCAAACAGATAATCCAACGCTTCCACCCCATCGCTAACTACTACCACCTCGCTTTTGACGGTACTGTGTCGCAACGCTCGCAGCGTTAGCAGCTGGTCATCGGGATTATCTTCAACCAATAAAATGATTTTGTTGTGGCTCGAGTGAATGTCTGCCATCACCATCCGGTGAATAGGTTTTAGGTAGATTAGGTTATTAGTATTTTCTACTTTTTAACCATTCAGGGTGAAATAAAAGCTAGCTCCTTGTTCGACTTCGCCAATCGCCCAGATTTGACCTCCGTGGCGATGAATGATGCGCTGTACGGTTGCCAAACCAATGCCGTTACCCTCAAATTCTGTGACGCTGTGCAGGCGCTGGAAGGGGGCAAATAGTTTTGCGGCATAATTCATCTCAAAACCGGCACCGTCGTCGCGCACGTAGTAGGTGGGACATTGAGCATTGGGGATTAAAGATGTTTCCCCAGGGGGCAAAACGCCGAATTCGATCCGGGCGCTGTTGTGCTTGCTGGTATATTTCCAGGCGTTGCCGAGTAAGTTTTCTAGTGCTACCCGCAGTAGTTTGGCATCTCCCTGCACTTGAATCTCTGGGGTGATGTGAAATTCGACTTGTCTTTCGGGTTGGGTGGCTTGCAATTCGTGGCAAATTGATTGAGCGATCGCAGTCAAATCTACACTGCTCAATCCCATTTGCGATCGCGTAATTCGCGATAAACTCAGCAAGTCATCGATTAACTGTCCCATCCGCGCGGTGGCAGCACACACCCGCCGCAGGTAATCTTGTCCGACTTCGTCGAGTACTTCGCCGTAATCTTCTTGCAGCGCTAGAGAAAACCCGTTGATGCTCCGCAGCGGACTTCGCAAGTCGTGGGACACTGAATAACAAAATGCTTCTAATTCTTTGTTAGCGGCGTTTAGTTCTACATTGTGTCGCTGCAAGTCTTCGTTCAGTTTTTTAACTTCTGCTTCGGTTCGCTTTTGTTCGGTGATGTCATTATTAATTTCCAAAATTGCGGAGGGATTGCCGTATTCATCGTGCCACAGAGTCCAGCGGCTGGCTACGGTAATTTTCTCGCCGCTGCGCTTGGTATGAATGATTTCTCCTTGCCAATGTCCCGATGCCCGTAACTCTAGATCGATAGTTTCTAAAGCTACAAGAAATTGGGTTTGTAACAGGGTGTGGACATTTTGACCAATGGCTTCTTCTTTCGTCCATCCATAGAGATTTTGAGCGCCAGTATTCCAATAAGTAATAGTATTTGATAGGTTGCGGATGGCAATCGTGTCGTTAGCCAAGTCGATCATCTGAGCGTGCTGTTTTAGTTCTTGCTCGGCTTTGCGGCGTTCGATTAACTCTCTTTCGGCGCGTTGGTGGGCACTCCACAGTTCGGCGGTGCGCTTGGCAACTTTAGTTTCTAATTCTTCATTATCTTTTTGCAGTGCGGCTTTAGCCAGCTTACGCTCGGTTACATCTACGCCTATTGCCCACATTTCCCATCCGGGAATCGGGAATTTCTCGGAAATATTCGACCAGGCAATTGTTTTTACCGTGCCATCTTTGCAAGTAATTTCCCATTCCCAATTGCGATAATTATTCCCTCGCTCGGCGCATAGGGTTTGCATAGAAGTGCGATAAGATTCATTGGGATATAGCAGTTCCCAGGCATTAGGATTACCGACAATTTCGTTACTGGTAAAACCCGCGATCCGTTCGCATTCTCGATTCCAAACAATAAATCTGCCTTGTTCGTCTAAAGCATTGAGCATCACCGGCATATTTTCTAACACGGTACGCAGGCGCTCTTGACTTTGACGCCATGCTTGTTCGATGCGCTTGCGATCGCTAATATCCAACACAAAGGCAACGCAAGTATCGCTGTGTGCTTCCACCAGCGCCGCCCCGATCAGCACCGCCACGCGATCGCCATTGGGGCGAAGGTATTCTTTCTCAAAGGGGGTACAAATTCCAGAATTTTTCAATTCCTCCAGGGCTTGTCGATCTACGTGGCAATATTCTGGTGGGGTAATTTCGTTCCACCTGATTGTTCCAGCTTGTAATTCCTCTCTGGTGCGACGGATTGTAGTCAAAAATGCATCATTGGCTTGTGTAATATTACCCTGTAAATCGCAGACGATGGCGCCGATGATATTAGAATCAACCAAGCGCCTAAAACGGGCTTCGCTTTCTTGCAAGGCTGATTTAGTCGCTTTTTGCTCGGTGATATCGCGGGTAATAGTAGCAATTGCGATCGCGCGCCCTGTTTGGGAATCTTTAATCGGGAAACTGTTGTGATGGACGGCAATAGGTGCTAGGGTTTGAAAGTGCCGGAAGCGATATTCACCGCTCCAAGTGCCTTTTTGTACGACGGCGTTCCCCACAACATTTTTGTAGTTTTCGATGTCTTCCGGCATTAAGTAGTCAAAGATCTGAGTATTTTTGGCGGCGGCGTTGCTATGAAGCCCAACCAGTTTCTGCCCTGCTTCATTAACAAATAGAATTTCGCCGTCTAAGGAAGCAATGCTGATAAAATCGGGACTATTTTCAATTAGGGAGATAAACTGCTGCCGCTCTTGTTCGACAATTTTGCGATCGCTGATATCTGCTACTAATCCAACGCTGCCAACAATCGTGCCGTTGGAATCTTTTAAGGGAGCCGTCCAAACGCTAACATCAATTAACGAACCGTCCTTTTTTTGACGGCGTAATTCCAACGCCGTTTCGGTTGCGCCCTGCAACGTGCTGCGAAATCTATTCTGGAATTGTTGCCTTTCTTCTAGCGGAATAATCGGCAGAACTTTGCCCAAAACTTCTGCTTCCTGCCAACCAAAAAGCCTCTCGGCAGCGGGATTCCAGGTGGTAACCTTGGCGTTAGTATCGAGGGTAATAATCCCCAAGGGCGAAGTTTGAATTAAAGTTTGCAGAGTTTGATTGGTAGCGCGCAACTGTTCTTCTGCTTGCTTGCGTTGCATTAACGAACCCAGCTGCAAAGCCACCGCGGAAACTAACCTCACCAGAGTCGGATCTTCCACGCGCTGTTCTACAGTAAAAAATACCAACACTGCTAGCACTTGGTCATCTGCGAGGATAGGAACGCCAAAAGCGGCTTTAATGCCGCATTCCTTCGCCATATCTGCACGGCTAGACCAACTGAGGGGTTGAATAGAAATATCCTGATTCCACTCTGGCTGTTTATTAGCCCAAACTCGTCCCGGTATCCCTACACCAGTTGGGAATGCCAATCCCTCGCTGATGCGACGAAAGATTTTGAGTTTTGTTAAACGGTTGTATCCTACGGTGCTGCATTTAATTTCCCTACCGTTGCCAGATGGTATCCATACTTCTCCGTATTCCCAGTCGATAGTTTCGCATACTTGACGCAAGGTGACTTCTAAAGCCCGGTTGAGATCTTTAGCATCGTTAATTGCTTTGGTAAGAGATTGGTATAAAAGCAGTTGCGCTTCTGTATGTTTTTGATCGGTAATGTCTCTCGCGATCGCATAACTGCATCCATCTTGATATTGCGAGTAGTTCCAAGACAACCACCGATAGCTGCCATCTTTGTGGCGGTAGCGATTTTCTACCTTAAACAAATCTTGTTCCCTGCAAGTTTCGCTGGCGCTCAAGCTGGATTCTACATCATCGGGATGGACGAATTCGATCCAAGGGCGCGATCGCAACTCAGCCGTTGTCCAGCCTAAAATTCTTTTCCAGGCTGGATTCACTAGCTTAAAATACCCATCTTGTCCCACAACGCAGAACAAGTCTAGCGACATATGGAAAAACTTTTCCATTGCCGCTGCTGGTGTCAATGTTGCGATTTGTTTACGTAGTTGTAGATTTATCATCTTCTTCTATTAATTCTTTAATTTAATTTGTACCACCACCTAAAAAGGTAGAGTGACAAAATCCCTCAGATCGATACTCTTTGGTCATAGACATAGAACGCAAAGCAGACTCTTCCTCTCTACCAAGACAAGCGCGGTAGTAAGGTGGCTAGGGATTGCGATCGCTAATAAAAGTTTTGGCACAGGTTACGTCAGTAGTTCCACCAAAGCTAAAGGAGGCAATTTCAACCAAATTTAGTCTTAGGTTAGCCTTTTATCCCACATCCTCCCTCGTGCAGATGTAACAAGAATCACTAAACAATTACGGTCATGTTTATCGTCGCCAGCTTTGAGTGCGATTCAACCTCTCTTTAATGTAAACTGAACAAAGTTAAGAAACGGTAAAATTTTTGGCAAAAGGCTCTATTATCAACTTAATTTAATTGTTTTTGTCTCTATCTTAAGAAAGAAGTTCGCGGCTATGGAGGATTTAGCGCGGGAAAGATGGGAAAATGGGGAAAATGGCGAAGATAGGGAAGATGGGGAAGTAATTACTTCTACTTCGTTACCTCCATCATCTCCCTTTGTTTGTATAAAATTATGCCTAGCGAAGAACAACCAAGTCTATTTGACCTATCAACATTCGGTGAATCAACCCCAGCGGTTAATTTCGAGCCAGATTTGATTCCCACCAGTGCCAAAATTCCCATCTCTTCCGGCACTTATCAAACAATGACCGAGATGGCGGCACATTGCAACAGGTGCCACCGATGTGACTTAGGAAACAACCGTACTTATGCCGTCATCGGACGGGGCAATATCCAAGCAGATGTGATGATTGTGGGGGAAGGCCCTGGTCAAAACGAGGATGAAACCGGATTGCCTTTTGTCGGTAAAGCCGGACAACTGCTAGAGAAAATTCTAGCCTCCGTCGGGATTGATAGCGATCGCGATGCTTACATCTGCAACGCCGTCAAGTGTCGCCCGCCGGAAAACCGAATGCCGACTGGGGAAGAAATAGCAGCTTGTAAACCCTATCTTCTAGAACAAATTCGCATCGTAAACCCGAAAATTATTTTGTTAACCGGCGCAACTGCTGTACGCAGTTTGCTGAACGAAAAGCGCGGTATTACCAAAATTCGCGGTTTGTGGATGGAGTGGGAAGGACGTTTATCAATGCCCATTCTTCACCCCGCTTATCTGTTGAGAAATCCCTCAAAAGAACGCGGCAGCCCCAAGTGGTTAATGTGGCAAGATATCCAAGCAGTGCGCGCCAAACTCGATGAAATTCGGGGCAACAGTTGATAGTTGATAGTTGATAGTTGATAGTTGATAGTTGATAGTTGATAGTTGATAGTGGACAGTTGACCTTTTTCTTCCCTGTTGCCTGTTCCCTATTCCCTTGTTTGGTGAAAGAACTTAATTTTTCCTTTCACCGTTTAGGTTGGTAACTTACCCAATTACCTATTACCTATTACCTATTACCTATTACCTATTACCTATTACCTATTACCCGGTCGGATAACACCGGCGCGACAATCGCGCAACCAGATTTGAATTGCTTGACCGATAACGCCTTGACTGCTTTCCCTTGGCGCTGTAGGCGGGCGTTCATTTGAGTATAATCCGGTTTGGGAAAAAATCATTGCCAGTCGCCAACCGCTGTTAGTTTTAGTTAAAAATAGCCAGTGATATTGCTGGAGTAAAACTGGTTTATTGCCTACGTAGTGTCGTTCTAAAGTGGTAAAAAAAACTTGCTGAAGCTCTTCTGAATTAGAACCGGGTGCAGTTTGAGTATATTCACCGGGGCCAAGGGTGAGAGGTTCAAACTCTGGGCGTCCTGCTAAAATTACGTAACTGTAAACCTCAACGCTTCTACTGCGACGTCTTGCCCTTTGGGTGACGCGATTGGCATAACTAGGTAAGTCCCGCAGCAAGAAAGTAATTAATGTTTCTACGTCAGCGGGACAGGAAAAGCGAGAATTCTGATTACTGAATCCTGGGTGAGAGAAGACAAGCGAGACAAGAGAGACAAGGAAGATGAGAAAGAATCTCCTAGTTTTTACTTGTCTGGATCTGCTCACGCGATCGCCTGCTTTGCGAACTTGCCTATACGACTTTAAGCTAAATCTGCTACTTCTTGGCAAATTCGCCTGAAAGCTGCTGCTGGATCGCTGGCGGCTGCGATCGGGCGTCCGATTACCAGATAGTCGGCACCAGCTTTGAAGGCGGAGGCGGGGGTAAGCGATCGCTTTTGATCTCCCTTCTCCGCCCACTCAGGACGCACGCCTGGACAAACTAACACAAACTCATCTCCGCAAACTTGTCGCAATTGTTGCGCCTCCTGGGGCGAACATACAGCACCATCTAACCCGCTTTGTTTTGCCAGCAGCGCCATTTTCAAAGCATATTCTGGCAATTCTAAGGGAACTTTGAGGTCAAAGGCTAAATCGCGCCCGTTTAAACTCGTCAACAACGTAATGGCGATTAGTTTGGGCGGTTTTTGACCTTTTGCTGCTGCACCTGCCTCTACGGCTGTCTTAGCCGCCTCTAGCGCGCTTTTTCCCGCAGTGGCGTGGATGGTGATTAAATCCACACCATAACCTGCGGCGGCGCGACAAGCACCGGCGACGGTGTTGGGGATATCGTGAAATTTCAGATCCAGGAAAATACGCTTTTGGCGGTCTTTGAGGATACTAAGAATTTCGGGGCCAGTACTGACAAATAACTCTAGCCCGACTTTGAAGAAACGTACCTCGTGTAGTTGATCGATCAGAGCGATCGCTTCACTGACACTCGGTACATCCAAAGGCACTATAATTCGTTCTGCAACTGACATCGACTAAATTTCAGATGGGAGATTTGAGAGTCAACTAACAAAAAAGCCATTAGCTTCACGGCATCAGACGGACAAACTTACTTTTGCCAACCTGTAAAACCTTTCCCTGAAGTGTCTCAGGTGTATCAAAAGCGATGTTAATGTCGGTAATTTTTTCCCCATCTAGACGCACTGCCCCGGCTTGAATTTTTTCCCGCGATTCGCGATTGCTGGCACAAAGTTTGCTAGCACCGAGAAGGTTAACCAACTTGAGGGGAAACTGCACCGACGAAACCGAAAATTCTGGTAAAGATTGACTTTCCGTAGCCTTTTCGGCTTCTTGGGCAGCTGCTTCACCGTGGTATTGAGTTACGATTTCTGATGCTAGGAGTTTTTGGCGATCGCGCGGATTTGCTGGCAATCTATCCAAAGGCAGATCTGTCAGCAGTTCAAAATATTGCTCTAGTAAATTATCCGGAATTTTTTGCAACTTTTGATACATGTCGCTCGGATGTTCCCGACACGCCACATAGTTACCCAGGGACTTGGACATTTTTTGCACGCCATCTGTCCCAATTAAAATCGGCATCAGCATCCCAAACTGGGGTACTAAACCAAAGTGGCGCTGCAAATCCCGTCCCACGGCGATATTAAACTTTTGGTCGGTGCCGCCCAACTCCACATCAGCTTGAATTGCCACCGAGTCAAATCCTTGCATCAGCGGGTAGAGAAACTCGTGCAGGTAAATCGGGTTTTCCTTTTCGTAACGTTCGGCAAACCCTTCTTTTGCCAGCATCTGCCCCACCGTCATCGTCGCCAGCAACTCTAGAATCTTTGCCATATCTAGCTTAGATAGCCATTCCGAGTTATAGCGAACTTCCAAACGCCCTGGGGTATCAAAATCTAAAATTGGACGGACTTGATCGAGATAAGTTTGAGCATTTTTTGCTACCTGTTCCGGCGTTAGTTGCTGGCGCACTTCAGATTTTCCGGTCGGATCGCCGATACGTGCGGTAAAATCCCCAATAATAAGGACAGCTGTATGACCGGCATCCTGAAATGCTCGCATTTTCCGGACGGGAATACTATGACCTAAATGGATATCGCTACCCGTGGGGTCAATTCCCAACTTGACCCGCAGCGGTCGGTCGGTTTTAATTAACCGTTGAATTAAGTTCTCATCAGGATTGTCACTATCGGGTTTATCGGGAAAAATCTCGCTGACGCCGCGATGCAGCCACGAGAAGTTTTCATTCGTACTTGTAGATTGACGGGAGGCCATAGTTCAAAAATGCCAAGTTTGGTTTGCAAGGGTCTTTTTCGCCAGATATCTGGTAAACTCAACGACTGTCTGGTTAATTTCACCCTTCCAGGTTGACATCACAATTGAGTAACAGCCAGACTACTATAACTGCATTCATTGCCCAATTATCCATGCCACTGCGACCAAATTTGTCAAATGCGCCTCTTCCCCAATATATCCTCAGGCAGATGACTATAATTTTTTGGCAATATAATTCGGATTGGGGTGCTAGTATTGAATCCCACCACCAAAACAGAGTTTGAAATCTTACTGTCAAGATAATAAATCGGTTACTAAGTTACGCTTTATTTGATTTTTGGTTGTTTTCGTTGAGGAAGTCAAATCGCCGTGTCGTCTAACACGCTCCGACAAAAGCAATCCGGCAACATCGCCTCTGGTTTTGAGTTCGTTCAAACTGTTGCCAAGGTAACAGGCGGAACTCTGTTGGGCATTACCATGCTCACCAGTTCGATAGTAGCTGGGGGATTGGTAGGCTTAGCCATTAGCTTTCGCAACCTGCCGGATGTGAGAGTTCTCCGTACCTACGCTCCCACAGAAACAACTCACATTTACGATCTCAACGGCAAGCTACTCACTAGCGTCCACGGCGAAGCTAACCGGGAGGTGGTTCCCCTCAGCCGAATTTCTCCCGAACTGAAACGGGCGGTACTGGCAATTGAAGATAGCCACTTCTACTTCCACCACGGAATTAACCCCAGCAGCGTCGGTCGTGCTTTGAAAGCCAACTGGGAGAAAGGCGATGTGGTGGAAGGCGGTTCAACGCTGACGATGCAGTTGGTGAAAAACCTGTTTTTGTCTCACAAGCGAACTTTTAGCCGCAAGGTAGCAGAAGCTGTACTGGCGATTCGCTTAGAGCAAATTCTCACCAAAGACCAGATTATGGAGTTGTACCTGAATCAGGTTTATTGGGGTCATAACAATTATGGGGTGGAAACTGCTGCCGAAAGCTTTTTTGGCAAGTCAGCTGCCAATTTAAATTTGGCAGAAGCGTCGATGATGGCGGGTTTGATTCAAGCGCCTGAAGAGTACAGTCCCTTCATCAACTATAGGGTGGCAAAACAGCGACAAGCGCTGGTTTTGAGCCGGATGAGAGAATTGGCGTGGATTACGCCTGCGGAAGAAGCTGCTGCCCGCAGACAACCCCTGAAATTGGGTAAGGTGACTTCATTCCAAACTTCCCAACTGCCTTATGTCACCGATGCAGTCAAGCAGGAGTTGATTCAACGCTTTGGACGCGAGACGGTGCAAAAAGGCGGGATGCGCGTTCAAACTACGATCGATACGAAATTCCAACGGATGGCGGAAGATTTTATCGGGCGCGAACACGGGAGACTGCAACGTCGCGGACTCTGGGGTACTGAACTGGCGCTGGTAGCGGTCGATCCCCGTACCCATTTTGTTAAGGCGATGGTGGGGGGTTCGGATTACGAAAAGAGTCAGTTTAACCGCGCCATCCAAGCCCGACGGCAACCGGGATCTGCATTTAAGCCGTTTGTTTACTATGCAGCTTTTGCTACGGGCAGATATACGCCCTCTTCTACTGTCTACGATACACCCGTGAGCTACCGGGATGGCAGCGGCTGGTACAGACCCAGAAACTATGACAATTCCTTCGGCGGTGCGATGAGCATTCGCGCTGCTATGGAAGTTTCTCGCAATATTCCGGCGGTGAAGCTGGGACGCGCCGTAGGTTTGGATAAAGTGATTGAGGTGTGTCGGACGCTGGGAATTAAGAGTCCGATGGAACCCGTCACTTCTTTACCCCTGGGTGCGATTGGCGTCACGCCTCTGGAAATGGCTGCCGGTTATGCTACTTTTGCCGCTAATGGCTGGCAGTCGGATACAACCTTTATCGTTCAGGTGAGCGATAGTCAGGGTCAGGTGATTCTGGATAATACGCCGAAACCTAAACTTGTACTCGATCCTTGGGCAGCTGCTTCGATGAATAGCGTGTTGCGAAGCGTAATTGTGTCGGGAACTGGGAAAGAGGCGCAAATCGGTCGTCCCGCTGCTGGCAAAACTGGGACAACTTCATCTGAACGCGATGTTTGGTTTGTGGGTTACGTACCCCAGCTATCTGTGGCGATTTGGGTAGGTCGAGATGATAACCGACGCTTGGCGCATGGGGTGACGGGCGGTCAATATGCTGCACCCATCTGGCGCAATTTTATGTACAGAGCCTTGGATGGCGTTCCGGTGGAATATTTCCGACCGCCGTCAGACTTTAAGCGTCCTCGTCGCTAGAAAAGGGGTTTCTCGTTTCTCGTTCTTTCTCGTTCCCAGGTTGAACCTGGGAAAGAATTCCGGGAGGTTCTACCTCCCGTGGTGCAAGATCTGAGTATTGAAATTAGTGCAGTGCAAATCTTTTTGTGCTTCTAAGCTCTAAATCCTAGCCCCTAACTAAGACTGTTTTTCTAGTTCGGATTTCATCCGTTCTAGGGTTGAATGCATTTGGTCAAACATTTGCTGGGGCGTGACGCCAAATTGACCTAGCTGGGTTTTGAGTTGCTGTACAGTCATCTGCGCCATGAAGTCGTCGGAAAGTTCAAAGCGCTTCATGAAGACGCGGTAGCGCTCCATCATGGCTTCCATTTGCTCGATAAACAGCTTTTTGCCCTCGCGGTCAAATTTTCCGTAGCTATTGCCTAGTTGGATGAGGGATTGATAATCCTCAAATAGCTGTTTGGCTTCTTGCTGAACGATTTCAGAGTCAAAAAATCCCATTGCGCTTCCATTTAACTGAATATTATCAATTGGTGGATATTCAAAGGCTTCTGCTACCATTCTAGTCCAGCCCTTATGGGCGTTCAAATTATTTTTGGTTTGGTCAGGAGCGATCGCACCAATCTGTCTTCAAACAGGTATTATTGCCCATTTGATTCCCTCCTGCCAACCAAACTCTACAGTTTAACCTGTCATACTACCATGAATAGCAAGCCCAAAAATCGAAAAATTGCTGTGATTCTAGCTTTTGCCGGAACTTTCATCCCGATAGCAGGACTCCACAAGTTTTATGTGGGTCAACCCCTGTGGGGAGTTTTATACTTACTTCTATCCCCCACACCTATTCCCCACGTCGCCAGTGCGATTGAAGGGTTTTGGTATTTAGCTCTTTCTGCCGAACAGTTCGACCGCAATTTCAATCTTAATGCGCCAGAAAATCCAGTTAAATCAACCCTAGATTCACAACAGATGAATGCACTTGCCGATGGTTTGCGCCAGTTAGAAAGCTTGCGCCAAGAGGGCTTGATTTCCGAATACGAATTCGAGCAAAAACGGCGACAATTATTGGAAAGATTTTAAATTAGCTAATTGGTAATTGGTAATTGGTAATTGGTAATTGGTAATTGTGAGGGTAAAAAGTCCCTTTACTACTGTACGCATTTACCATTTAAAGCTGTAATATTTATAACATCATGCCAAATTCCCTCCCAGAAATTAGCCATTAGCCATTACCAATTACCCATTACCCATTACCAACTATGACATTGTTTAATTGGCTAGCACCTTTGAGAAATATGCCTCGCTCCCAGTCATTGCGCCATCGGATTGTTAACGATCCTTACTATCGAATGCAGTCGTTGGAAGAAATTGCGATCGCTTCCTCTTTAGGTATCAAAATAGACGCGAATCAAGCCACGGTGGATGATTGGTTGCGCTTACCAGGACTGTCGATTCATCAGGCGCGATCGCTTGTAGCACTCAGTAACAATGGTGTTTGTTTTTACTGCCTCGAAGATGTGGCGGCTGCCTTGGGCTTGCCCGTCGCCAGTTTAAAATATTTAGAACCTGTTTTAAGCTTTTATTACTACGACGACGAAAGCATTTATACCACAAATCGGCGAGTCAATCCCAACACCGCTTCAGTTGAAATGCTGGCTCAAATCCCCATTATTGACTTGTTTTTGGCACAAGCGATCGTAGAAAATCGCATTGCAGGCGGTCAATATCGCAATTTAGCCGATCTGCAACGGCGTTTATCTTTACCAGGAGAGCAGATCGGTAAATTGATGCACTATCTAAGATTTTAATCAATTTCAGATTGTAGATTGCAGATTGCAGATTTGATGCAGTTTTAAACCTTCAATTTCCAATTCAAAATCTCTTTAAATCTTAAATCTGCCATCTAAAATCTAAAATCTTAAATTATCCCAATTCGATTCAGAGGCCAGAAGCGGAAAAAGGCTCGACCAATCACATTCTGTTTTGGTAAAAAGCCCCAAATATGGGAATCATTACTATTATTTCGGTTATCACCCATGACAAAAAGTTGATTTTCTGGTACTCGTTTTGGCCCCCATTGATAGTTAGGAGGTTCGGCTATATACTTTTCATTTAAAGGTTTTTGATTGAGATAAACTTTGCCATTTTTGACGCTTACTTCTTGTCCAGGTTCGCCGATGGTGCGTTTAATAAATGCTTGGTCTTTAGCGTATCCCTGAAGTTGCAGTTGAGTTTGCAAAGGTGCGGGAGGTTCAAAGACGATAATGTCCCCCTTCGCGGGTGGATGGAAGCGGTAGGAGACTTTTTCGACGATTAAGCGATCGCCCACCTGTAGTGTAGGTAGCATAGAATCCGAGGGAATGTAGCGCGGTTCAGCCACAAACAGGCGAATCAGCAGCGCCAGACTCAAAGCAATAGCCAAAATTTGGACATTTTCCCGGACTTGATTTCCCAACCGCACCCAACGCGGCGTTTCTGGTAACTGTTTATCGTTTATATCCATTGACGTTTTCAGGAATGGTGCGACCCACAGCGGCGCTCTGCATTGAAGATCGTACCCTACTTGGAGCGCTAGGAAACATCAAGAATGGACAGAGGCGATAGGAAACCATTCTTCTTTGTCTCCCTTACCTTCCTCATCTCTCCCTTTCCTTCAAACAATTTTCCACCGTAGGGGCACGGCATTCAACAATCGTTGGGTAACAATTAAAATTTATCCATGCCGTGTCCCGACAACAATCCTTGATTAAAAATTAAATCTGTTAAACTTTCGCCCGAAGATGAAGTCAACGCAGAGTTTTCCGGCAAATTATCCGAGCAAATGCGCCAAAAGTTACAACATTTGCGGCATTGGTTCATACCTGGGGTGTGTGCGTTAGTGACAGTTGTAACAACCATTGTGCCTCAACTACCGACGCCGCAGCAACCGACAGCACCGACTATCCATCCTGGGGTGGATGTGCAGCAGCCTAAGTAGTGCGCGTAAAAGAAACCCGGTTTTTTTGGAAAAACCGGGTTTCTGATACCAATCAAAGCAAAGGTAGTACCGTAATCTCGTTTCAAACACCCTACTGACAAAGATTACAGTAGGATATATCGAATCAAAATACTCATAACTTGGCCTGAATTGGAGTAGGGTACTAAGGGACTCCATAAGCCAACCTCAGCATATCCCACGTGGTGCAAAGTGTGAATTGTGCTTGTAACTCCTTTGGGAGAACCTATCAGCAAATGTTTGAGTGGTTCTCTGTTTGGAGGTACTGGCGAGACAACTTTGTCAGGGAAGAGAACATTTAAATTGTTGCTAGACAAGAAGTTTTGATTCATTGAGATTTACCTGTTTTTCAATCAATCGCTGAAAAACACAATAAGGTTAAAGTTGTCATGATGGCAACAAAATAATGCACAGATGACATCTAGGGGGCGCGCTTGCGATCGCGTTTCCTTTGCCAAATTTCTCTTAGGTGAGGGGGTTCGTTTTCAAACTGAGTCCAGAGGGCGTGAATTTCTGCCAATCTGCGTTTATCGGCTTCTGATGGCTCTCTGCGGTGTTCGCCTTGAGAAAACCAATGAGCGACGGTGCTTTTAGAGCGTCCGCACAACTCGGCTAGTTCGTCGTAAGTGACAGCCCAATGTTTTAGGAACTCTTCGGGTTCCATCTGTTTTCCGACCTTTGCTTTGTAGTCTTCAAACAGTTTCCAGTGTTTTCTCGTTGGCGTTTTGGCTGCAATCATCGCGACCCTCTGTTGTGATGCACGGGTGACAACATTTAAAGCGATGATACAGGAAAGAGGCGATCGCGCGCAGAGAGAGGCGACAGCAGGTTAGCCGAAAAAAGCCGGGTTTCTGATGTAGATATATGAAACATACAATACAGCTGCTCAGGGGGAAGAGTGCGATCGCTGCTTCAGGAACATTCCCAGCCTCCCAGCACTCCTATTATTCAACAGCTTGAAACATCTCATTCCCATTGAAATCCCTCTATTAAAGAGGGGGTATCCATTATGATTTTGATTCGTGAGGTAGTACAACAAGTTCTCAATACAGGTTATCTAAGCATTGAAGCCGAAAATCAACTGCGGCAGCTTTTAAGCACCAAATACGATCTGGAAGACCTCAACGCCTTCCTATCATTACAGCAAGCAGCAAGCGAAGGTCGCGTCAAACAAGAGTCCCGCGAAGTTTTAACCAGCGCAAAATAAATGCTATTTTTTCATATTGCTAATGGCTAATGGCTAATTGCTAAAGGTCAAGTTGGCAAATACCACTAGCGAGCGTGTCCGGTAGCAACGGTTGTGTAACACCAATTATTACAGACCGCGCAGGCGGTCTTTGTTTGTGTAGGCGCGACTTCAGTCGTTAGCATAGATCGGGCAATTAGCCATTAACCAAAAAACGCTCGAAGTTTAATTCGAGCGTTTTTAAGTTATTCAAAAGTTGAGTTATTCAGCAGCTCCAGGCGCAAGGACGCGCTTTTCACCCTGAACGACCTTGACTTTACCTTCTTCATCGACATCCACAACTGCGATATCGCCGTTTTTGACGCTACCCGACAGAATTTCTTCTGCGAGGGAGTCTTCCAACAGGCGCATAATTGCCCGACGTAAGGGACGCGCGCCGTAGCTGGGGTTGTAGCCTTCGGTCACGAGGCGATCTTTGAATCGTTCGGTGACTTCGAGGGTAATTCCCTGCTCTTTCAGGCGATTAAACACCTCTTTGAGCATGATATCGGCGATTTCCTTCACCTCGTCGCGGTTGAGTTGGCGGAAGACGATGATTTCATCGAGACGGTTGAGGAACTCTGGACGGAAGTATTGCTTCAGTTCTTCGTTCACCAGCGACTTGATGCGGTTGTATTGAGCATCGTTTTGATTTTCGGCAAAATCGAAGCCCAAACCGCCGCCGCCTTTTTCAATCACCTTGGAACCGATGTTAGAAGTCATGATCAGCAAGGTATTCTTGAAGTCTACCGTGCGACCTTTAGCATCGGTGAGGCGACCATCTTCCAGGATTTGCAACAGCATGTTGAATACATCGGGGTGAGCTTTTTCGATTTCGTCGAATAGCACCACGGTGTAGGGGCGACGGCGCACCGCTTCGGTAAGCTGACCGCCTTCGTTGTATCCTACGTAACCTGGAGGCGAACCGATGAGTTTGGAAACCGTGTGGCGTTCCATATATTCGGACATATCCAGGCGAATCATCGCTTCTTCGCTGCCGAAGAAGTAAGAAGCCAAAGACTTAGCCAATTCGGTTTTCCCAACCCCGGTAGGGCCTGAGAAAATAAAGCTGGCGATTGGTCGGTTGGGGTTCTTCAGACCGACTCTGGCGCGACGGATGGCGCGAGAAACCGCGGTTACCGCATCGTCTTGACCGATTAAGCGCTGGTGTAGGGTGTCTTCCATGTGCAGCAGCTTTTCGGATTCGGATTCGGTGAGTTTGTTCACCGGGATACCCGTCCAAGAGGCGACGATTTGAGCGATGTCTTCTTCGGTGACGACGGGGGAGGTATCCTTGTCGGTACCTTCGGCCTTGCGAGTGGCGGAAATGGCGCGAATTTGGGCTTTAATTTCCATTTCGCGATCGCGTAATTCTCCCGCCCGGTCGAAGTCTTGGGATCTAACCGCTTCGTCTTTTTCTTTGAGTATCTGACGCAGTTCCTTATCTAGTTCCTTCGCTGCTGGTGGCAGTTGGGAGTTAATCAGACGTACTCTAGATCCGGCTTCGTCGATCAAGTCGATGGCTTTATCCGGTAAATAGCGATCGGAAATATACCGATCTGATAGTTTCGCGGCTGCGAGTAGCGCTTCGTCGGAGATTTTCAGCTTGTGGTGCTGCTCGTAGCGATCGCGCAATCCATACAATATTTCAATTGTTTCATCTACACTGGGTTCGCCCACCATTACAGGTTGGAACCTGCGTTCTAGTGCTGCGTCCCGTTCGATATGCTTGCGATACTCATCTAAAGTCGTGGCGCCGATGCACTGGAGTTCGCCCCGTGCCAAGGCTGGTTTGAGAATATTCGCTGCGTCGATTGCACCCTCTGCTGCCCCTGCGCCGATCAGGGTATGGACTTCATCGATTACGAGGATGACATTCCCCGCGCTGCGAATTTCGTCCATGATTTTTTTCAAGCGTTCTTCAAATTCGCCTCGATATTTAGTGCCTGCTACGAGCAAGCCAATATCGAGAGTAACTACCCGCTTGTCTTCTAGGATGTCGGGAACGTCGTTATTAGCGATGCGTTGGGCTAAGCCTTCGGCGATCGCTGTTTTGCCGACCCCTGGTTCTCCAATTAACACCGGGTTGTTCTTGGTACGACGACCTAAAATTTGAATTACCCGTTCGATTTCTTTTTGGCGTCCCACTACGGGATCGAGCTTGCCTTCTGTCGCCATTTGGGTCAAGTTCGAGCCAAATTCGTCTAAGGTTGGCGTCTTGGTGCGTCCTGATTGAGCGCCCGTGGTTACTTCCGCGGTTTCGCCCAACATGCGAATCACCTGAGTGCGTACCTTTGACAGGTCTACACCCAAGTTTTCCAGGACTCTAGCTGCAACGCCTTCCCCTTCCCTGATCAGGCCCAAAAGCAGGTGTTCTGTGCCAATGTAGTTATGACCTAGTTGGCGAGCTTCTTCTAAGGACAGCTCCAGAACTCTTTTGGCCCGTGGGGTAAAAGGAATTTCAACCGCTACGAACCCCGAACCTCGACCGATGATTTTTTCTACTTCAATCCGGGCGTCTTTGAGGTTTACGCCCATAGATTTCAGCACTTTGGCGGCGACGCCGGTCCCTTCTCCAATCAGACCCAATAAGATCTGTTCTGTGCCTACGAAGTTGTGTCCCAGGCGACGAGCTTCTTCCTGGGCCAACATGATCACTTTAATGGCTTTTTCTGTAAACCTTTCAAACATGGCGTTCCATCACCTGCTCAGTGCCGGTAAGCTTGATTTTAGCATAGGGAATTTCGCTACCTATCATCCACAAGCGATAGACAGCTGGTACTGATTCCCCCATAGGGAGTAGATCGGTTTTTACTGAGAGCGGGTGAGCGGACGCAAAAGATCTACACTCCTAGAGACGAGGGTTTAATTTATTCCCAGGCTTTGGGAGTTGCGATCGCTGGTATTTTTCCACCAACTGGAGATTGTCGGTACAGAGTGACCTCACCGTCAAGCGGTTGGATCAATGAGATAAATTCCATCCAAAAGAAACCAGGCGCGAACTTATTTCCCCGTACCAGGAAGCCAAGGTTTCCTCAAACTGAGGATGTCCCAGCCCGCTGCGCCATAAAATTAAAGCATCTTCATTATTGTCTTGGTAGTATCTTCGCCGTCGCCCAGCGGTTTGGAAGCCAAACTTCTGGTAAAGCGACAGTGCTGCTTGATTGGATTCTCGGACTTCGAGGGTGGCTCGCTGCATCCCGCGCGCCCTTGCCGATTTTAGCAGACCAAAGAGCAATGCTCGACCAAAACCTTGTCCTCGGTAGTGGGGATGCACTGCCACCATCGTAATGTGAGCTTCATCGACAATTGCCCACAGACAGCCTACTCCCAGAATCGGCAGATTCTTGCCTGCTTCTGGGATCGACAATCCCAGTAAATCGCTGTTCGGGCTTTCTATCTCTCTTTGGTATGCTTCTTGAGTCCAAAGTCCGTTAAAACAAAGCTGATCTAGTTCTACGACAGCCGGTAGCTGTTCGATTGTTATCGGTTTGAGTTCTAAGGGAGTCAGACCCATACAAATGTAAACTGGAAAGGTAATAAGATCGCGCCCCTGACTCAAGCAAGGACTATCACCGCATCATGGTATCGATTCAAGCTCCAGAGGTTCGCAATTCTGGCAGTCAGTATTTGCGGAGTAACGCTAGGAAGCAAGAAACTGTTTCTCCGAACCAAGAACTTTTCCCTCTCACAGCCCAGGTCAATAACCGAGATTGCTTAGAAATTGGCGGCTGTGATGTGACCACGTTGGTGGAGCAATTCGGCTCCCCACTTTATATTTTGGATGAAGAAACGCTGCGAACTGCTTGCCGTCAGTACCAAGATGGCTTTAAACGCTATTACGGGGGTGAGTTCGAGGTTGTTTATGCCTCCAAAGCTTGGAATTGTATGGCGATTTGTGCGATCGCCGCTTCCGAAGGTTTAGCCATCGATGTGGTATCGGGTGGCGAACTCTACACTGCTAGCGTTGCCGGGGTTCCTGGTGCCAAACTCTATTTCCACGGTAACAACAAATCTCGCGATGAACTGCTGCTGGCGATCGCTACCGGCTGCACGATTATGGTCGATAATTGGCTGGAGCTGAAAACTCTCGCCGAACTCAGCCAACTCTCCAATTCAGCATCCAAAACTCGCATCATGTTGCGGGTAACACCAGGTATAGATTGTCACACCCACGAATATATTCGCACGGGACACTTAGATAACAAATTCGGCTTCGATCCGGATCAAATGGATGAGGTGCTGGCATTTCTCACGCAGCAACCAGCGCTTTCATGCATCGGATTGCACGCCCACATCGGTTCGCAGATTTTTGAACTGCAAGCCCATCGGGATCTACCAGAAGTAATGGTGCAGTGGTTTAAGAAAGCAGCTGCAATGGGTTTGCCGGTGGAATGTATAAATATTGGCGGCGGCTTAGGTATTTGCTATACGGAAGCCGACGACCCCCCCAGCATCGACGAGTGGGTAAAAGTAGTCAGTGAAGCCATCAAGGCAGCTTGCGCCAGCCAGCAAGTACCGTTACCCAAACTAATGTGCGAACCGGGCCGGTCTTTAATTGGCCCTGCCTGCGTTACCGCTTATACTTTGGGCAGTCGCAAAGAAGTTCCTGGCATCCGGACTTATGTAGCAGTGGATGGCGGCATGTCGGACAATCCCCGTCCGATTACCTATCAATCTAAGTACCGATGTGTAGTCGCAAACCGGATGTCCGATCCCCTGACGGAAACGGTAACAGTTGCGGGGAAACATTGCGAATCGGGAGACATTTTAATTAAAGATGCCTTATTGCCGAAAACTGAAACGGGAGACATTCTGGTGGTGATGGCAACGGGAGCTTACAACTACAGCATGGCTTCCAATTACAATCGCGTCGGGCGTCCGGCGGCGGTATTGGTAAAAGATGGGGAAGCGAATATCATCTTGCAGCGCGAAAGTTATAAAGATATTACTCGCAGCGATCGCTTACCCGAACGCCTGCGATTAGACGCAGCGCCTGTAGATTGAGACTCTAGCACCTGTAGGGGCGAGTTCACCAACGCGCCCCTAGCTAGCAAATATTGTATGTGGTGAGACTGGTTGAGCGATCGCCAACCAGATAAATTTGAAAAATAGTTCTTAATTGATGAGACACCCTTCCTTAATCCCTAGCCCCTAGCCGAAACAAAAATATCGAATTAACCGGAGATGAGATGAGAGACTCGCCCCAAGCTAGAGTTTGGGTAGGGTAGTTTATTCCAGATGCGATGGCAGATGCGTTAAGTCAATGGCTGACCAACCACGACTGGGCTAAGTCCTTGCTTGATTTTGGCAGCTGGACTAAGTCCTTGCTCGATGTCGGTTTGGTGCTGGCGCTCACTTATATGGTGTTAGTGATTATTAGCGAGCGTCGCACGCTTTGGGTAGTGCGAGGATTTATTGTCCTGATGCTGGCGACAGTTGTAAGTAATAGTTTAGAACTGAAACTGTTGAGTTTTGTGCTGGAAAAGTTGGTAGTCGGATCTGCCGTAGCAATGGCTGTGATCTTCCAGTCCGAATTTCGCCGCTTTCTGGAACAATTAGGTCGAGGCGAAATTCGCCAGCTGTTTCAACAGTCTGGTTTAGCCGTCCCAAAGCCCGATAGCGTGATCGATGAAATTGTGGTTGCAGTCAAAGATCTATCTCAAAAGCGCATCGGTGCTTTACTAATTATGGAAACCAGCAGTCCGATTGATGAGCGAGATTTTTCCGTACCTGGGGTAAAACTGAATGCAGAAGTTTCTAAGGAACTATTGCAGACTATTTTCCAGCCCACTACTCTATTGCATGATGGGGCTGTATTGATTCGGGGGTCGCGTATTGTGGCTGCTGGGGTGATTTTGCCGCTTTCAGAACGCACGGCGTCGCGTCAGTTGGGAACGCGCCATCGCGCTGCTATGGGAATTACTGAGCGAGTCGAAAATTGCTTGTGTGTAGTTGTATCTGAAGAAACAGGATCGATTTCATTAGCGGAAAAGGGAATCCTAAATAGGCCCTTGACCAGCAGTAAACTGAAGGAACTGCTAGAGGCGAGATTCTCTCCATCGGTAGAGCGGGATGTTTCCCCGACTTTACGCAGTTGGGGGCGCCAGATTGAGTCCAAGGGGTTAGCATTGGTTTCGCGTTTACTCCGTCGTCCATCATCGGCTTCACGGGAAAGAAAATGACTGCAAAGCAAATTATTTTACAAGAGCTGCCTGCTGATCTGAATCGAGAACGACTGCCCAGACATGTGGCGGTGATTATGGATGGGAATGGTCGGTGGGCGAAGCGCCAAGGATTGCCCCGGATTATGGGTCATAAGCGTGGGGTTGATGCGCTGAAGGAACTTTTACGCTGCTGTAAAGATTGGGGAATTGAAGCGCTGACTGCTTACGCTTTTTCGACGGAAAACTGGGGACGCCCATTAGAAGAAGTCGATTTTTTGATGACGCTGTTTGAGCGCGTACTGCGGCAAGAATTACGGGAGATGATGGAGGAGGATGTTCGCATCCGGTTTGTCGGAAATCTATCAGCTTTGCCGCGAAGTTTGCAAGCTGAAATTGAACGCTCGATGGCTCAAACTCAGCACAATCAAGCGGTGACATTTACGGTGGCGACGAATTATGGCGGACGCCAAGAGATTGTAGAAGCTTGTCGCGCGATCGCATCTCAAGTCCAACAAGGTAAACTACAACCAGATCAAATCGACGCGGCTTTATTTGAGCGCCATCTTTATACAACAGGAGTTTGCGACCCAGATTTGCTGATTCGCACCAGCGGCGAAATGCGAATTAGTAATTTTCTGCTTTGGCAAATGGCTTATGCCGAGTTATATATTACCGAAACGCTTTGGCCCGATTTTGACCGTGCCGAATTTCACCGCGCTTTATGTGCTTATCAGCAGCGCGATCGCCGATTTGGTAAAGTCAGATAATTTGAGATTGCAGATTTGAGATTTAAGATTTTTTCCTTGTAAATCTCAAATCTAAAATCTCAAATCTAAAATTCTCTTATGGGCCAGCAAAAACGGCTTCTTCTACATCTTGTCTGCTGAGGGAGTATTTAAACGAGCGTTGTACGTCTTGACCGTTGTCGCCTGCTTTTAAATAGCGGACTGTCAGCTGATCGATATCTAACCATAACTCGGCTTTCCAGTCGCGTTGCTGGACTGTCCAACAATGCAGTTCTCTGCGGTCTTGTTGACATCCCCGCTGTTTTAGCCACTGTTCAATTGCCGGGAGGGGATGGTTATAAAGGGGCGTATCGGCAGGAGGAAGAATCATATCAATGTTTGAAATCAAAATTAGATACCTTTTCGTTTTTCTTAGTGTAAACCTGTTGCTCTTGCGATGCTGAATTTGTCGCTAGGGGTTCAAAGCCGACATCTCCACGGGTTAATCCAACGGCAACGGCTAACAATAAACATCCTACAAAAGTTAGGACTAAAATAAACAGGGCGAAAATTTCTCCGGCTGAGAGGGGTCGATCTGTAGGGTCAAGGTATGCCGAAGAGGAGGTGTATCCCTTTTGGGAGGAATTCTGAAAGTGTGGCGGGGCTTGAATGACGCTGATGCGGGAATAGCCGATTTTGGTATCGTAGGCTAGCCGTCGTTCTGGGTTGCTGAGGGTGGCGTAGGCTTCGTTGAGTTGTTGGAATTTGCGGGTAGCGATCGCGCTCGGCAATTCGGTAGTATCCGGATGATATTGCTTGCTCAATTCCCGGTAAGCCCGCCGAATATCGATCGCCGATGCGGAAGGATGCAGCCCTAAAAGAGCGTAATAACTAGAAGCGAAAGGTATTTTGGCTGATATTGTCGAATTTTCGCTGTTTTGGTTTGCCCTGTTGCTTGTCACCGACGCTTCCCTTTAACGAGTTGTGACGGGTTTTCAGTATATTTTAACCAAGAGAAGGATAAGCGATCGCTATCCTTCGATATACTCACATCTTGCACCAGAGCCAACAGAAATAAATTTCACAGCGAGGAAGCTAAAACCCGTTAAAACGGGTTAAAACCTTGATTTTAGTTAGCTTTAGCTAACTTAAGCTTTCAGCCCCAAATTTATTTGGAGGCTGTTTATCGGGTAGGTGCAAGATATGAGATATACTCACTAAAAAATCAGGTGAGCCTCATTACATATACTTTTGCTTTTGTCAATACTTGATTGCTACTTCTGAGAGCGCTAAATCATTCCCCAGAACAAGTTTTAGCGAAGTTTCTCATCTCCCCCAGCATTTTTTCCCCAATTGCGATTAACTACTCCCCCAATTGATGCTAATAGCAACCACCCAATTGTATTCACACGAAAATCAAATAAAGTCACATCGACTGTATTGAATAAAATACATCCAAAAAACGCAATTAAATAACTAAAAAATATCAATCTACTTCCTGCTTCACCCGACCAATTCTTTAATAACAGGACGCCTTGAGCGATAACCCAACCTACCAAACTACAAAATAAAATTGTTGCCGGAATTCCCGTTTCAGCAGTTAGCATTAAAAAGAAATTGTGGGGATGACCGAGCCATAGATGCATTTTTTCCTCGTAAAGCGGGGTAAAATTACGCAATCCCCACCCCGTCCAGGGGCGCTGCTGAATCATCGACGCCACAAACTGCCACTGTGTCACGCGCATCAGAGCTACTGGTCTATTTGGAAACATCTCATCGCTGAGCCTCGCCCAAAAGAAAGCGGGTACAATTGCTCGCAACCATTGCCGTATGGGGTCGGGGCCAAAGGCAGACCAGAGGATAGTGCCGGTAACTCCTGCTACTACGGTAATCAACCACCGCCAACCCAGGTAAACCGCGAAGGCGAGAATAGCTAAAGCAGCAATTCCCCAACCGTTGCGGGAGTTGGTGAGGATGAGAGCGATCGCATTCCCCACAACCGCGATGCTTAAAAATAAAGATTGGTAATGGGTAATGGGTAATGGGGGATTTTCTTTGCTATTAGCTATTAGCGATGAGCGATTAGCGATGAGCAATTTTTCACACAATAAACCCAGTGCCAGAATGAAAGCGATGGTGAGATAGGCGGCGAAAATATTGGCGTACATGAACACCGACGCCATTCTACCTGGGGGGTTACCATTGGGAGCGATCGCACACCCTAAAAAATTTGCTAATGACCCAGATACAGACCAATTTAAAAATAACTGTCCTAACCCAAGAATGACTATCGGCACCGAAGGTATTACCAAAATCCAAGCAATTCGCCGCAGTTGAAAAGGTGTTTGAATCAGTTCGCTAAATGCGACAAATAGCAGGAAAAATGGTAGAAAATTACCCAATCCCAAGAAAGCTTCTGATGGTTTAAAAGCTAGGGTTGATGTAATAACTAACCCCAGGCTAAAAACTGCGATTCCCCAGTTAAGCGGACGCCGAATAATTGCCTTGAATTGCTGCCCAAGAGTGACCAGAATAGCCGCGACGAGTGGCAATGCTGCCAAACCTGGCATTATCGGAAATAATAGCAGCCCAATTTGCAGGAAATTCCAGCAAAGATTTTGAATGTGGGATTTTGGATGGTAATTGGTCATTGGTAATTGGTCATTGGTAATTGAATTTTCCCATTACCGATTACCGATTACCGATTACCCAATCTAAAATTTTATGCTGGTTCCCAGCAGTATTCGTCTGAACGGGTGAGGCGAATTTGAGCTAGGGCAAAGATGGTGGGGATAATGCGGGCATAGTTGGTAGAAATGGCGCGCCAACCGAGATCGGCAAAGAACCAAGCCCACAGCATCGGCCCTAAAAAGGAAAATACACCCCGGACAACGCTGTATCGCGCTGCACTTAAAGCCATTCCCTGTTGAGCGCTTTTGACCAGCATATAGCTTTGTACCTTAGTTGCTACTGCCGTACCGCCAGAAACAACGGCTTCCCTAGCCATCTGATAGGTAGTAAAATGGATGGCGAACTGACGGGCAATTTGTTTCAGCAGCATTGGCTGAAGTACGGAAGTGATGGCGAAGGCGCTACCACCCTTAAGCAGCCAACCCAAGGGATCGCGCTGTACTGACAGGGGTAGGGGTTGAGAAAGTTTTGATTCGGAAAGACTTTGTACAATTCGCTGCTTTAATTCATTTTGCTCGGATGCGGGCAATTGTTTCGATGCCCGTTTCAGCAGGTTGAGAAATATCTCTGCTTCGATATCGGTAGTGGAAAGCTTGTGGGAGTATGGAATTTTCAGATAGCGACAAACTTGAATTAAGGTTTGGCGATAAGTTACCTGATGGGTACGCCCTTGCAATACGGTTAAGCCATCGGCTGCCAAGAAGCGAAACCGCTCTTCGATCGTATCTAACCAGGCTTGGCGATCCTGGCTTTGCACTTCTATCGGCTCGGGGGTGCCAACGTAGTCTAGGGGATTGAACCGGCGACAGAACAGAATAGCCGTCAGTTGCTCCAATTCTTCTTCCGTTGCCAACTCCAGCGCTGCTCTTAACTCATCCAAAGTCAAATCCTCCTAGACCCCAGATTCTTGCTGTTCCCTATTCTACAGCGATTATTTGCCTCCGGGATGCCAGATCGGGGAGACAAGAGGGACAAGTTCAACAGTGGACAGTGGACAGTTGACAGTGGACAGTGGACAGTGGACAGTGGACAGTGGACAGTTGACAGTGGACAGTTGACAGTTGACAGTTGATAGTTGACAGTGGACAGTTGATAGTTACCTCTTGCTAAAGCTTATAGGATTTGACCCCTCAAATTTAACAAAACCTGCGGAATTCCCCATCCGCCTGTGCGGTGGGGATGGTGGGAGATTGATGCGTGAATATACTTTTTGACCGCTTCCAGAGGCGCTCCACCACAAGAAACAATACACTTGGAGTCATGCCACAACTTAGCCTTT
>ERZ1066117.327-NODE-327-length-41778-cov-15.045730_pt1 | contig 41778 bp, 36 predicted proteins | sample MGYA00382764_ERZ1066117 | MGnify/ENA primary metagenome ERZ1066117 (study PRJEB33369, sample SAMEA5778347) | biofilm metagenome | biome: Industrial cooling water; feature: Water cooling tower basin; material: Biofilm | place: United Arab Emirates | collected...
TCGAGATGGAGCGCGGCTTCCACGCGTTCTTCCGCCAGTACTACAACCTGCGCGCGCTGCTGCGCCGCATCGACCCGCAGCTGTCGATGCTCGAGCCGATGCAGGACTATCCGATCCTCGGCCCCGGTGGTCGTGCCGAGTCGTTCGCCGGCCTGCCGCACCGGGCCCCGTGGAACGTCATCGCGCTGACGCGGCGCACCGACACCATGCGGTTGCGCGACCTGCTGCGGGTCAACGGCCTCGGCGCGCTCGAGATGATGCGCTACGACGCCGGCCGGACCTACGAGCGCTTCGACGCGATGACCGCCGGCGACTACCTGGATTCGTTGCGCTTCCCGCCGGAAGCGCGGCGCATGCTGTTCGACGTGTTCGCGCACTCGTTCTTCAACCCCGAAGAACGCATGTCCGCCGGCGAGCTGCTGATGATGTTCCACTTCTACTTCGTCGGGAACCCGGAAGGGCTGGTCTTCGACGTGGTGAAGCAGCCGTTCTCGACGGCGATCTGGCGGCCGTTCGCGGCGTTCCTCGAGCAGCACGGCGTGCGGGTGCTGACCGGCGACGTGGCCACGCGCGTCGAGCGCCTCGCCGATGGCACTGCCGGCGGGCGCTACCGCGTGGTGACGGCGGGGCATGGCGAACTCGCGGCGGACTACGTCGTGCTGGCGCTGCCGGTCGCCCCGCTGCGCGCCGTCGTCGCCGCGTCGCCGAGCCTCGACGACGCCGCCTGGCGCCGTCGCGTCGACGGCCTCGCGCTGACGCATCCGTTCGCCGTGTGGCGACTCTGGCTCGATCGACCCCTGGCGCCGGGGCGCGCGCCGTTCGCCGGCACCACCGGCGTCGGCCGGCTCGACAACATCTCGCTCTACCACCTGTTCGAGGACGAGAGCCGGCAGTGGGCGGCGCGCACCGGCGGCGCCGTCGTCGAGCTGCACGCCTACGCGGTCGAGCCCACGGCGAGCGAGGCCGAGATCCGCGCCGACCTGCTGGCCGGGCTGCACCACTTCTGTCCGGAGACCGCCGCCGCGCGCGTGCTCGAAGAACGCTTCCTGCTGCGCGACGATTGCCCGGCCTTCGCGACCGGTTCGCACGCACAGCGCCCCGGCGTGGCGACCCCGTTCGCCGGTTTGGCCCTGGCCGGCGACTGCGTGCGGCTGCCGCTGCCGAGTGCCCTGATGGAGCGCGCGGCCACGTCCGGCATGCTGGCCGCGAACCAGGTGCTGGCGCTCGACGGTGTGGCGCCGGAGCCCGTGCGCTCGGTGCCGCGCCGCGGCCTGTTCACGGCGCCGTGGCGGCGGCGGCGCGAACTGCAGGAGTCGCTGCAATGAAGCTCGGGTGGCGGCTCGGCCGCGCGGTCCGGCCACCGGCGGACGACTGGCGCGCCGCCAAGGTGCGTGCGATCCGCAGCGCGCTCGATCGTGCGCTCGCGCTGCCGGACTCCGGCTGGCGCGTGCTCGACGGGTCGCGGCGCATCGGCGCTCGCCCGCGCGCGTTCGTCGTCGAGGGACGCCACCTGATCGCCTGGCGCCCCGATGGCGGCGGCCCCGGCAGCGCCGTCGCGGTGGCGCCGGAGAGCTGCCCGCACCTCGGCGCTTCGCTGGCCGGTGCACCGGTCCGCGGCGGCGCCGTCGTCTGTCCCTGGCACGGCCTCGAACTCGGACGCGATGGGCACGGTGCCTGGCGCTGCCTGCCGGCCCACGACGACGGCGTGCTGGTGTGGGTGCGCACCGGCACTGCCGACCTGCCGCCGCCCGCACTGCCGCGCCCGGCCGTCTTCGTCGACGGCGTCGTTCGGTTCGAAGCTCGCTGCGCGGTCGCCGACGTGCTGGCCAACCGCCTCGACCCGTGGCACGGCGCGCACCTGCATCCCTACTCGTTCGCCGCGCTCGAGGTGATCGAGCAGAACGACGAACGACTGCGCCTGCGCGTGGAGAAGCGCATCGCCGGGCCGCTGCGGGTCGCGGTCGAGGCGACGTTCCATTGCCCGACGCCGCACGCGATCGTGATGACCATCGTCGACGGCGAAGGCTGCGGCTCGCTGGTCGAGACCCACGCCGTGCCGATCGACGACGAGCGCACGGCGATCGTCGAGGCGACCATCGCGACGTCGCCGCGCCACGGGTTCTGGTTCGCGCGCCGCCTGGCGCCGCTGGTGCGGCCGATGCTCGAACGTTCCGCCCGCCGCTTGTGGCGCGACGATCTCGTCTACGCCGAACGGCTGGCCGAGCTGCGCGCGCGCGAGTCGTCCTCCATCCGCCCGCCGGCATCGGCGAGCGAGCGAGCGGCGCGATGATCGAGGTCCGCGGCATCGTGAAGAGCTTCGGTGCCGTGCAGGCGCTGGCCGGCGTCGACTTCACCGTGCACCGCGGCGAGACGTTCGGCCTGCTCGGCCCGAACGGTGCCGGCAAGACGACGACGATGGCGATGCTCGCCGGCCTGCTGCGGCCGGACCGCGGCGAGGTGTGGATCGACGGCAGGCGCGACCCGACGTCGCCGTCGGTGCGGGCCTGCCTCGGCATCGCGCCGCAGGAGCTGGCGATCTACGAAGAACTCAGCGCCGAGGAGAACCTGCGCTTCTTCGGCCGCCTGCACGGTTGGTGCGGCCGTGCCCTCGCCGCCCGCGTCGACGAAGGCCTCGCGTTCGCCGGGCTCGAGGCGCGGCGGCGCGATCGCGCCGGCACGTTCTCCGGCGGCATGAAGCGGCGGCTCAACCTCGCCTGCGCGCTCGTGCACGACCCCGCCGTGCTGCTGTGCGACGAGCCGACGGTCGGCGTCGATCCGCAGTCGCGGCAGCACATCCTCGACGGCATCCAGCGCCTGCGGCACCGTGGCCTGACCTTGGTCTACACCACGCACCATCTCGAGGAAGCGGCGCAGCTGTGCGACCGCGTGGCGATCGTCGACGGTGGGCACCTGCTCGCACTCGACACGGTCGCCGAGCTGGTCCGCCGGCACGGCGACGCCGGCGCCCAGGCTGCCGGGAACGGCGCCGCCGGCGGCGATGCGGGCCTGCACGGCGTCTTCCTGCGGCTCACCGGCCGGGAGCTGCGCGACCCGTGACCACCACGACTTCGCGGCCGCGGGCGTCGTCGCTGCGCATCCTGGCGACGCTCGCCGGCAAGGACCTGACGCTGCTGTCGCGCGACCGCTTCGCGCTGTTCTGGGTGTTGGTGTTCCCGCTGTTCTACGGGCTGTTCTTCGGCAGCGTCTTCGCCGGCGAACCGACCGCCGGTGCGGGGGTGGCCCCGATCCCGATCACCGTGGTCGACCGCGACGGCTCCGCGGCTTCGCGGCGGCTGCTCGAGCAACTCGCCCGGCATCCGGCCGTGCGCCTCGTCGGTGCGGCCGGGGACGACGCGGCGCGCGCCGAGGAACGCGTCAAGAAGGGCGAGTGCATCGCCTGCGTGCAGGTGCCGGCCGGCTACGGCGCGAGCCCGCTGTGGTTGTTCGGCGCCGTCGCCGCCGGCAGTGGCGACAGCGCGTTCGAGCTCGGCATCGATCCGACCCGCCGCGCCGAGGCCGGCCTGCTGCACGGCATCCTGGTGCAGACGGCGTTCGCGTGTGCGGTCGAGCAACTCGGTGACCGCGACACCGTGCGCGGCGAGCTGCGGCGGCTGCAGGACGCGCTGCGCGGCGCGAAGGAACTCGGCGGCGGCGAACGCATCGCGCTGCAGGCGTTGGTCGGGGCGGTCGACCGGCTGCTCGCCGACGTCGACGACGCCGCGCTGGCGCGCTTGCCGACGCTGGTGAACGTCGACGGCCGCCTGCGGCTGCGCGACCTGACCCGGCCGAGCGGCGGGCCGCGTTCGTCCTACGAGATCATGTTCCCGTCGGCGGCGATCTGGGGCCTGATGAGCGTGGTGCTCTCGTTCGCCGTCATGCTGGTGCGCGAGCGCACGCAGGGCACGCTGCGGCGCCTGTGCACGGCGCCGTTCGGCCCGATCAGGCTGCTCGCCGGCAAGGCGCTGGCGTGCTTCGTCGCCTGCCTTTTGTCGATGGGCGTGCTGATGGCGTTCGGCAACCTGCTGCTGTCGGTGCGCATCAGCTCCCCGTGGCTCGGGCTGCTGGCCATGGCCTGCACGGCGTTCTGCTTCACCGGGCTGATGCTGGTGGCGGCCGTGCTCGGCCGCAGCGAACAAGCCGTCACCGGCGCCGCGTGGGGCGTGCTGCTGCCGATGGCGATGATCGGCGGCGGCATGATCCCGCTGGTGGCGATGCCCGCGTGGTTGGCGGCGCTCAGCGACGTCAGTCCGGTCAAGTGGGGCATCCTGGCGCTCGAGGGCGCGGTCTGGCGCGGCTTCACCCTCGGCGACTGCGCCTTGCCGTGCGGCATCCTGCTCGCGGTCGGCGGCGCCGGCTTCGTCGTCGCCACCGTCGTGTTCCGCCGCGGCCAGCGCTGACGCCGGGGGCCTCCCTGGTTGACGCTGGCGTCGTCGACGTCGACCCTGTCGCTCCACACCACCGTGACCCTCGTCTACCTCGTCATCCCGTCGTTGCTGCTCGCCGTCGTGCTGGCCGCGGTCTGGCTCGACCGTTGGAGCGTGCCGGTGATCCTGGTGGCACTCGGCCTCGGCATCGTCTGCGGCAGCGACGTGCTGAATCTATGGCACTTCGACGACTTCCACCTGGCGAACGAGGTCGCGAACGTCGCCCTCGTGTTCATCCTGTTCCAGGGTGGCCTGGCGACGAAGCGCGACGACCTGCGCGCGGTGGCGCTGCCGGCCGGCGGCATGGCGACGTGGGGCGTGATGCTGACCGCCGGCGCCCTGTTCGCGGCGCTGCACTGGCTGCTCGGCTGGTCCCTGGACAAGTCGCTGCTGCTCGCCGTCGTCATCTCGTCGACCGACGCGGCGGCGACGTTCTCGATCCTCCGCCGGCAGTCGCTGCCGAAGAAGCTGGCGTCGACGCTCGAGATCGAGAGCGCCGCGAACGACCCGATGGCGATCCTGCTGACCGTCGTCGTCGTCGAGTCGCTGGCGACCGGCGTCAGCAAGGGCTGGCTGGTGGTGCCGCTGCTGCTGTGGAAGTTCGTCGCCGGCCCGGCGATCGGCATCGCCATCGGCCGCTTCGCCGTCGCCGTCTTCGACCGGCTCAACCCGCAGGACCGCGGCTACTACTACGTGCTGCTGCTGGCGATCGTGCTGCTGAGCTACGGCGTCACCGAGCTGGCGCACGGCAGCGGCATGCTGGCGGCGTTCAGTGCGGGCCTGGTGATGGGCAACCGCCGCTTCGTCTACCAGCAGGGCATCCGCAACTTCTCGGCGGCGCTGTCGACGATCGCCAACATCGGCGTGTTCGTGCTGATGGGCGTGCTGGTGTTCCCGAAGCAATGGGCCGGGCTGTGGCTCGACGGCGTGCTGCTGTTCTTGATGCTGACCTTCGTGGCGCGGCCGGCGGCGGTCTGGCTCGGCACGATCGGCATGCGCATCGGCTTCCGCGAACGCCACTTCCTGTGCTGGGCCGGCCTGCGCGGCGCGGTGCCGATCGTGCTCGCGACCTACCCGATGGCCGCCGACATGCCGGTCGGCAACGACGTCTTCAACCTCGTCTTCTTCGCCGTGCTGTTGTCGGTGTCGATCCAGGGCTCGACGCTCGGCTGGCTGGCGACGCGGCTCGGCCTGGCGACGCCGTCGCGGCCGGGCCATCGCTACGCGCTCGAACTGGTGACGATGGCGCACAGCGAACTCGACCTGATCGCGGTCGACATGCCCGACCCGCCGGGGCGGCCCGGGCCGCGCATCCGCGACCTGATCCTGCCGTCCCGCGCGGTCATCGCGCTGATCACGCGCGGCAACGAGGTCGTGCCGCCGAACGGCAATACGCGCCTGCACGGCTGGGACCGCGTCACCGTGCTGGCGCGGCCGCAGGACGAGGAGGCCGTGCGGCAGGCGCTGCTCGGCCCGTTCGAGGCGAAGGTCGTCGTCGCCGGCGCGGAGCCTGCGAACGCACCCGCCACCGCCGAGCCGGTCGCGGCGACGTCGTCGCCCGACGACGTGGCCTTCGGGCAGGCGCTCGCCGCGCTGCGCGACCACGTCGTGCTGGTCGGCCACGGCCGCGTCGGCGCCGTGCTGGCCGGGCTGCTGCGCGCGCGTGGCACGCCGTTCGTCGTGCTCGAACAGGACCAGGTCACCGCCGACGCGCTGCGCCGCGGCGGTGTGCTGGCGCTGGCCGGCGAAGGCGGGTCGACGGCACTGCTCGACCGCGCCCGCATCGACACCGCGAAGCTGCTGCTGGTGACGTCGCCGGACCCGATCGCCGCGCGCACCGCCGTCGAGCACGCGACCAAGGTCAACCCGACGATCGAGGCGGTGTGCCGCGTGCACTTCGACGCGCAGCGCGACATCCTGCACGCGTTCCCGCGCACGCAGTGCGTGCACGGCGAACACGAACTCGCCTACGCGATGGCGCGGCTGATGCTGAAGCGCTTCGGCCTGTCGGCGATGGAGAGCGAGGCGGTGGTCATCGACGCGCGCCGCGGCCGCCGCGACGGCGGCGTCGACCACACCGGCATCGTCGAGCTGCACGTGCCGGCCGGTTCGCCGGCGATCGGCCGCACGCTGGCGACGCTCGGCCTGCCGCGCGGCGCGCTGGTGATCACCATCGCTCGCGGTGGCGAGTTCGTGGTGCCGGGCGGCGGCACCGAGATCCTCGCCGGCGACGCGCTGCTGCTGCTGGCCAACGCCGAACTGGCGCGCGCGGTCGAACGGCTGCTCGCCGGCCACGGCGACCCGTCGATGTGAGTCCGGGCGATCGTCGTCAGCTGTCGGGGCGCGGCTTGATGCGCGCCTCGGTGCCGGGAATGTGGGCGAGCCCCCAGTCGCGCACGGCGGCCAGCACCGGCTGCAGGCTCCTGCCCTTCTCGGTCAACGTATAGGTGCGAACCCGACCTTCCTCCGGCTCGCGCGCGACGAGGCCGCCGGCGACCAGTGACTCGAGCCGCGCCGCCAGGATGTTGGTGGCGATTCCTTCCGGCGACTCGAGGAACTCCGAGAAGCGCGTCTTGCCGGCCCACAGATCGCGCAGCACCAGCAAGGTCCAGCGGTCGCCGATCAGGTCGAGCGTGCACGCGATCGGGCACACGGAGCGCCGTTCCGCCGGTCGGTTGGCCATGGTCGCCACGATCCCGTCGCAACTTGCATCTTGCAAGTTGTGGCCGTCGAATCGCGCGGCATGGGCACACAGTTCGGCAGCCGGTTCGGTCCATGGGCGGTGGTGACGGGGGCCTCCTCCGGCATCGGGGCAGCCTTCGCTCGGGAACTCGCGGCGCGTGGGGTGCACGTCGTGCTGGTCGCGCGGCGCAGCGAGACCATGGCGGCGCTCGGCGCGGAGCTGACGCGTGCCCACCAGGTGCAGACGCGCATCGTGGCCCTCGACCTGGGCGCTGCCGACGCGGTGTCCACCTTGCTCGATCGCACCGCTGACCTCGAGGTCGGCGTCGTCGTCGCGTCCGCTGGCTTCGGCAGCTGTGGTCCACTGCTCGACCAGGACGGCGCCATGGAAGCGGCGATGGTCGACGTGAACTGCCGCGCCCTGCTGCAGGTCGTGCACGGCTTCGGCCGGCGCCTGCGCTCCCAGCGCCGCGGCGCGCTGGTGCTGCTGAGTTCGCTGGTCGCGTTCCAGGGCGCGCCCTACGCCGCCAACTACGCGGCGACGAAGGCCTACGTGCAGACGCTGGCCGAGGGCCTGCGGGTGGAACTCGCACCGCACGGCGTGCAGGTGATCGCGTGCGCGCCGGGGCCGGTGCACACTAGCTTCGCGGCGCGGGCGCGCATGGCGATGGGCCGCGCGCTGCGGCCCGAGGTCGTCGCCCGCGCGACGCTGGCCCGCCTGCCGGGCGGCGGCACGGTGCGGCCCGGCTTCGCCCGCAAGCTGCTCGGACTCGGCCTCGCGACGTTGCCGCGCGCCCTGCGCGTGCGCGTGCTCGGCAAGGTGATGGCCGGCTTCGCGCAGGGCGGGGCACGCTGAGTCGCCGGGCGACGGCGTTCCGTTCGCTGCGGTTGCGGTGCGTGGCCGCAGGCCGAACGCTTGCTGGACGACGAGCCGTGAACGCGCCGCGGAACGCGCGGTTGCCTCGGCGGGCCGGGCCGCCTAGCGTCCGCCGCCCCGTTCCATGCGCGTCGTCGTCGCCGAGAAGCCGTCCGTCGCCCGCGACCTCGCCAAGGTCCTCGGCGCCAACCAACGCCGCGACGGCTACCTCGAGGGCAACGGCTGGCAGGTGACGTGGGCGATCGGGCACCTCGTGCAGTTGAAGACGCCCGACGAGTATGACCCGGCGCTGAAGCGCTGGTCGATGGAGCGGTTGCCGTTCGTGCCCGAGCACTTCGAGCTGCGGCCGACCGGCGGCGACACCAAGCACCAGCTCGAGGTCGTCGCCGACCTGTGCAAGCGCGGGGAAGAACTCGTGTGCGCGACCGACGCCGGGCGCGAGGGCGAACTGATCTTCCGCTACATCCTCGACTGGGCCGGCTGTGCGTCGCGCGGCCACAGCCGCCTGTGGCTCAGCTCGTTGACCGAAGAGGCGATCGAGCAGGCGTTCGCCGCGCGCAAGCCCGGCAGTGCCTACGACGCGCTGCACGACGCCGCGCGCAGTCGCAGCGAAGCCGACTGGATCGTCGGCCTGAACGCGACCCGCGCCTACACGGTGCGCTACGGCGGCGGCGCCGTGCTGTGGAGCGTCGGCCGCGTGCAGACGCCGGTGCTGGCGCTGATCGCGCAGCGCGACGACGAGATCCGCGTGTTCGATCCGCGGCCGTTCTGGGAGCTGCGCACGCGCTACCGCGGGGCGCGCTTCCGCTACGCCGGCGAACGCTTCCGTGAGCAGGCGCCAGCACAGGAGCTGCTGGCGAAGGTCGAAGGCCAACCGCTGCGCATCGAACGGCTCGAGCGAAGGACCGAGTCGCTGCCGCCGCCGCTGCTCTACGACCTGACGCAGCTGCAGCGCGACATGAACCTGCGGCACGGCATGTCCGCGCAGCGCACGCTCGAGGTGGCGCAGGAGCTCTACGAGAAGAAGCTGCTGACCTACCCGCGCACCGACAGCCGCCACCTGTCGCTCGACATGGTCGACACCGTGCGCACGACGCTGGCGCAGCTGCGCGCGTGGGACCAGGACAAGCTGGCGGTGCTGGCGAAGTGGATCGCCGGTGCGCCCGACGGCGAACGCGGCCCGAAGGCGAAGAAGAAGCGCGTGTTCGACGACGGCAAGGTCAGCGACCACCATGCGATCGTGCCGACCGGCAAGGTCGAGGCGCTGGCGGGCGAAGCGCAGCAGGTGTTCGACGCGGTGGCGACGCGCTTCGTGCAGGTGTTCCTCGGCGACCGGGTGCAGGACGTGACCACGGCGCACGCGGTCAGCAACGGCGTGCCGTTCCGCGCGCGCGGCGTCGTCGTCACCGATCCCGGCTGGAGCGCGCTCGAGCCGGAGACGCCGAAGAAGAAGCGCGGCAAGGGCAAGGGCAAGGATGGCGCCGAGGCCGACGACGACGGCGACGACGAAGCGCAGGAGCTGCCCGAGCTGCGCGAGGGCGAAGCCGGGCCGCACCAGCCGGAGCTGCACGAAGGCAAGACCAAGCCGCCGCGCCCGTACACCGAGAACACGCTGCTGGCGGCGATGGAGACCGCCGGCAGGACGATGGACGACGAGCAGCTGCGCGAGGCGATGCGCGCGCGTGGGCTCGGCACGCCGGCGACGCGTGCGTCGATCCTCGAGACGCTGATCGCGCGGCGCTACGTGCAGCGCGACAAGAAGGCGCTGCGCGTCACCGACCTGGGCCGCTATCTGGTGGCGATCATCGCCGACCCGCTGCTGAAGTCGGCGGAGCTCACCGGGGAGTGGGAATGGAAGCTCGGCGAGGTCGAGCGTGGCCGGTTGTCGCGGGCCGCGTTCATGCAGGAGATCGAAGAACGCATCCGCACGCTGATCGCGAGCGGCCTGTCGCCGCGCAACGAACACCCGGGCCTCGGCCTCTGCCCGCGCTGCCGCGCCGAGGTGGTCGAAGGCCGCGAGGCCTACGGCTGTTCGCGCTGGCGCGAGAACTGCGCGTTCCGGCTGCCGAAGGTCTACCGCGGCGTGCCGCTGACCCGCGAGCAGGTGCGCGAGCTGCTGTTCCGCGGCGTGCTGCTGCGACCGATCGCCATCGACGGGGCGCCGCGCATCGTCTGCCGCACCGCCACCGGCGAACTGATCGACCTGGAACCGCCGAGCCGCGACGCGCAGCGCAGCGCGCCGCGGGCTGCGGCGCGCGGCGGTCGCCGGCGCAAAGCGGCCGGCGGCGAGTAGCGCGCGTCAGTTGCCGCCGAGCAGGCCCTGCGCCTGGCCGAGCACGTTGATCAGGTCGATGCCGACGAACCAGTAGTCGCCGTTCTCGCTGGCGGCGAGGTTCCAGCCGTAGCCGGCGGTGACGAAGCCGGCGAACAGCGAGACGTTGGCGCCGAGGCCGAACTCGACGTTCTGGTCGCCCTGGTCGAGGCTCGCCAGGTGCACGCCGAAGCTCGGGTCGAGCACGTTCCACAGCTCGCCGAGCGCGGTCGGGTCGCGGAAGCGATGGTGCAGCTCGGCGACGGCGGCGGCGTTCGCCTTCCAGCTCTTGGCGTCGGCGGTGCCGGTGTCGGCGCGCGCGAAGATCAGCTCGGCGCCGATGCGCGGGTAGAAGCCGACGCGCTCGACCTCGACGTCCCACGTCTCGGTGACGCGCTGTTGGCGATCGGTGCTGCCCTTCGGCTGGTAGATCGCCTCGACGTGCACGCGGTCGCCTTCGCGCACGTCGGTGGTGCCGAGCCGGATGCGCGCTTCGGGTGCGTTCTGCAGCGGCAGGAAGATCGCGTCGTCGATGCGGGAAGGGCCGTCGGCGATCGGTGCGGCGCTGGCGTCGGCGGCGTCGAGCAGCGCGTTCCACGTGGCGACCAGCTGCAGCAGCTGCCGCTCCTCCTCGGCGAGGACCGCGGCGAACGGCGCCAGCTCGGGCGGCACCGGCACGCCGGTGGTGGCGAGGCCTGTGCGCACCTGGTCGAGCGCGGCTGGCACCTTCGGCAGGCCCTCGAGCAGCAGATTGCCCGTGGCGAGCAGGTCCTTCGCCTGCAGACGCAGCGCACCGGCGGCGCCGACGAGGTCGGACAAGCGGCCGCCGCCCTGCTGCAGCGCCGTCCGCGCCGCATCGGCCTTGCCTGCCAGCTCTTGCCACGCAGCGGCCAGACCCGCGACCTGCTGCAGCGCCGTGAGCACCTGCTGGGCCGCGGCCTTCTGCTCGGCGGTGGTGGCGGCGTCGTCGACGAGCCGCTGCATCGCACGCTGCAGGTCGGCCACGAACGACGCCGGCTGGCGGCGTGCGCGTTGGGCCAGCTGCAGGAGGCCGTCGCGCAGCTTCGTGCGCAGCGCGTCGATGCGCTGGCGCAGCCGTTCGCCGAGTCCGTCGATCGAACGCAGCACGCCGGCCGCTTCCTCGACCGTGCGCAGGTTGCGCTGCAGCGACGCCAGCTCGTGCCGCGACACGCCGAGGAAGCCGCCGTACTGCGGTTGCATGTCGCCGATCGGGAGCTGGTCGTAGCCGTCGATGTGCAGGTACTTCGGCTGCTTGCCCTGCGGCTCGATGCGCGCCTGCACGGTGACCGTGTGCTCGCTGGCGAGGCGCCGCCGCCGTGCGAACTCGTCCTGTTCGCGTTCGTAGCGGGCCTGCAGCATGCGCAGCAGCGCCGGGAAGCCGCTGGTCTCGCCGGGCCGGCGGTCCTGGATGGTCGCGCGCAGTTCGTCGTCGGTGAAGCCGAGTTGGCCGAGCTCGACGACGAAGCGCTGCACGTAGCGGCCGAAGCTCACGCTGGCGCGATGGAGCAGGTGCAGTTGCATGTCGTCGGCGGCGTCTGCGGTGGTGAGCTCCTGCAGCAGGCCTTCGCGGTCGCGCAGCAGTTCCTCGGCGCGCTGCAGGGCCTCGGTCAGCTGCGACGGAGCGGCGGCGGTGGCTGCTTCGGAGTCGTCGAGCGGCACCAGCTGCTCGAAGCGCAGCACCAGGTCCGAACGCGGATCGGCGGCGGCGACGGTGCCACGCGGTACGCGCACCTCGCGGCCGCGCGTCTGCTCGACCAGTTCGTTGCCGATCAGCCGCGGCGCACGATCGGGTGCCGGCGCGCCGCTGCAGCCGGCTAGCGCCACGGCGGCCGCGGCGGCGGCGAGGCAGGCCAGGGTGCGGGCGTTCACGTCTCCTCCTGCGCACCGACGATCGCCTCGAGCACCGTGCGCAGGTCCTTCGTCTGCGCGGCCGTCAGCTGCGCGTGCACGGTGTCGGTCCAGCCGAACGCGATCGCCTTCGGCCGCTTGGTGCCGACCCATTCCTTCAGGTGCGTGTGGTCGGCGAACAAGTACAGGTTCAGCTGCGTGACGAGCCCGTGCGCGAACACCGCGTTCTCCCAGCCGACGTCGCTCTCGTCGCCGACGTGCACGTAGCAGGTGAACAGGGGATCGGCGAGATCCTGACGCAGGCGTTCCGGTCCGGTTTCGTGACTCATGGTCCCTCCCGAGGGATGTGTGGACGGGCCACGGTAGCCGCCGAGGGTGGCGCTGCCACCAAAGGCCCATGGCCTCTGCGGACCTGGGCAGCACCTCGCTACGGCGAACGTCCCCCGGGTGCCGGATCGCGCGCTTCGCGACAATGTGCCGCGTCGTTCGTCCCGTGGAGGGCCGCGTCATGGACCTGAAGACCAACTACCTCGGGCTGGTGTTGCCGCATCCCTTCGTCGCCGGCGCCTCGCCGGGTTCGGACACCGCCGCACGCTGCGTGCAGCTCGAGCACGGTGGTGCATCGGCCATCGTGCTGCGTTCGTTGTTCGAGGAGCAGATCGAACGCGACGCGCTGGCGCACCATCAGGCCGAGGTCGGCCACGCCGACGTCGACCTCGCCGTGCGCAGCTACCTGCCGATGGGCGACGGCTGCGTGTTCGGGCCCGACGAGTACCTCGAGCACCTGAAGCAGGTGAAGCGCGCCGTCGCCGTGCCGGTGCTGGCGTCGTTGAGCGGCCACACGCACGGTGGCTGGATCGACTACGCCCGCGCGCTCGACGCGGCCGGCGCCGACGCGCTCGAACTCAACCTCTACGCGGTCGCGACCGACCCGGGCGAGAGCGGCGACGAACTGGAGAGCCGCGCCTGTGCGATCGTGCAGGCGGTGCGGCGCGCCGTGCGCATGCGGGTCGCGGTCAAGCTGTCGCCGTTCCACACGTCGCTGGCGAACTTCGCGCTGCGGCTGCAGCACGCCGGCGCCGACGCGTTGGTGCTGTTCCATCGCGGCTGCGAGACCGACGTCGACCTCGAGACGCTGCAGATGACGACGGCGATGGAACCGTCCGACCGCCGCGAGCTGCGGCTGCGCCTGCGCTGGCTGTCGCTGCTGTCGGGCCCGTGCGAATGCGAGCTGGCGGTCTCCGGCGGCGTGCACACCGTGCCGGACGCGGTGAAGGCGCTGCTGTGCGGCGCCGACGTCGTGCAGGTCGTCGGCGAGGCGCTGCGGCGCGGGCCCGATGTGTTCGCGAGCTTGCGCGACGGGCTCGCCGCCTGGCTCGAGGAGCACGGCTACGCGTCGCTGCGGCAGCTGCGCGGCAGCCTGGACGCGACGCGCGCGGCGGACCCGAAGGCCCGCGAACGCGCCAACTACCTGCGCGTGCTGCAGGCGTATCGAGGCGAGTGAGCCGGCGTATGCTGCGCGGCCCACGATGGAGCGCCCCATGACCAGCGACGGCTTCGCGCATCTGCGCATCGAGTACGGCGACGAACCACTGCGGCGGGACGAGCTGCCGGCGGACCCGTTCGAACTGTTCCGCACCTGGCTCGCCGCCGCGGCCGCGGCCGGCGTCAGCGAGCCGAACGGCATGACGCTGGCGACCGTCGACGCCGACGGGCAGCCGCACTGCCGCGTGGTGCTGCTGAAGGAACTGGATCGCCGCGGGTTGACGTTCTTCACCAACAAGCACAGCGACAAGGGCGGGCAGCTGGCCGCGAACGCGCGCGCCGCGATCAACTTCTGGTGGCCGGCGCCGCGCAACCGCCAGGTGCGGCTGCTCGGCACCGTCGAGCACGTCGAGGAGGCGATCGCCGACGCCTACTTCCGGAGCCGGCCGCGCCGGGCGCAGATCTGCAGCGCGGTGTCGCCGCAGAGTCGCGTGGTCGCCGGGCGCGACGAGCTCGAACGTCTGGCCGACGAGCTGACGACGCGCGTCGGCGACGGCGCCGTGCCGCGCCCACCGCACTGGGGCGGCTACCGCCTGCTGCCGACGTCGATCGAGTTCTGGCAGGGGCGCAACGGCCGCCTGCACGATCGCTTCCGCTACCGCGGCGGGGCCGGCGCGTGGCGGATCGAGCAGCTGGCGCCGTGACCGCGCGCGCGAACGGTCCCGCGAAGTGCGCGCTTCCGCCGCCGCTGCGGGCTTCGTAGCCTGCGGCCATGAACCGCTTCGCCCTGCTCGCTGGTGGCGCGCTGGCTGCGTGCGCTGGCACCGGCCTTCCCGATCCGATCCCGCTGTTCAACGGCACCGACCTCGCCGGCTGGCACACCGACGTGCCCGAGGCCGACGGCGGCAAGCAGCTGCCCGCGTCGTTCGAGGTGCGCGACGGCGTGCTGCGCAGCAACGGCAACCCGCAGGGCCACCTGATCACCGACGCCAGCTACGGCGACTACCGGCTGACCGTCGAGTGGCGCTGGCCGGGCGAGCCCGGCAACTGCGGCGTGCTGGTGCACACGTCGACGCCGCGCCGGCTCTACGGCATGTTCCCGCAGTCGATCGAGTGCCAGCTGCACGTCGGCAACGCCGGCGACTTCTGGTGCATCGGCGAGGACGTCACCGTGCCCGACATGGAGAAGCGGCGCGGGCCGAAGGCGAACTGGGGCGTCGACGGCGACAAGGCGCGGCGCATCGTCAACCTCACCGATGGTTCCGAGAAGCCGCTGGGCGAGTGGAACCGCATGGTGATCGAGTGCCGGGGCGACTCGATCCTGATCCTCGTCAACGACACGGTGGTCAACCACGGCACCGGTTGCACGGCCAAGCGCGGCGCCATCGCGCTGCAGGCCGAGGGTGCGGTCTGCGAGTTCCGCAAGGTCGAGCTGCAGCCACTGCCACCGGCAGCCAGGTAACGCTGCCGCCGGCCGCGAAGTAGCCGCCGCCGCGGGCGGCGCGCGATCAGCGCCGGCGCTTCTTCGCCGGCTGCGCCAGTTCGGCGACGGCGGCGGCGAGTTCGCGCACGCGGTTGCACATCAACTCGCACAGCCCGAACGTGCGTTCGTCGGCGAGCGCGTAGACGACGCTGACGCCGTCCTTCTTGCGGGTGACCCAGCCGACCTGGTGCAGCAGGCCGAGGTGCTTGCTGACGTTCGCCAGCGACAGGCCCGAGGCTTCGACCAACTCGCCGACGGTGTGCTCGCCGTCGAACAGCAGGTTCATCAGGCGCAGCCGCGACGGTTCGCCGAGCGCGCGGAACTGTTCGGCGACGCGCTCGAGCATCGCATCACTCATCGCTTCGTGCTTGCTCACGATGTCACTGGTCTCCGATGGCCGCCGGCAGGTCGGTGCGCGCGGACCACTCGGTCCACGAGCCTTCGTACCAGCGGATCGCAGGGTAGCCGAGCAGCTGACGCAGCACGAAGTACGAAAGCGAGGCGGTGTGCCCGGTGCGGCAGGCGACCACGGTCGGCTGCGTCGGCGTGCAGCCGAGCGCCGCGTAGTCGCGCGCGAGCGTGCTGCGCTCGGCGAACCAGACGCCGGTCGCGGTGACCGTGAAGTCGCGCGAGAACGTGCGGTTGCGAGCCCCCGGAACGTGCCCAGCGCGTGCTTCCGTGCTGGTTTCGCCGCGGAAGGCCGCGGCGGGCCGCACGTCGATCAGGCAGGTGCCGCCGGCCGTCATCGCGCGGTGCAGTTCGTCGGTGGTCACGCGCGGGTCGGTCGCGCCGACGTCCGGCGACGTGACGACGTCGTGGGTGGTCGGCTGCGGCACCGAGATCGTCGCCACCAACGGCAGACGTTGCGCGGCCCAGTGGCGCAGCCCGCCGTCGAGCAGCGCGAACGCGCGGTGGCCGGTGCGCAGCAGCGCCAGCGCCGCCAGCGTCGCGTCCTGCGGGCGATCGTCGGTGCACAGCACCACCGGTGTGTCGCGTGCGATGCCGAGGGCGCCGAACGCCGCGGCGAGTTCGTTCGCCGGGCGCAGCTGGTGGTCGCGGTCGCCGTTGCGGATGCGCAGGCTCGGCAGGTCGAGCCGGCGGGCGTTCGGCACGTGCAGCGCTGCGAACTCCGCTTCGCTGCGCACGTCGAGCACGGCGACCTCGCCGAGATGCGCGTGCAGCCACGGCGCCGACACCAGCGACGGCTCGCGCAGCGCGTCCGGATCGTTCGCCCACGCACTCGTCGTCGGGGGCGGCGGCGTGTCGCCGAGGCAGAACGCGCGCAGCAGCGTCCAGCGCACGCGCGCCGCCACTGCCGACGGCGCCTGGGCTGCCCCCGGCAGCGGCGCGTCGTCGCGCAGCGACGGCGGCGTCAGCAACTGGGCGCGGAACGCGGCGAGGCCGCCGGCGAGCACGCGCACGTTCTCGTGCCCCCGCGCGCGCAGCGCGACCCACGCCTGGCCGGGGTGCGCCGGGCCGTTGCTGCACAGCACGACCAGCCGCGGCGAACGCGCGAACAATGCCTGGCCGCGTTCGCCGCACAGCTCGGGCACGGTCATCGACAGCGCGCCGGGCAGGTGCCACGCCGCGAACTCGTCGGCGGGGCGCAGGTCGACCAGCGCGACGTCGCCGCGGGCGGCGAGCAGTTCGTCGGCGAGCGCTTCGGGTTCGATGTGGTCGGCACCGCTCTCGATGTCGGCGAGCCAGGGCGTGGCCGCGGCCGCTTCGTCGCCGGCAGCGGCCGACGTGCGCCCGAGCGGGCCGATCGCGAGCGCCGCGGCGAGCAAGGTCGCCATCGCGCCGAGGCCGAGCCAGGCGCCGCGCCGGGAGTCGTTGGGGTTCATGCGGCGTCCCTCCGTGCCATGTGCCGTTCGACCGCGGTGGCGAACACGAACGCGCCGAGCGCCACGCCGACGAGCACGGCCGCGCCGAGCGGGCCGGAGACGCCGAGCCGTTCGGGCAGCGAGCCGACGGCGCACAGCCCGGTCTGCAGCAGTTCGCCTGCGTGCGGCTCGATGCCGGCGAAGGCGAGGCTGCCGAGGCCGGCGCCGAGCAGGAACACCAGCGCGTCGAGCTTGCCGCTGGCGAGGCCGACGACGGCGGTGCCGGGGCACCAGCCACCGGCGACGAAGCCGAGGCCGAACAGCAGGCCGCCGAGCGCCTGCGGCAGCAGCACCGAGTCGGGCACGTAGAGCTGCGCCAGGTCGACGTGGCCGGTGAGGCCCAGCACCTGCAGGCCGACGGCAGCGGTCGCCATCGCCGCGAACATGACCTTCAGCACCGCGAAGTCGCGCAGGTAGAAGATCGCCGTCAGCTTGCGCGCGCTGCCGAAGCCGGCGCGTTCGAGCCAGAAGCCGAAGCCGGTGCCGACCAGCAGCGACAGCAGCAGGCCGATCGGCGCGTTCAGCAGGTCGTTCGCGTAGAGGTTCATCGCCACTCCTTCTTGACCAGCGGGGCCAGGGCGAACGCCGCGGCGAAGCAGGCGCCGGTGAACACGAAGCTGCCGGTCTGCAGCATGGCGCCGCCGGACAGCGCCTGGCCCGAGGTGCAGCCGGACGCGAAGCGCGCGCCGAGGCCGGCGAGCACACCGCCGCCGAGCGCCAGCGCGAGGCGCAGCGCGACGCTGGCGCGCGGGCCGCGTTCGACACCGGCGCGCAGGCGGCCGGCCGCCGCCGCCGACACGAAGCCGCCGAGCAACGTGCCGGCCAGCATCAGCACCAGGTAGTGCGCGAGCGGGCTGCCGTCGGCGAAGTAGCCGGCGAGGTACGGCGACTGCTCGACCGCGGTCGGGGCGACGCCGTGCGCGGCGGTGGCCGCGAGGCGGGTGATGCCGCCGGACGCGCCGAGGCCGGTGCCGAGCACCACGTAGGCGAGCAGCAGAGTCAGGCCGAGGCCGATGCCGGCGAGGTACGGATTCCAGAACGGTTGGGGCGCGGGCGGCGACGACGCGGCCGGCGTGGCAGTGGTCGGAGAGGTCATGGTGGGCTCCGTTCAGCAGCCGGCGCTGCGCTTCTTCGGGGTCGCGGGCTTCGTCGCCGCGGGGGCAGGGGGCGGTGAAGGCGTCGGGGTCGCCGCGGGCGCCGTCTCCGTGCCCGCGCTGCTGCTGGCCCGGCCGAGACCGTCGAGGCCGTGCGGCCACGCCATCAGGCCGCCATGCAGCACGCGCAGCAGCCGCTGCGGTTGCCGCGCCATGACGGCGCCGGCGACGGCGAACGCCAGCGTGCCGTCGCGGTCGAGCAACACGATGCGGGCGTCGGCCGGCAGCGCCGCGACCGCCGCGGCGAGGTCCGCGGGTCGCACGTTCCTGGCAGAGGGCAGCGTCCATTCGCCGAACTGCGTCGCTGGGCGCAGGTCGAGCAGCACGTAGGAGTCGGGCTGGTCGAGCAGCACCTTGCGCAGCATCGCCGCGTCGATCGGCTCGGGCAGGGCCAGCGGCGCGTCGGCGGCGATCGCCGCGGCGCCGCCTGCGCCAGCGTTCGCCGCGGCCGCCGGCGCGTGCGTGTCCGTCTTCGCCATGCGCCCGACGGTCGGCAGGCCGGCTTCGATCCACGCGTCGAGACCGCCGTCGAGCGAAGCGACGTCGGTGAAGCCGAGTCGTTCGGCGAGGCCGACGGCCATGCTCGAGCGGTAGGCCGAGTTGCAGACCATCAGCACCGGTGCGTCCTTCGCCAGCACCTTGGCGAAGCGCGGGCTGTCGGTGACCGGGATGTTGCCGACGTCGCCGAGGCGCAGGTCCTCGTACTCCTCGAGCGAGCGCACGTCGACGATCAGCGGCTCCTGGCCCTGCTGCATCGCCGCGTGCAGGGCCTTCGGCGTCACCAGCTTGCTGGTGCGCACCTCGAGGCCGGCGGCCCGCCACGCGTCGAGATCCACCGCGAGCCGGCCGGCGATGCGGTCGAAGCCGATGCGGCGCAGGCGGAACGCGCCTTCCTGCACTTCCGCGTCGGAGCCGATCAGCACCATCGGCGCCGTGAACGGCACGACGATGCCGGTCCAGGTGTCGAGGCGGCCGCGCAGCGCGATGTTCAAGGCGCCGCTCGCGTGGCCGTTCGCGTAGCGGGTCTGGTCGCGCAGGTCGACCAGCCAGCCGCCGGCGGCGACCAGGTCGCGCGCCTGCTGCGGCGTCATCGCCTCTGGCAGCGGCTGCGCCTCGGCGACCAGCGGCGGGCCTTTGCGGTTCAGCTCGACGTTGAACGCGAAGTACTGCGGGGCCACCGGCTGGTGGCTGATGACGTTGGCGACGAACGACGCCAGCGTCGGGATGCGCAGGTACGGGTTGGTCTGCTTCTCGCGGCCGATCGTCGACGTCGTGTCGGGGCTCAGGTGGGCGCCGCAGAGGGAGCCAGCGCCGTGCGCCGGCAGCACCACGGTCGCGTCCGGCAGCGTCTTCAGCCGCTGCACCGACGCGAACGACTTCGCCGCCAGTTCGGCCGGTGGCACGTCGAGCAGGTCGGGGCGGCCGATGCTGCCGACGAACAGCGTGTCGCCGGTGAACGCGTAGGCCGGGTTCGCGGTGGCGCCGGGCACGTGCAGCAGGAACGTCATCGCGTTCGGCGTGTGCCCGGGCGTCGCCCATGCCTCCAGCGCCAGCGCGCCGAGCTGCAGGCGGTCGCCGTCCTTCAGGGCGCGGTGCGCGAACTCGGCCTGCGCTTCGGCCGAGACCGCGATCGTGGCGCCGCTGCGGTGGGCGAGCTCGGTGTGGCCGGCGACGAAGTCGGCGTGCGGGTGCGTCAGCCACACGTGCGTGATGCGGGCGCCGAGCGCCTTGGCGTCGGCCTCGTAGTGCTCGACGTCGCGCTGCGGGTCGATCACCACGGCCTGGTCGCCGGCGACCAGCAGGTAGCTGAGCAGCGACAGGCAGCCGAGCTGGTACTGGCGCAGGTGGAAGCCTTCGCCCTTCGCTTCGAACGAGACCATCGGCCGCGAGGCGTCGTCGGCGTGGGTGGCGCGCTCGGCGTCCTGGGCGGTCAGCGGAACGAGCAGCAGCGCCATCGCCGCGGCGACGGGGATCGGTCGGTTTCGCATATGCTCAACTATCGGGTTGAGCAGTCGAAAATGCAAGCCGCGCCGCGGCGGTCCGTCCCGGTCTGGTCAGCTGGCGGCGACCAGCGGCAGCGCCGGGCGCCGGTCTTCGTGCAGGGCGAGTTCCTCGGCGGTGCCGATCACGGCCATGCGAACGTGCAGCAGCTCGGTGGCGAGCTCTTCGCAGGCGGTCTGCAGGGCCTCTTCCCGCGTCGGCACGCCGGGACCGATCGGCTCCAGCAGGTTGCGGCAGTGCTGGCGGTCGGTTTCCTCGAGCTGGTCCTGCTGCTGCTCGAGCAGTTCGCGCAGCACCTGTTCCTGGGCCCGGTAGCGGTGCAGCAGGTCGCGCAGCCGCTCGCCGTGCCGGCGGTGGTCAGGCGCTGGCGACATGGCGCTCCTCCGTGCCGCCGGGCATGCCGTCGAGCATGGCTTGCAGCGAGGCGACGTGCCGTCGGCACGTGGTGCGTTCGTGGCGAACGGCCAACGGCACCGGCGTGGTGGACGCAGCCGCGGCGCGGAAGCGGGCCTCGGCGAGGGCCAGGTGGTGGTCGGCCTGGGCCAGTTCGGCGAGCAGGCGGGCGGTCAGATCCGCGGCGGCGCAGGCACCGTCGCGGCCGTCATACAGCTCGAGGTCCATGCCGGGAGCATCGGCTGCCGGCGTGAAGGGCGTGCCAAGCCCGGGGCAATCTCGGCGGTGCTGCGGTCCGCGGGCGGCGCCGCACGCCGGGTCACTTCACCCACTCGGCGACGAACAGGTTGGTCTCGCCGGGCTTCTGGTTGTAGCGGTTGCTGGCCCACACGATGTGCTTGCCGTCGGGCGAGAACATCGGGAACGAGTCGAACTCGTCGCTGTTCGTCACCGGCTGCAGGTTCTCGCCGTTCTGGTCCATCATGTAGATGCGGAAGCGGCGCGCGGCGCTGCGGTCGCCGCTCTTCTTGGCTTCCTCGACGCCCTGGAAGTTGCTCGCGAACACGATGTGCTGGTCGTCGGGCGTCCAGAACGGCGCGAAGTTGGCGGCGCCGTTCTTCGTCAGTTGCTTCCAGTTCTTGCCGTCGCGATCGCAGACGCAGATCTCCATCAGCGACGGGCGCACGACCTGCTGGGTCAGCAGCGTCTTGTCCTCTTCGGCCTGCTTCGCGTCCTTCGGGAACGCCGAGCGCAGCACCAGCCGCTTGCCGTCGTGCGAGAAGAACGCGCCGCCGTCGTAGCCGGGGCGTTCGGTGACGCGGCGCAGGTTGCTGCCGTCCGGCTCCATCGTGTAGAGCTCGAGGTCGCCGTCGCGCGTCGAGGTGAACACGATCGTGCCGGTGACCGGGCAGACCGTCGCTTCGGCGTCGTAGCCGACCGCGGTGGTGAGCTGCACCAGTTCGCTGCCGTCGAGCTTGGCGGTGAAGATGTCGTACTCCTGGTGCACGGCCCACTGGTAGCCGTGGCCGGTCATCTTGACGACCGGCGGCGCGTCGCCGTGGTGGTGGGTCGAGGCGAAGACGATGCGCTGGTCGCCCTGCAGGAAGTAGCTGCACGTCGTACGGCCCTTGCCGGTGCTGACCATCTTCTGCTCGCCGGTGACGAGGTCGAGCAGGTAGATCTGGTCGGCGGCCATCGAGGCGTCGCGGCGCTGGAAGATCAGCTTCGTGCCGTCGTTGCTCCAGTAGGCCTCGGCGTTCTCGCCGTCGGTCGTCAGCATGCGCACGTTCGCGAGATGCTTCTCGCCCGGCAGCGGATCGACGGGCTTGCCGGCCTTGATGACGAGCGCCTTCGGCGGGACCACGGGATCCTGCTGGGCCGTCGAGGAGGCACAGGCGGTGGCGAGAACGAGGAGCAGCGAGCCGCGCGACTTCATGGGTGCATGGTTGCAGCGTCGGCGCGCGCCCGCAATGGACTGCAGGGCGTGGTCTGCGTCATGGCGACGTCACGCGGGCCCGAGCAGGTGCCGCAGCGGGGTCGGGTGCGTTGTTCTCGCCGAGGATGGATCCCGCGTTGCGGCGTGCAGGCTCACTCTCAGGTCTGCGCGCTCGCGACCTGGCCGACCGTGCCGGCGGCTTGCTCGCCGAGCCCCAGCAGGCGCCGTTCGGCCGGGCTGAGGTCCGGGAAGGTGGCGAGGAACTCGCTGCGGTGCTTCTGCACGAACATGCGCAGGCGGGCCATCAGCCGCTCGGGGTCGTCGACCTGCAGCAGCCCGGAGCGATCGACGGCGGCCGCGGCGCCGCGGTTCGCCAGGCGATCCATGTCCGCGGGCACCAGCCGCTCGTCGTCGAGCCAGAACTCGGCGCGCACCTCGAAGAACGTGATCAGGTTGCGCAGGTGCGGCAGCGTGATCGCCGAGCGCCCCTTGCAGATGTCGGTCGCGGTCTGCGGTGACACCCCCAAGGCCCTTGCGAGGTCGCGCTTCTTCAAGCGTCGCTGCTCCAACAGAGCAGAGATCTTCTCGTGGATCAGCACCAAGCATGCCTCCGCACAGTCGTCCAGGAAACCAGCCCGCGCGCAGGCTAGCGGCTGCGGGTCCGACTTTCCAAGGTGCGCGCGGCGAGCCATGGCCCGCGCGCGTTCGATCGCTAGCATGCGGCTGTGTGCCTTCCTGCGCGTAGGAGCCAGGCGTCCACGTCGGGGCGCGTCTTCATGCTGGGGCTGCTGCTCGCGCCGATGGTGGCGTGCGTCAGCGACGAGCCGCCGCCGTCGATCTGGCCGCCGGAGGGCTTCACGTTCGCCGCCGAAGAAGTGGTGCAGGAAGGCGACCGCGTCGAGACCCGGCGCAAGTTTCGCCTGACCGAGGATGGGGTCGTCGTCTACGGCCTGTCGTCGCGGCCGGTCGTCGCCACCACCAGCGAGGGTGTCGTCGCCCTGCCGGTCTACGAGCGCCTCAGCATCTACAAGCTGGTGCCCTCGGCGGTGCGCGGGTTCGCGCGCCGGCTGCACAAACTCGGGTTCCTGACCCTGGACGACACCATCGGCGATCCGCGGGTGTCGGGCGCCGCCAAGCCGCCGCCGATCGTGGTGCTGAAGTGGTCGTCGGTGCACGGCGAGAAACGCGTGACCCTGCGGGGGGCCTCGCGCGGCACGCCGGCGGAACTGCTGCGCGCCGTCGCCTCGCTGCTGCCCGACGGCGAACAGTTCCCCGGCATCGAAGCGGGGGATCGGGCGCCGGTCTCGGTGCTGCGCGGCGTGCCGGCGCCACGCACGAACGTGCTCGATGCGCTCGCGGCGCACGAGGTGCTCCTCGGCGAGGTCGGCGAGGATCCGGACTTGCTGTTGGACACGTTCGCGCTGGCGTGTCGGACGGCGTCTCGCCAGGTCGCCGAGGATCTGCTGGCGCGTTGGCTGCAGGCGGCGCCGGCGCGAGCGCGCAGCGGCTTCGACGACCAGGCCGGTGCGTCGATCGTGCCCTACCTGCGGCAGATGCTGCCGGCGAAGTGATCCGGCGCGGCGGGCGCAGGCTTCCGCTCGAACCTGCGTGGGGAGCGGAAGCCCGCGCGAGGAGCTGGCTCAGCTCGACTTCTTCTCGGCGTTGATCTGCAGGTCGCCCGACTTGCTGCCGAACGCGACGTAGACGCCCGCGCCCTTGTCGGTGGCGTACAGGCAGAGCATCAGGCGCTTGCTCTCGTGGCCGGCGTCGGCCAGCGTCAGCTTCTGGGTGAAGGTCTTGTCCTTGCCCTGGAAGTTGATGCTCCAGTTCAGCTCCTCGTCGATCGTGAAGAACACCTTGTAGTCACCGGCCGGCAGCGTCTGCTCGCCGACCTTGCACTCGACCGACGTGGTGAAGGTGCCGAGCGGGGCCTGCGGGGCCGACTCGCTGATGCGCTTGCGAGCGCCGGCGCCCTTCTCCTTGTCCATGATGCGCGACATCGTCTTGCCGTCGGCCCACGTGATCGCTTCGTAGTCGAGCGACATCTTGGCGCTGCCGGCCTCGATGGTCTGCTTCATCATCGGGGCGTTGCTGTTGGTCGAGCCCATCTTCTGGGCGAAGGCCGGGGCGCAGAGCGCGGCGGCGAGAACGAGGGAAAGGAGCTTCTTCATGTGTGTTTGCACCGGCGGGGTTTCCGCGGCGCGGGCAGTCTACGCACCGGGGTTCGCCTCGGTACGGACGACGTCGGGGAATCCTTGGTCGATGCAGCGCAGGTACAGTTCGATGGCCGTCAGCAGGTAGAGGCCGTGGCCCAGGTCGGCGCGGCCGCGGCGATGCAGGTCGACCACCCGCCGGACGCCGCCCGGACGCAGGTGGGGGCGCTCCTGGGTGCGCCGGTCGGCCAGCAGATCGAGCCACGCGAGCTCGCCGCGGAACCAGCGATCGAGCGGCAGGCTGAAGCCACGCTTCGGCAGCCGCAGCACTTCCGGCGGCAGGTCGGCGGCGAACGCGGCCCGCAGCGGGGCCTTGCCGAGCGCTTGCAGATCGCGGCCGAAGCGCGCGAGCTCGCCTTCGAGGTAGGGGCAGCGCGCCTCGACGCCGGCGGCCATGGTCGCCACGTCGGCCTTCGGCAGCAGGTCGCAACGCAGGTAGTGGTCGACGTCGAACGCGCGGGCCGCCAGCGCCAGGTTGCGCTCGTCGCGACGTTGCGTCGCGTCGTGGGAGTGGCGGTCGCGCCAGCAGGCGCGCCGGGCGAGCTCCGGGGCCAGCACCAGGTCGGCGAACGCCGGCGGCGTCACCGCCAGCAGCGCCAGCTCGGGGGCCGGGGCCGCGGCGGCGCGCAGCCAGCGCGCGGCGTAGCGCATCGACCAGCGCGGCAGCGCACCGCGCAGCCACGGCAGTCGCGGCATGTGCGCCAGGGCCCGGTAGCGGCGGTAGCCGAGCAGCAGTTCGTCGGCGCCTTCGCCACCGAGCAGCACGCGCACGCCATCGGCGGCGGCGGCGCGCGCCACCGCGAACAAGGCCAGCACCGACGGATCGCCGAGCGGCTGGCCGGCGAGCGCGGTCAGCACCGGCAGTTCGTGCGCGAGCTCCGGACCGACGTCGACGGGCCGCAGCGGCAGGCCCGCGCGCATCGCCACGGCGGTGGCCGCGGCCCGCTCGTCGCGGCGCGCGCCGCGGGCCTGCAGCTGGTAGGCCGGCACGCTGCGTCCGAGGTCGCGCAGCGCCAACGCGAGGCAGCTGCTGTCGAGGCCACCCGACAACGCGAGGCCGACGCCGACGGTCGTGTCGACGCAGCGCGCGACGCTGGCGACCAGTTCGGATCGCAGCGGGCCCGTGGTGTTCGTGTTCGTCGTCACCTGTGGCAGCGTTCGTTCGCTGTCCACAGCCGGCATCGATGGGAACCACGTGCGGATCGATCTCGCGCCTTCGTCGGCACCTGGTCGTCCGCGCACCAGCAGCGGCTCCCCGCGCCACGGCAACGGCTCGATGCGCAGGCGGGCGCTGAGGCGTTCGCTGGTGATCCTCGACCAGCCATGACGCAGCAGCTCGGCGAGCCGCCGCGGTGACGCGTTCGCTTGGATGCCGAACGGTCGCAACGCCGACAGCGTGGAGGCGAACGCGACCAGCGTCGGCGCGCCGTGCAGTCGATCGACGACGGCGAACAGCGGCTTCTCGCCGAAGCGATCCTGGCCGAGCACCAGGTCGCCGCTGTGCGTGTCGACCACGGCGTAGGCGTGGTGCCCGCGCAGATGGCGCAAGCGGGGCGCGTCACCGCGGGCCACGGCGAGCAGCGGCAGCCACGCGTCGTTCGGCGGCGCCGGCCGCCGCTCGGCGCGCGGCAGCCAGCGCGCCCACAGTTCGCGCGCGTTGGTGACGGCGCCGTTCAGCACGCCGACGAAGCGACCGCCGCGGCGCACGACCGGCTGGCGGCTGTGCGCCTGCGTGATCGCGAGGCGCGCGCAGCCGAGCCACCACGGTCCGGCCAGCGTGGCGCCTTCGCCGTCCGGACCGCGCCAGGCCAGTGCTTCGAGGGCCTGGTCCATCGCGCTGGCGGGCGCGAGGCCGCGGGCCACCAGCCAGTCGTTCCTGGCGCCGACGATGCCGCACATGGCCGTGCTTCCCGCTCAGCGACCGCGGCGGGCCTTCGTGGAACGGGGGGCGCGCGCGGGGCCGGTTCGTGGAGCCTTCGCCACGGGGGCCGCCGTCCGCTCGAGGTACGCGGCGAGCAGCTGCCACTGCCGGTGCAGGTCGTGCTCGCTGGTGCCGAACGGCTGCTTGAAGTAGCAGGCGAGGTGCAGCAGCGGCCCGCTCTCGCCGCGGCGCTGCGCCAGGTCGGCGAAGCGCACGAGGTCGAGCACGAGCGGTGCCGCCAGGATCGCGTCGCAGCCTTGCCAGGTGAACTGCAGCGACATCTTGAAGCCGAGGAAGCCTTCGAAGTGCACGAAGTCCCAGGCCGTCTTCAGGTCGTGCAGCGACGGCACGTAGTCGATGCCGACGTGCGTGTGCAGCGGGTAGCCGAGGATCGACGGCAGCAGCGCGTCCTTGGATGCGACCTTCGCCTGCTTGTTGTCGCGGTGGGCGAGCACGCGACCGTCGCGATCGCCGAGGATGTTGTAGCCCTGCCACGACAGCACGCGCAGGTTGCGGATGCGGAACATCGGCGCCAGCGCCGACTTCACCAGCGTCTCGCCGCTCTTGCCGTCGCAGCCCATCCACGGCGTCCTGCTGGCGGCGAACGCCTCGCGGATCGCCGGCAGCAGCGCCGAGTTGCTCGGCGTGAAGTGCACGAACGGCAGGCCCAGCGTGGCGGCGGCGTAGGCGTAGATCGCCGACGGGCGCACGGCCGCCTGCTCGTCGTTCGCGATCGCGCGTTCGAACGCCGCCAGCGTGTGATGGCACGGATGGTCGGGCAGCGGCGGCTCGGTCGACGTCAGGTTCACGCAGACGACGCCGTCGAGCCGGTTGCGGCGCTGGAACGTGCGCAGGTCCTGTTGCACCTGCGCCACCATCTGCGCGAGCGTCCGGGTGCGGCGGGCGCTGCGTCGGCCGCGCGGTGCCTCGGCCAGCGAGTCGATGGTGGCGCCGGCGTTCGGCATCACTCCGCGCACGACGTTCTTGTCGGCGGCGCCAAGGTCCTTGGCCAAGGCGCGGCGCAGGGCTTCGGGCAGCGAGCCGGTGCGCGCGTCGATCTCGGCGGCGTCGGCGGCGTAGTCGCCGTCGCGGATCTCGTGGCCACCGAACACGATGTGTTCCAGCGGCTGCCAGGCGATGCCCTCGCCGTGCGGCGACGCGGTGACGAGGCCGTGCGGGGCGGCGAGGCCGCGCGCGATGGCGCGGGTGCCGACGACGAGGGTGGTGGCGAGGCCGCCGTGCGCGCCGAACAACCAGACGCCGAGGCGGCGGGACTTCTTCTGTGCTGACTTGGCCAAAGGAGGGCGGGGCAGGATAGCGGAACGGCGGTGCTTCTGCGCGCACGTGGGTTGGGTGCGGATCCGGTCCGAGCGTGGACAGGTCGCCGGCAGGCTTGGATAACGACGGCGTGAACCGCTCCCACCTCTGGCTCCTGCCGCTGCTGTTGGCCGTGCTGGTCGGCGGCGCCTGGGTCTTCGGCTACCGCGCCGACAGGAAGGACGACCGGGAACTGCCGGTCTACGTCGTCGGCGGCGAACGCATGGCGGCCGGCGCCGAGATCTACCGGCGCGGCGAGGACCTGAAGCCGTTCACCTACCCGCCGTTCGCGGCGGTGCCGTTCGTGCCGTTCGCGGCCGTGCCGCACGACTGGCAGCCGGCGGTCTGGTTCGGGGTCAACTTCCTGATCGTGCTGCTGCTGGTGCGCTGGTTGCACCGCTACGGCAGCGCCGAGCTGCCGGGGCGCGCGCCGCCGCGGCTGTGGGCGTTCTGGCTGCTGACCGGCGTGCTCGGTGGTCGCCACGTCTTCTCCGTGCTGTCGAACCAGAGCCACGACCTGTTCATCGCCGGCCTGGTCGGCCTCGCCGCCGCAGCGTGGGTGCGCGGCCGCAGCGTCGCCGGCGTGTTCGTCGGGCTCGGAGCCGCGGTCAAGGCGACGCCCCTGCTGTTCCTCGGCCTGTTCGGTCTGCGTCTGCGCTGGTTCGCGATCGTGCTGCTGCTCGCATCCGCCGCGCTGGCGACGGTGTCGTGCGATCTGCTGTTCCCTCGCACCGACGGCGCCTTCTGGTGGCAGCGCTGGTTCGACGTCAACCTGCGCGGCATGGAGGTCGGCGGTGCGGCCAGCCAGTCCGGGATCTGGAACTCGCACAGCTACCTCAACCAGAGCCTGTCCGGCACGCTCGTCCGGCTGTTCACGCCGACGACCAGCGCGGTCAAGTTCGTGGAGGGCGATGTCGGCACGGTCCTCGTGGCCGAGTTGCCGACCGGGGTGTTCAAGGTCGTGAACCTGTGCGCGCAGCTGCTCGTGCTCGGCCTCGTCGCGCTGGGCGTGCTCGGCGCCGGTCGCGCGGTGCGGGCGGCGTGCGACGCCATGGCGACGCAGCGCCTCGTCGCGCTCGGCGAGGTCGGCGCCGTGGTCTGCGGCATGGTGTTGCTGTCGCCGCAGAGCAGCAAGTCGCACTTCTGCGTGTGGCTGTTCCCGGTCGCCTACCTGGCCGACCGTCTGCTGCGCGGGCCGCGCGATCGCCTCGCGACCGTGCTGCTGGCTGCCGCCGCCATCGCCGGCCTGCTCGCCAAGGACGTGCTCGGCACCAGGCTCGGCAACACGTTTTTGGCCTACGGCAACGTGACGTGGGCGACGGTGCTGTTGCTGCTGGCGACCGTGCGTTGCCTGTGGACGGCGCCCCGCGAAGAGGCGAAGTCGCATGGCCGCGGCTAGGTCGAACGGCATCGCGGCGGGCCTCTTGCTGCTGGTCGCGGCCTTGGCGGCATGTGGCGCCGCGGCGCCTTCGGGCCTCGTCGCCGACGAGCTGCCGTTGCCGCGCCAGCTGCGCGAAGCCTCGGCGGTGACCTCCGTCGATGCCGACACGGTCGCCTGCGTGCAGGACGAAGTCGGCGCGCTGTACTTCGTCTCGCTGTCCGGGGCGCGGCCGGTGCGCAAGGTCGAGTTCGGGCCGCGCGGTGACTACGAAGGGCTGGTGCGCGTCGGCGAGGCCTACTGGGTGCTGCGCGCCGACGGCGTGCTGCACGAACTGCAGCGCGCCGGCGACCGCTTCCGCATCGCCCGTTCGGTGTCGCTGCCGGCGGGTTTCCGCGACTGGGAGTCGCTGTGCCACGAGCCGGTCAGTGGCCGGCTGCTGGTCATGCCGAAGGATCCGCCGTCGGGCGACAAGGACACGCGCGACCAGCGCCCCGTGTTCGCGGTCGACCCGGTCGCTGCGGTCGTCGACGCCGAGCCGTTCGCCGTCTGGCGCCGCAGCGTCTGGCTCGACCAGGCGCTGGCGCGCGGTTTCGACGTGCCGGTGCGCGTCAGCGACAAGGGCAAGGAGAAGGTGCAGCTCGAGCTCGCGTTCAGCGAGATGCTGGCGGCCCGCGAACGCGATCAGTTCCTGCTGCTGGCGGCGGGCGATCGCGTGCTGCTGCGCGTCGATCGCGAGGGACGCTTGCTAGGTGTGCTGCGGCTCGATCCGGCCCGCTTGCCGCAGGCCGAGGGCATGACCTTCCTCGCCGACGGGCGATTGCTGGTGGTCAGCGAGGCGGCTGGCGGGCAGGCGCGCGGCGTCGTGGTGACGCCGCCGTGAGCCGAGCGCCGACGCTGGCTCGACGCGAGGCTCAGCGACCGCGGTAGCGCAGCGTCGCGTCGGAGCGAAGTCGCTGGATCTCGTCGGGTTGCTGCAGCTCTGCGTCGATGTCGCCTGGCTCCTGGGAGCGGAGGAGTTCGATCGCGCCCTTCGCGTCGCCGTTGGCGAACAACACCTCGGCCCGGATCAGCTGCGTCCACTGGCCGTGGACCTTCGGCCTCATGCTCTCGTTGTGTTCGCGGAACACGGCGAGGCGATGGGCCGCGAGGATCGGGTCCCGCAGTTCCTCCGGCGTGTCGGGGGCGACGTGCAGCCAGGCATCCTCGAGCAGGGTGTAGGCGAACCACTTGCCGTGACCTGGCGGCGGGCGGCGGGTCAGGGCCAGCGCGAACAGCTCCGCAGCCTGCTGGTGCTGGCCCAGTCGCGCGAGGCCGATGCCGTAGTAGGCCGCCGCTTCCTGTCGCTGGAAGCCCGTCTCGGCGATACGCAGCCACAGCTTGGCGTTGTCGACCAGACCTTGCCAGTCGCGCGTCGTGACCTTCATGGCGGCGAGCGCTTGCGGGTTGCGCGCTCGGGTCCACCGGGGGAACTCGCACGCGGCGACCAGCTGGACGGCGTCGTCGAACCGGTCGTTGACGTAGAGGGTCGCCAGGCGCTCGTTGTGGAAGCAGTGCCGATCCGGGTGGGCCTTGGTCCAGGTCGCCCAGGCGACGTCGATCAACTCGAGCAGCTGCGTTCGCGCGGGGCGAGCCTGCTCGCCGGCTGTCGCGTCCTGGATGTCGCGGACCAGTTGCCCTTCCCGGTGCAGCAGTTCGCGGAACATCAGCTGCAGGTCGTCCATCGATCCCGCCGCGTCGGCGAGCGTGTCGGCCGCCGTGGCCTCGCGGCGCGCGATGCAGCGAAGCGCGGCGAGCAAGGCCTGGCGGCTGGTGGTGAGCACGTGGCCACGCTGGTGCAGCAGCGCTTGCAGGCCGGCTTCGTCGTCGCTGCGCAGCAGGGTCAAGGCGTGGCGCCAGACGATCTCCTCGTTGTCGGGCGCGGCGGCCAGCAGGCGTTCGCCGACGTGGCGGAGCTCCCGGAGGCGCGCGCTGGAACGTTGCCGTTGGCGCGTCGTGTAGTCGGGGCCGCAGGCGAGCAGCAGTTCGAGCGACAGCGCGCACTGGTGGGCAGGCAAGGAGCCGGCTGCTTCGAGTCGCTTCAGTCGCCTGGTCCCTTCCTCGGGATCGATCTCGAACCAGGCGGCGGCGGTCCAGGCCAGTGCGGCATCGGTCTCGCCGAAGCTGCTCGCCATGGCGCGCTCGATCGCCGCGACGCCCGAGCCCCGCTGGGCCCAGCCGAGCGCCAGCGCCTGCAGCCCCTGCATGAGCGGATCCTGCCGGTAGGCCACTCCGGCCTCTTCGAGCGCCGTCGTCGCTTCCTCGGTGGCGATCTCGGTGGCGCGGTCGTTGGCGAACCAGAAGCGGTCGATGGCGAGCAGGAAGCGCGACAGCGCGTCCGGCCGCGTGCGCAGCTCGGCGGTCGTCGCCGCATCGAAGAACGGCTTGCCGGCGCGCACCTTGTCCACCAGCGGCGCCAGTGCGGGCTCCTGCGCGATGTCGTGGGCGAACTCGTCGAGCAGTGCGCTCGCCTGCTGCGGTGCGCGTTCGAGCGCCAGGCTCAGCAGGCAGACGAGCCCGAACGGGCGCGGATCGAGCTGTTGGGCGAGGCGGAGCTGCTGCAGCGAGTGCTCGATCGGGCGCAGCTCGAACACCTGGTCGAGGTAGCCGGCCTGCCGCAGTTGCGCCGCGTGGCGCTGTTGTTCCTCGAGGCGCGACTGGGCGATGCGGGGCAGCTGGGCGGCGAGGTAGCCGCCGGTGCCGAGCAGCAGCGGCAACAGCACCAGCAGCGAGATCGTCAGCGAGGCCTTCCACGGTTCGACGTGCACCCAGCGCTGCAGACGCTGCAGGCGGGTCAGCGGGCGCGCGCTGACCGGGCGGTGGTCGAGGAACGCGGCGAGGTCGTCGGCGAACGCTTCGGCGGTGGCGTAGCGGTGCTGGCGCTCCGGCGCGATCGCCTTGTGCACGATGTTGACGAGGTCCTCGGCGACGTCGGTCACCGTGTCGAGCCGCGGCACCCGCCCGCCCTCCACCGTCGTCAGGATGCGCGCGAGGTCGAGCTTCTGCAGCGGCTGCGTGCGCGACAGGGCCTCGTACAGCGTCATGCCGAGCGCGTAGACGTCGGTGTGGGCCCCGATCTGCTTGTCGAGGCGGCGGATCTGCTCGGGCGCGGCGTAGAGCGGCGTGCCGGCGAACGTGCGCGTGTGCGTGGCGGCGAGGTCGATCTCGCGCACGACGCCGAAGTCGGCGAGCAGCGGCGTGCCGTCGCGGCGGATCAGCACGTTCGACGGCTTGATGTCGAGGTGCAGCAGGCCCGCCTGGTGCACGCGTTGCAGTGCGCGCGCCACGTCGTGCAGCATGCGCACGAAGAAGCGCACGGCCGAAGGCTCGAGCTTGGCGGCGAACTCGGGCCGGGTGCCGAGCGCCGTCGTGACCACCGCCATGTCGCCGTCGCGCGGCGGCCCGTCGAGGCAGCGCAGCAGGCCCGCCAGCGTCAGGCCGTCGATCCACTCCATGGCGATCGCGACCGTGTCGTCGACCTCGACGATGTCGTGGATGGCGACGATGTTCGGGTGCGAGACGCGCGCCATCGCCCGCGCTTCCTGCAGCAGGCGCTGTTGCGTGGCCGCGTCGCTGCCGAGCCACTTCGGCGCGATCTTCAGCGCGACGTGCCGGCCGAGCGCGTCCTGGCGGGCCAGGTGCACGGTGCTCATGCCGCCGTGGCCGATCTCGCCCAGCAGCGTGTAGCCCGGCACCACGAGGCGCGTCGGCGGCTTCGGCTGGGTTCCGCGCAGCGATTCGAGCAGGTCCGGCAGGCGGCTGCGCACCGCCGGGTCGGCGAGGTCGTCGCTCGACAGGCTGATGGTCTTGCCGGCGGCGAGGTCGTCGGCGAGCCGCTGGCGCAGGCGCTCGGTGTCGGGCAGGCGGCGCGTCTCCTGTTCGCTCATCGGCTCACCCGTCGGTCGGCAGCCAGCGCAGCAGCGCCAGCACGGCGAGGCCGTAGCACAGGCCGGAGACGATCAACGGCACGTCGCGGAACAGCAGCCGCGCCGGGTCGCCGCCTTCGCTCTTGCGGTAGACGAGGAACAGGTAGCGGAACACGCCGTAGGTGACGATCGGCACCGTGTACATCAGCCGATCGGTGTGGTGGCGCGCCACCGTGTCCGGGCTCACCGTGTAGAGCGCGTAGGTCAGGATGCTGAGCGCCGCCAGCGGGCCGATCAGCATGTTGAGGAACGTCGCCGTGTAGTCGGACATCGTCGCGCGCGTCTGGCCGCTGGCTTCGCCCTGCTTCGACAGCTCCTCGTAGCGCTTGCAGAACGCCAGGAACAACGCGAAGAAGAACGTGCACAGCAGGAGCCAGCGCGAGGCGTCGACCTGGATCGCGGCGGCGCCGGCCTGCACGCGCAGCTGGAAGCCGAGCGCGATGCACATGCAGTCGATGACGACGAGGCGCTTCAGCAGGAACGAGTAGGCGACGTTCAGCACCAGGTAGGACGCCGGCCACAGCACGAACGGCCGCCAGCCCTGCGTCGGCACCTGCCAGGCCAGCAGCCCGCACGCGGCGAGGGTGCCGAGGAACGTCAACCAGGCCACGCCGATGGACAGCCGGCCGGACGCGATCGGGCGCTTCTTCTTCTTCGGGTGGCGCGCGTCCTCTTCCTTGTCCTTGATGTCGTTCAGCAGGTAGATCGTGCTGGCGGCGAAGCAGAACGATGCGAAGGCGAGCAGCGCCTCGCCCCAGGCGGACAGCTCGAGGGCCTTGGGCGTGAACAGCAGCGGCACCAGCACCAGCAGGTTCTTCACCCACTGATGCGGTCGCATGGCTTCGACGAACGGCGGCATCGGCGCAGGATCATTGGGAGGTGCCGCAGCAAGGCAAGCGGCTGTGCCTCGAACTGCGACTGGCTGCACCGGGCCGCGATGGCGGCGACTACGGCCATCGGCGGGGCAACGTGTCCTTGGCGCGCGAACGGCGGCTCCGTACTGTGCTCGCCGCTCATGGCGAACGCTCGCACGCAAGGCCTCGATGGCCTGTTCCGCCCGCGCTCGGTCGCGGTCATCGGCGCCTCGCGGCGCCCCGGCTCGATCGGACGCCAGGTCGTCGCCAACCTGATCCAGGGCGGCTTCCAGGGGCCGGTCTATCCGGTCAATCCGAAGGCCGAGGTCGTGCTGTCGGTGCCGGCGTTCCCGTCGGTGCGCGCGATCCCGGGGCCGGTCGACCTGGCGGTGCTGGTGGTGCCGCCGGACGCCGCGCTGAAGGCCGCCGAAGAATGCGGCAAGAAGGGCGTGAAGGGCCTGGTCGTCATCACCGCCGGCTTCCGCGAGATCGGCGGCATCGGCATCGAGCGCGAGGACAAGCTGCGCGCGATCGCCGACCGCTACGGCATGCGCGTCATCGGCCCGAACTGCATGGGCATCATCAACACCGAGCCGGAGTTCGCCTGCAACGCGAGCTTCTCGGCGACGCCGCCGCCGACGGGCTCGGTGGCGATGGTTTCGCAGTCCGGTGCGCTCGGCGAGGCGATCCTCGCCGACGCCGCGCAGGCCGGGCTCGGCGTGGCGATGTTCGCGTCGGTCGGCAACCGCGCCGACGTCACCGCCGCCGACCTCGTCGCCTACTGGGGCGACGACGACAAGGTGAAGGTCATCCTGCTCTACCTCGAGACCGTCGGCGAGCCGCAGGAGTTCGTGCAGGTGGCGCGCGCCGTCGCTCGCAAGAAGCCGATCATCGCGGTGAAGTCGGGGCGCAGCGACGCCGGCGCGCTGGCCGCCAGTTCGCACACCGGCTCGATCGCCGGCGCCGACGTCGCCGCCGACACGCTGCTGCAGCAGTGCGGCGTGCTGCGCGTCGACAACTTCCGCGACATGTTCGCGCTGGCGCAGGCGCTGCTGACCCAGCCGCCGCCGCGCGGCCGCCGCATGGCGGTGGTCACCAACGCCGGCGGGCCCGGCATCCTCGCCACCGACGCCATCGCCGGGCTCGGCATGGAGATGGCGGCGATCGCGCCGGCGGTGGCGAAGGCGCTGCGCAAGGTGCTGCCGCCGGAGGCGAGCGTGCACAACCCGATCGACCTGATCGCGTCGGCGGACGCGGCCCGCTATCGCGCGGCGCTGCGCGTGGTCGGCAAGGACGAAGCGGTCGACGGCCTCGTCGTGCTGTTCGTGTCGCCGATCATGATCGACGCCGCGGCGGTGGCGCAGGCGATCGTCGACGAGACGCGCGGGCTGCAGAAGCCGGTGCTCGCCTGCGTCATGGGCCGCCAACGCGGCGACGAGGCGCAGCAGATCCTGCTGGGTGCGGGCATCCCGGTGTTCCGCTATCCCGAGGACATGGCGACGACGTTGCGGCTGATGTGCCGGCGCCAGCAGTGGCTCGAACGGCGGCCGGCGAAGCGCCCGACGTTGCGCGTCGACAAGAAGGCGGCGGCGCGCGTGTTCGCTCTGCACAAGGCCGGCGGTTGGCTGCCGGCGGCGGCGACCGAGCAGGTGCTGCAGGCGTACGGGATCCCGTTCGCGCCGAGCCGCCGCGTGCGGTCGCCGGGCGACGCGGTGCAGGCCGCGCACGAACTCGGCTTCCCGGTCGTGCTGAAGGCCGAGGCGGCGGGCCTCCTGCACAAGAGCGAGCACCGCGCCGTGCGCACCGGGCTGCGTTCGGGCGACGAAGTGTTCGCGGCGGCGCAGGATCTGCTCGAGCGTCTGGGCCGCGAGTTCGCGGGCGTGTCGCTGCAGGTGCAGGCGCACGCCGCCGGCCACCGCGAGGTGCTGCTCGGCATGACGCGCGACCCGCGCTACGGACCGCTCTACGCCGCGGGGCTCGGCGGCACCCAGGTCGAACTGATGCGCGACGTCGCCGTGCGCGTCGGTCCGCTCGACGGTCGCGATCCCGAGGAGATGTTCGCCTCGCTGAAGGGCAAGGCGCTGCTGGCGGCGTTCCGCGGCGCGCCCGCGGCCGACGTCGCCGCCGGCATCGACGCCTTGTTGCGTTTGCAGCAGCTGGTGCTCGACTTCCCGGCGATCGCCGAGGTCGAGGTCAATCCGTTCATCCTCGCCAGCCGCGGCAAGCAGAGTGCCGCCGTGGACGGCCGCATGCGCGTGGAGGCCCGGTGACGGCGCCTTCGCTCCGGTTCTCGTTGGTGGTGCCGATCTACAACGAGGAGGAGAACGTGCAGAACCTGCTGGCCGAGGTCGCCGAGGTGCTGCTGCCGCACGGTCCGTTCGAGGCGCTGCTGGTCGACGACGGCAGCAAGGACCGGAGCCTCGAGCGCATGCGCGCGTGGAAGCGCGAACGTGCCGCCGATTGGCTGCGCATCGTGGTTCTGGAGAAGAACTGCGGGCAGAGCGCTGCGGTCATGGCCGGCATCGAGCAGGCGCGTGCGCCGGTGGTGACGACGATGGACGGCGACATGCAGAACGACCCACGCGACCTGCCGGCGATGGTGGCGCGCGTGCTCGCCGGCGAGTGCGACGCCGTGGTCGGCGTGCGCCGCAAGCGGCAGGACACGTGGACCCGCCGCGTGTCGTCGAAGATCGGCAACGGCGTGCGCAACTGGCTGACCGGCGATCGTGTCACCGACGCCGCCTGCGGCATCAAGGCGATCAAGCGCGAGTACTGGCTGCGCGCACCCAAGTTCGTCGGCATGCATCGCTTCATGGCGACGTTGGTGCGCTACGCCGGCGGCAAGGTCGTCGAGGTCGACGTGAACCACCGCCCGCGCGCCGCCGGCACCGCCAAGTACGGGATCGGCAACCGCATCTGGAAGGGGCTGCGCGACTGCTTCGCGATGCGCTGGCTGCGCACGCGCATCCTCATGCACAAGGTGAAGGAGGAACTCTGATGCTCGCATGCATCGTCGAAGAGGTCGCCGCTGCGACGCCGTGGTACTGGCATGCGGTCGGCTACGGCGGGCAGATCGTGTTCGGCTCGCGCTTCTACGTGCAGTGGCTGGCGAGCGAGAAGCATCGGCGCAGCGTCGTGCCGGTGGTGTTCTGGTGGCTCAGCCTGATCGGCGGGCTGCTGACGTTGGCCTACGCGATCTACAAGCTCGAGGGCCCGTTCATCATGGCGAACATCGGCGGGCCGCCGATCTACGCGCGCAACCTGTGGCTGATCCACAAGGCCCGCCGGCAGCCGCCGGCCGCGCCGCCGCCGCCCTCGGTCGGGTCCGGCGAAGCGCCGGCGCCGAGTGCGACCGCCGGTGGTTGAGTTGGCGGTGCCGCCGTCCGCCGGCCCTCGGTCGCGACCAGATCGATCGCGACCAGTGCGAGTCCGCGCGATGAGCGCGCTTGGCGGCCACGGCGAGCGCTCGTAGCCTGCGCTGCGTGCTCCTGCGCGCGCTCGTCCTGCTGTTCGTCGCGGCCTTCGCCTGCTTGCCGGCCTGGATGCTGCCGGAGCTGGACGGCACCGAGGGGCGGCGTGTGCAGATCGCGTTGGAGATGGTGCAGAGCGGCGACTGGATGGTGCCGTCGCTCGGGCACGAACCGACGTGGGCGAAGCCACCGTTGCACTACTGGCTGCTCGGCGGCGTGCTGCGCGTGCTCGGCGACCACCCGATGCTGTTGCGGCTGCCGTCGGTGCTGTCGGCGGCATTCGCGGCCTGGCTCGCCGGCGAACTGCTGCGCCGTTGGTTCGGCGCGCGCACCGGTTGGACCGGCGCTCTCGGCATCGCGTGTTCGCCGCTGGTGGTGATGACCTGGCCGACCGCGGAGATCGATCCGTTGTTCGCCAGCCTCGTCGCCGGGTCGCTGTGGACGTTGGCCACCGGAGTCGCCCACGATCGTCGGCTGCTGGTCCTGGTGTCCGGCGTGCTCGGCGGGCTGGCCATGCTGCAGAAGGGCCCGCCGTTGTTCCTGTTCGGACTCGGTGCCTACCTCGTCTGGTGGCGGCATCGCCGGCTGCGCCACGCGCTGCTGCACTTCCTGCCGATGCTCGTGGTGCCGCTCTGCTATTTCGTGCCGCTGTGGCTTTGGCGCGTCGATCCGGAGGCGATGCTGGCCGTCGCCAACGAGGAGTCGGTCGGGCGGGTGCAGCTCTTCGAGTGGAGGCACGTGCGGGCGATCCCCGAGTTCTGGCTGCGCGCGTTCGCCGTGCTCCTGCCGTTCGGGGCCTGGTGTTTCTGGGAATGGCGCGGGGCGCGCGATGCCCGCATGGACCGAGGTGACCTGATGCTGCGCATGTGCAGCGGTGCTGCCGTCGTCGCGGTCGTGGTGCTGACGTTCTTTCCCGGGCGGGCCACGCGCTACATCCTGCCGAACGTGCTGCTGTTCACGTTCGCGGTGGCGCCGGCGGTGGCCCATTTCGCCGCGACCTCGGGACCGCTGCCGGTCTTCGCGCGGCGCATGCGGCAGGCGACCGTCGGGCTGGCGTGTGCGGCGCTGTTGGCGCTGCCGTTCGTCGCCGTCGCCGAGGTCGGTGCGGGCGCGGTCGTCTTGGCCGCGCTGGCGGCGGTCGGTGCGCACACCGCGCGCACGCCGCTGCGGCTCGTCGCCTTCTGCCTGTGGCTGCCGGTGGCGGCGGCGTGGACGGTCGGGCTCGAGCGCAGCGTGGAGTTCGACGAGGGGCGTCGCGCGCGCCTGGTTCCGGCGGCGGTGCTGGCACAGGAGCTCGCGCGGCTCGGCCTGTCCCCCGCAGGCAACCTGCATACGGGCGACCTGCAGACGGTCGGGCACTTCGATTCGCCGCTGCTGTTGGCGCTCGGCATGGTGCCGCCGGGTGACGAACTCGGGCGGCGGCCGGTCACGGCTCGCTGGGTGCTGCACGAGGTGGGCGGCCTGCCGCCGGAGCCGCAGCGCCGGCTCGACGCCGATTTCGTCGAGCGCCTGCGCCTGTGCCTGCCGTTCAAGACGTTCGTGGTCAGCGAGAGGCGCGCGGGCCGGTGACCACCGCCCTCCTGGTCCGGTTGTCGGCGATGGGGGACGTCGTGCAGACGCTCGGCGCGGTCGCCGCACTGCATCGCGCGCGTCCGGACTGGCGGCTCGTGTTCGTCACGCAGACCACGTTCGCGCCGCTGCTGGAGGGCCTTGCTGGAATCGCGCAGGTGGTCACGTTCGCCCGGCGCGGCGGGCTGCGCGGCTTCTTCGCGCTGCGGCGGCAGCTGCGGGCGATGCGGGCGGATCTCGCGCTCGACCTGCAGGGCAACTGGAAGAGTGCGCTGGTCGCGCGCTGCTCGGGAGCGCGCGACGTCGTCGGCATCGCCGCCGCGTGGCGTCAGGAGCCGGCGAGTCGCGTGCTGCTGCGGCGTCTCGTGCACGGGGGCGGCGCGCCACATCCCGCGCGCCTGGCCTACGAAGTGGTCCGCGACGTCGCGCCGGGGGCGCGGTTCGAACTGCCGCGGCTGGTCGCCACCGACGCGGAGCGGCAACGCGAGATCGCGGCCTTGGCGGCGATCGGGATCGATGCGTCGCAGCCGTTCGCCGTGATCGTCGGCACCGACCCGCGCGACCCCCGGGCGCTGCGCCCGGCGCGCGTGCCGGAGCTCGTCGCGGCGCTGCGGGTGCCGTGTGTTTGGTTGCTGGGGCCGGCCGAAGCCGCGCTCACACCCCCGGCGGGGCTGCCGACGCTGCGGCATGGGCCGGGTGAGGTGCGGCGGCTGATCGCGCTCGGTGCTGTGGTCGGGGCGGTGGGGGGCGAGGTGGTCGGCCCAGACCAGGGGGCCAGCCACGTGCTGGCTGCTGCCGGGGCCAGCTGCCGTGTGCTGTTCGGCGCCCAGGACCCGCTGCGCACGGCGCCGCCGTCGGCGCTGGCGCTGGTGCATCCGCGGGGGCCGACCTGCCGGCCGTGCCGGGCCTCGCTGTGCCGGCACCCGGATGGACCGGTGTGCATGGAGTTCGGGTTGGCGGACGCGCTGCCCGTCGCGCTCGGGCTGCCCGACCCTGCGGATGCTCGGCCGCATTGACCCCCGGTCCGGCCCGACCGGGTCATGCCACTCCACGGCCCGGAGCTCCGGTCTTCGGCACGGGCTGCGGGAAGGGGCCGTTCCAGGGGCCGCCGTCTCCCGGCCTTGAGTCGGCGCGGTGTTCCTGCTTCGCTGCGCGGATGCCTTTGCCGGAGCCAGCGCCGCAGGATGCCTCGGTGCTCGAGACCTTTCCGAACCCGTATCCCGACCGCGACTACGAGATCGCGTTCGAGTGCCCGGAGTTCACGTGTGTCTGCCCGAAGACCGGGCAGCCCGACTTCGCCACGCTGCGCATCCGCTACGTGCCTGACCGTCTGTGCGTCGAGCTGAAGAGCCTCAAGCTCTACCTGTGGAGCTTCCGCAACGTCGGGGCCTTCCACGAGAAGGTCACCAACGACATCGGCGGGGCCTTGCACCGCCTGCTGGCCCCGCGCCGGTTCGAGATCGTCGGCGACTTCCAGGTGCGCGGCGGCATCACCACGCGCGTCACGGTTCGCTTCGGGGCCTGACCCGCGCCGGCTGGGCGGGGGCGACCAGGCCAGAGGACGATGCGGGGGTGGCGGCCGATCGGGCTCGTTCCGGCCGCGGCATGCAGCGCGCGGCGCGGCTTGGAGGCCTGCCGACCACAGGCTAGAACGGCCTCGTGGCAACCCGCTGGTGGCGTGGCTCGTTGTGGATCCTCGGCTTTGGCTGCCTCTGGCTGAACGTCTGCGACGACCCTCCGCTCGAGTCGGGTGCCTGTCTGCGTGACGTGACCAGGACCGGGGCAACAGTCGCGGTCGTCCGAGCTGTGGCATGCCGAGCCGAGGTCGTGGTCGATGCGGCCGACGGCTCCGAGGTCGTCCGGGTGGCGCAGCGGGATCTGCGCCGGCGCCATGCCCTGCGCATCGAGGGCCTCGAAGCGGGCACCGAGTATCGATATCGGTTGCTGGTCGACGGCAACCAGCTGGACGAGGGTCGGATTCGCACCGCGCCGGCGGACGACCGGGCGCCGATCCGCTTCGCGTTCTGCGGGGACTCCGGCGACCAGCCGTGGTGGGTCTGGCTGCAGCGCACGCCGCTCTGGCACCTGCCAGCGCGTTGGGGCGTGTTCAGCGACAGTCCGGAGGTGACGGCCGTGGGGGCGGCGATGGCTGCCTACGCTCCCGACTTCGCCCTGCACCTTGGCGACATCGTCTACCCGAAGGGCTTGCACGCGCATTACCGGACGGGCTTCTTCCGGCCGTTCGCGGGCCTTCTGCGCAACACGCCGGTCTACGCGGCTCTGGGCAACCACGACGTGATGGACGATGGTGGTTTGCAGGCGCTGGCCAACGTGGGCGGCCCCGCAGGTGTGCTGACGGGCGACGCGCGCTGCTACAGCATGGTTCGCGGCCCGCTGCGCGTGATCGTGCTGGATGGCAACTCGTTCGGGTTGGCGGATCCGCAGATCGAGCAGCATCCCGCGTTCCGCTACCTGCAGGACGAGTTGCAGCGGGCCACCGAGCCCTGGATCGTGGTTGCGACGCACTTCCCCATCCGCAGCGCTTCGCGCGCGGGCAACCGAGGGGACCTGATGAAGCATCTGCAGCCGCTGCTCCAGCGCGAGGCGGTCAGCCTCTACCTGAGCGGGCACGACCACTGCTACCAGCGCTTCGGGCGTCCGGAGAACGGCGAGTTGCCGCTGGTGGTCAGCGGTGGCGGCGGCAAGAGCCTGTACGCCGTACGGCCGGACCGGCAGCTGGTTGTCGCAGCCTCGGCCTACCACTGGTGCCAGGCTGAGTGCGAAGGGGCGGCTTTGAAGGTGCGATCGCACGGGCTCGATGGCCGAATTCTCGACGAGTTCGTCGTTGCGGCGCCTCGTGGAGAGCTTCTGGAAAGCCTGCGCCGTGACCGGCCGGGTAGGGCCGCGAGAATCGACGCGCTGCAGCCTCGCTGAAATCTCCTGCGGACATGCGTGGGGTGTCGCTAAAGCCTTTCCCAGCATGATCTTGCGCGTAGGATGAAAAATCTTTGAGCACTTGCTTGCGAGCGCTCTGCGAGCTCGCTACCTTCTCCCGCCCCTCGCACGAGACCGAACGCGCAAGCGACGGAGTCGG